>Ga0207421_10002761_pt1 | contig 21480 bp, 16 predicted proteins | sample SodLakKL_010_SED_4_FD_187542 | JGI IMG/M metagenome (GOLD analysis project Ga0207421, IMG submission 187542) | Alkaline sediment microbial communities from Lake Tanatar, Kulunda Steppe, Russia - 8KL_010_SED (SPAdes) (version 2) | ecosystem: Environmental > Aquatic > Non-marine Saline and...
CGGTTGCCGAGAGCCCCGATCCGGGCGCCGCCGCGCGGGCGCTTCGAGATGAGATTAACGCCGCGCGAGCGGTGGCGGGTTCGCGATCTGCTACGTTGCGCGGCGCAGCCGATGAGGGCGGCGCGGATGAGGCTCGCAGGCAGAATCCGGTGCGGGCCGGTCTGCTCGACGGTTTGATCGAGCACCGCTGTTTCCGGACCGGACGCTTTACGCTAAAAGACGGAAGCATATCTCCGTTCTACGTTGATCTGCACCGCATAGTCTCGAGTCCGGCGCTGCTGGCGCTGGTGGCCGATGCCTACGTATCGCTGCTCGAGGGCCTTGAGTTCGATCGCCTCGCTGCGATACCGGTGACGGCGTTACCACTTGCGACAGCGGTGGCACTCCGGCTGCAGGTCCCGTTGGTGTATCCAAGCATCTCGGCAAGGCAGCACGGTAGAGGCAATCTCGTGGAGGGTGAGTTCAGCGAGGGTGAGCGCGTGGTGTTGCTCGACGACGTAATCACCTCAGGCGTGAGTAAGCTCGAGGCGGTGGGCGTCCTGCGAGAGCACGGACTGCAGGTTACCGATCTCGTGGTTTTGCTCGAGCGCGGCTCAAGCGGGCGACACGAGCTCGAGGTAGCCGGGGTCATGCTGCACGCCTACGCAAATATTCGTGAGTTGCTCGACCGACTGCGGCAGCGAAACGAGATCGGCGCGGAACAGCACGCCGAGATGCTACGGTACCTTGCCGCATCGGGGCGGACGAACCCGGAGCGGAAGAAAGAAGGACAAGAGAGTCAAGAACGGACAGACCGATGACCGATTTGTTGCCGGCGTTGCTTCACGCACGCATCGTGTTCGGTGAGTATACGCTCCCGATCTCGTTGTTCGAGCTGTCGGTGGATTTCGTGGTTCCGCTGGTGTTCGCGGGTATCGCGTACCGCCTCGCGGCGCATGGTCTAAGACGGGTAACCGAGCGCCTGGAGATATCCGCGGAGTACGCTGACCGTCTGCGCCGCCGCGGGCGTCTTGTGCTGCGCTTAACCTTCCTCGCGGTCGTGATGGGTCTGACGGCGCGGCTGCTCGGCGCCGAGGTATGGGGGTATCTCGGTACCGTGTATCGCTATCTGCGCGAGCCGTTTTTTGTCTCCGGAAACACTCGAATATCGATTTTCACGGTGCTGGCGGTTATTCCGGTCCTGTATTTCGCATCATGGGCATCGCGATCGAGTAAGCAGGCGCTGGAGTCGCGCATCCTCGACCGTCTTGAACTCGACGACTCGCAGCGGTTCTCTATCTCGGCGGTGCTGCGCTACGCCGTGATGGGCCTTGTGCTGGTGTTCGGACTGTCGATACTCGGGATCGACCTTTCATCGCTCGGGGTGTTCTTCGGCGTGCTGGGTATTGGGCTCGGGTTCGGCCTGCAGACAACCGTCGCCAATGTTTTCTCCGGCCTGGTAATCATTCTTACTCGCCCGATCAAAGAGGGCGACCGAATCGAGGTAAACGATTATGAAGGGACGGTCGTCCAGATTCGACTCATCTCCACCGTCATGAACACGCTCACGAACGAGACGCTGATTATTCCGAACCAACAGATCGTCAATAGCGCGATGCACAACTACTCCTACGAGGATCGCAGTATCCGAATCCGGAACGTCGTTGAGGTGTCGTACTCCTCCGACCTTGATGCGGTGAAATCCGTACTCCTCGGCGTGGGACACGAGAACCCGTATCGCATATCGGAACACGAGCCGATCGTGTTTTTCCGTTCCTTTAACGACTCCGGAATCGAGGTAATGCTTAGTACTTGGATTCGCGACACCGCCGAGAAGTATTTTGCGCTTTCTTGGAACAACCTCGAGATCTGGCGCGCCTTTAAGCGCACCGGCATCGAGATACCGTTTCCGCAGCGCGACCTCTACCTCAAGTCGGTGCCGCCGCCGGTCGCCGGCGAGGAGGCCGCGCAGGGTACCGGTGACCCGCCGAGTGCCGCGGGCGGCCTATCGGACGACGGCGCAGCGTTCGCCGACGACACGGGGCAAAACACAGCCCCGCCCGGGGACCGCGGCGGGGCTGACCGAGAAACCGGTTACTCCACGGGGAGGGGCAGTTCCTCAGGCTCCCACGTGTGAGTGCTTTCCGTTGTTTCCAACCGGTGTATCGAGAATATCTTGTAGCGTGAGATTGGCAAAGTACTCGTTGATGTGCCGCGAGGCATCGCGCCAGATAGCGTGCATATGGCAGAACTCTTGGCGTTCGCACAGCAGATCGTCCGACATCTCGTCCGAAACTGCATCGCTGCAGTTGGTGCAGGGGGTGATCGTGAGACCTTCGCCGACGGCTTCAAAAACGGCTTTTGCGGTGATTTCATGCGGCTCGTAGTTGAGCTTGAACCCGCCGCCGGGGCCGCGTACCGAGGAAATGATTCCGGCCTGCTTCAATCGAAAGAAGATTTGCTCGAGAAACTCGGGTGAGATCTTCTCTTCGCTCGCCAGTTGCTTAATCGGTACCGGGCGCTCGGACTTGGTCATGGCGAGTTTCGAGATTGCGCGTAGCGCGTACCGTCCCTTTGTGGTGACTCTCATAATGCAACCTCGTAGGCTCAGAGTAGAGTTCGACACCTAACCTTGAGCCGTTTAGTTAGATTAACCCTTAGTATAACTGTGCCACTCAGAATATGTCAAGCTGAATCGATAACTAGATACCCGTTTTCTCCGAGTTTTTACATCCGGGCGACCGGAGGTGGGCTCACCACGGCTTCTGCGTGCTTCCGCGCTTATGAGTTCACCCGCTCGACGTACTCGCCGGTTTCGGTGTTAACGAGTACTTTGTCCCCGGGTTTGATGAACAACGGAACCTTGACCTGGCGGCCGGTCTCGATCGTGACGACCTTGTTGGCGCCGGTGACGGTATCGCCCTTTATCGCTTCTTCGGCTTCAACGACCGTGAAGGTCATCTTCAGCGGGAGCACGATGTCGATCGGGCGGTTCTCCCACATCATGATGCGGTAGGTATCGCCCTCTTTCATATAGGAGCCCTTTTCTTCGAGGCCTTCGCGCTCGATCACGTACTGCTCGTAGTTCTCGGCGTCCATGAAGTGGTAGCCGGCCTCGTCGGCATAGAGGAACTGCCCGTCTTTGTCGTAGACGTCGGCTTCCTCGGCGGACTCGTTTGATTTCAGCGTCTCGCGCAAGACCTGTCCGCTGCGAAGGCTTTTGAGCTTCAACCGAACGAACGCCGAGCCCTTGCCCGGGTTCACGAACTCGCGTTCGGTTACTACGTACGGCTCGTCCTTCATCAACAGAACCATACCCTTTGAAATTGCACCTGCTCGTACCATATACGTTGTCTCTCCGTAGTGTTTCCCGCCGGTCGGCCCACGCCGAGCTTATACCGTAGCAGAAAACGGAAAATATATCACTTCATCGAGGCTTTGTTTCTCGCTGAACGCAAGCACCAGCCGATCGACCCCCAAGGCCGCTCCGGAGCACGCCGGAAACGCGCCTTGAAATAACTCGGGATAGCGGCGGTCCACCGTATGCTCGGCTTTGCGCGCGCGTTTCGCCTGCTCTTGTGACGCAAAGAACTGCGCGACCTTCAAGGGGTCGGTTTCCTCGGTGTAGCAGTTAGCCAACTCGACCCCGCCGAGATACAGCTCCCAGCGCTCGCACCACGGAGTACCCGGAATCTCGCGTGCGAGGGTCGGAATCTGTTTCGGATAATCGAGCAGTACGACCGCTCGGTCGTTGGGAAGGCTCGGCTCGATGCGATCAACCATCGCAAAATTAACCAGCTCCTCGGTGCTCTCGAAGCGGCGTGGATTGAGACCGGCCTCAAGTAGAGCGGGGCGCAGCCGATTGCGCTCGAGCGCCTCGGCAAGCGAGAACCCAAGGTGCCGGCGAAACGCTTCCTCAACCGTCAACGTAAGCGGCTCACGCCTCATGACCTCGACCGTGGGCGCTACCTGTTTCGAGAGATACTGCAACAGCTCGAGAGCCGTGTCAAGCGAGGCACGATAATCGGCTCCGAGGCTGTACCATTCGAGCATCGCAAACTCGGGATTGTGCAGCCGGCCGACGGCCTCCCCGTTGCGATAACAACGTGCGATCTGAAAAATGTTCCCGTACCCCTCGGCGAGCAAACGCTTCAAGTACACTTCCGGGGACGGGATCAGATATAGCTCCTGAGAATCAGCCGTCGGCGGCTCGAAACGCGTTCGGAATACATCGAGATGATTCTCGGGGATGAGGTCCGGCGAGAGCGCCGGCGTGTCGACCTCGAGGTAACCGGCCTCGGTCAGGAAGCTTCGGAGCTCGCGCATGACCCGAGAGCGAAGCAGCGCGGTTTCGTAATCCATGGAGCGCGATCATAACAACCCGCGTCGTCCGCGACAAGCACGCAGCCGGGCCGGCCCGGGGGCCGTCCCCCGGGGGGCGACGGCGCCGGGCGGCAGCGGGACGGGGAAACCGCGCGTCACGGCGCCGGCTGCTGCTCCCGTGTGTCGTCCGCTCGCCCGCTCGCGGAGCCCGGTTTGGTGCTTCTTGTGATTTCGCCTTCTTACACGGTTGCGGCGTAACCGAAGCTCGGGCATACTGCCGGTATGGCAACAGCGACAGAAAAAGATTTCGATTTTCGCACACAGTATACGCGCCGCGGAACCAACAGCATAAAGTGGGATCTTGTGCCGCAGGAGCGGCTGCCGTTGTGGGTAGCAGACATGGATTTCGCTCCGCCGCCGGCGGTTCTTCAGGCCGTTCGCGAGCGTCTCGAACACCCTATTCTCGGCTACTCTATCGTGCCGGCCGGGTTTTACGAGGCTTTAGACGCCTTTCAGCTCGAGCAGCACGGTCGCGCGATGCCGCGCGACGATGTATCGGTGATTTCGGCCGTGATGCCGGGGGTCAAGACCGCGATCGAGTGCTTTAGCGAGCCGGGCGACGGGGTCGTAATTCAGACGCCGGTTTACACGCCGTTCTTCCACTCGATCGAGAACAAAGGGCGCAGAGTTGTCGTCAACCATCTGCATGAGCATCACGGCGAGTATCGGATCGATTTTGAAGAGCTCGAGAGCGTGATCGATGCCGGTACGCGCATCATGCTGCTGTGCTCGCCGCATAATCCGGTCGGCAGAGTCTGGACGCGGCACGAGCTCGAGGCGTTGGCCGAGATCGCGTTACGGCACGATCTTACGGTAGTTTCGGACGAGATCCACGCCGATCTGCGACTTAACGATAACGACTTTCTCGGGATCGCCGAACTGGGTCCGGAGATTGCGGCGCGCACCGTAACGATCGTGTCGCCGAGCAAGACCTTCAATATTCCCGGATGCTCGGTTGCCGCAGCCTCTATCAAAGCCCCCGAGCTGCGCAGTCGCTATCGCGCCGCGCTGCAGGCCGCCGGCACCGAGCACGTAACCACACCGGCCTTGGTGGCGTCCGAAGCTGCCTACCGAGACGGCGCGCCGTGGCTCGCGGCGCTTCGTAGGCACTTGGTTGAAACGGTGGAAGAGGTTCGTGGGATCCTGGCCGACCGTCTGCCGCTCGTTTCGGCCTCGCCGACCGAGGCGAGCTTCATTATGTGGCTTGATTTTCGGCGTCTGCAGCGTAAGCGAGATATCAGCGACGAGGAGCTTCAGCGTCTTCTGCGCGAGGAGGCGAAGGTTGAGCTGTCGCACGGACCGGTGTTCGGGCCGGGCGGCGAAGGGTTTCAACGGCTCAACATCGCTACCCCGAAAGCGGTGCTGCACGACGCGCTCGATCGCATCGTAACCGCACTCGGCTGAAACGCGCGAGCTCGGCGTGGTATTGTTGCTTGCCGCGATGCATGAAGAGCTCGCGGGCATTCTCCCTGAGCTCGAGTCGGTCGAGTGCGAGGAGCGTCGCGGTTTCGAGCTCTACCGGGGCGATGCAGGTGGGCGCCGCTTGGCGGTGGCACGTGTTGGGGTCGGTAAGGTGCTCGCCGCAAGCGTTACGCAAGACCTTATCGGTTTTCTGAGCCCGAGCGCGGTGGTTCTCTCCGGCACCGCCGGCGCGTTGCGGCCCGAGCTGCCGATCGGCGAAGTGGTGATCGCGCGCGACTGCCTGCAACACGACCTCGACGCTACTGCGCTTGGGTTTGCCCGGGGCGCGGTCCCGTGCGAGGGTGTTCAAACGGTGGAGTGCGATGAAGGGCTGAACGCGGCGGCGTACGAGGCGTTGCGCACCGTGCGGCCGCGGAGGTTCGGACGCGTGCTCACCGGTGATCGCTTCCTGACGGCTCGTGAGAAACAAGAGCTGGCGGCCGACACCGAGCTATGCGGGACCGTGGTCGATATGGAAAGCGCGGCGGTAGCTCAGGTGTGCGCGCTGGAGTCGGTGCCGCTACTGGTGCTCAGGACCGTATCGGATACGCTCGACGGTCGCAGGCCCAGGAGTCTCGCGCGTCTTCTGCGCGGTCTCGGCGGCACCACATTACGGTGTTATCGTCGCGCCGCGGAGCTCGGGCTTCTCACGTGATGGCTGATAGCTTTGAACAGAAATCAAAACAAGGACAACACAGTATGCTGGAACCGGGACAACACTTACACGGATTCGAAGTCGTCTCGATAGACGATCTCACGGAGTACCGCGCCCGCGGGGTGCGCGCGCGGCATCTCGCGACCGGGTGCGAGGTATATCATGTAGCGAACGACGATCCCGAGAACCTGTTTGCGTTCGCGTTTAAGACGGTGCCGAGCAGCTCGAACGGCATTGCTCATATCCTCGAGCATACCGTGCTATGCGGATCACGGCGCTACCCGCTCAAGGATCCGTTTTTGCTCTTGTTGCAGGGCAGCATGAGCACCTTCATGAATGCCTTCACCTTCCCGGACAAGACCGTGTATCCGGCGGCGAGTACCGTCGCCAAGGATTTGTTCAACATCATGCAGGTCTACGGAGACGCGGTGTTTCGACCTCTGCTTCGGCCGGAGATGTTCCGTCAAGAGGGCCATCGCCTCGAGTTCGCTGAGGACGGTGAACTGCAGCGCAGCGGGGTGGTCTATAACGAGATGAAGGGAAACTACGCCTCGCACGACTCGATCGCGGCGGAGTGGTCGTATCGCTCGCTCATGCCCGACACACCATACGCGGTAGATTCCGGCGGCGACCCGGCGGTGATTCCGTCGCTCAGTTACGAGGAGTTTCTCGAGTTCCATCGTCGTTATTACCATCCGTCGAATACTCGCGTCTTTCTCTACGGCGACATCCCGACCGAGCGGTATCTCGAGGCGCTGCAGTCGGAGTTCCTGACGGATTTCGAGGCGCTCGAGCCGCGCAACGAGCTGCCGGAGCAGCCGCGTTGGAGTGAATCGCGGCGCATGCAAGACGTGTATCCGCTGGAGCAGGGTGAGGAAACCGATCGGAAATCCTCGGTCACGCTCAACTGGCTGCTGGTATCCAATACGGACCCTGAGCTCACGTTGGCGTTCGAGATTCTTGCCGAGATCCTGCTGGGGCATTCCGGATCGCCGCTTCAGAAAGTTATTGTGGAGTCGCCGCTCGGGGAGGATCTCTCGGCGCCGAGCGGGCTTGAGACCGAGTTGCGCGAGCTGGTGTTCTCTGTCGGCATGCGCGGCACCGACCCTGAGAAACGCGACGCGATCGAGGAACTCATACTCGGTGAGTTGCAGCGTCTTTGGGAGGGAGGGATCGAGGCCGAGCTTGTTGAGGGCGCTCTGCGACGCGTTGAGTTTCGAAATCGGGAGATCAAAACCGGCGCCTCGTTTGCGCTTCGGCTGATGCGCCGGAGTCTGCGCGGGTGGCTTCACGGCTGCGATCCGGTGGCGACGCTCGAGTTCACGCCGCTGCTGCGGCGCTTGCGTGAACGTCTTGAGCGCGAGCCGAACCTGTTCGAGCGCCTGATAAAGAGCCACCTACTCGATAACCCGCATCGCAGCACCGTTACGATCCGCCCGGAGCCCGGGCTCGACGATAGGCGTCGTGAGCAAGAACGCGTCGAGCTCGATGAACGCGCCGCGAGTCTTGGCGAGGCGGAGCGTGCCGCTATAGAGGCCGAGCAGAAGGCGCTGCGGGCGCTGCAGGAGGAGCCCGACGACCCGGACCGCCTGGCCGAGCTCCCGTTTCTCACGAAAGAGGATATCCCGCGTGAGATAGAACGCATCGCTTACCGCCGGCGCGAGCTCGAGGGTGTGCCGGTGTATCTCCAGGAGGAGTTCACGAACGGCATTGTGTATCTCGATTTCGCGTTTCGCATAGACGACCTTCAGCCCGAGTTCCAGTTGCTGTTGCCGCTGCTCAGCGATGCGATCACCGAGTGTGGGCTGCCGGGCATGAGCTACGATCACGTAGCGCGCGAGCTCGCGTTGAAGACCGGCGGATTTTTCGCCAACATCGATGTGAGCGCGGTTTTAGTGCCCGATGCCGCCGAGATTCCCGGCGGGCTTCCGCGAAACGTCGCCCTTGGCGAGGCCGAGTATCTCAGCGAGGACGATCCGCGCCGGCGCCCCGCCGCGGCGTTTCTGACCTTTCGTCTCAAGGCGCTCGAGGCGCAGTTCGACGAGGCGCTTGCGCTCGTGCAGCGACTGCTCAGAGAGGCTGAGTTGACGAATACCAAGCGAGTTCGTGAGCTCTTGCTTGAGTCGCGCAACGATCTGCAGTCGGCGGTCTTGCCGGGCGGGCATCAGTTCGCTGCGTTGCGCAGCGCGCGTACCCTCTCTCCGGCGCTCGAGCTTTCGGAACGCTGGCGGGGCATTACGCAGCTACGGTTTCTCGCGGAGTTGGACCTCGACGGCGCGCTCGAAGACCTATCCTCGGTGTTGCTCGAGATCCGCGACCGCACCGTAGCGCGTTCGAGATCCGCGTTCTCGCTCACCTGCTCGGCGGAGTTCGCGGAGCAGGCCGAGCGTGCGCTCGCCGCGCTGTTGCGTAGGCTGCCCGCGGAAGCGCATGAGTCTCGGGAGCGCGCAGCGCCGTCGATATTGAGCGAAGCGCTCGATCGGTCCGCAGCAGATCCGTTGGCGCGTGGCCGGCGCGGTACGCAGCCGGAACAGGCGCCCGACGCGCCGGCGCCTGAGCTGTTCTCGGTCCCGTCGGGTGTTGCGTATGTCGCCGGTTCGGTGCCGGGGAGCGTGCTCGGCAGTAGCGAGTACCCGGCCGAACAGGTGCTTGCGCACGCGCTTTCCACAGGGTTCCTCTGGGAGCGGGTTAGGATGCAGGGCGGCGCCTACGGTGTCACGGCAATGCCTCGTGCGCTCGAGGGTGTGTTCTCGTTTGCCTCGTATCGTGATCCCAACATCGTCTCCACCTTAGAGGCCTTTGCCGACGGTTTGCGCCGGCACGCCGAGGGCGAACGCGAGGAGGGCGAACGCGAGGAGCGCGCGGTTGAACTCGCGATTATCGGGAGCGTGAGTCGAGAGTTGCGCCCGTTGATGCCCGCGCAGAAGGGCGTCGTGAATCTGCAGCGGCTGCTATACGGCATCCCGGACGAGCTCCGCCAGGAGCGCCGTGACCGCATGATCAGACTCACTGCGGCCGATCTCTCGGCTGCAGCCCGACGGCTGCTTGAGCGCTGGTCGCGACCCCACGTTGCGGTGATCGCCGGCGGCGGGGCCCTGACCGCGGCCGCCGAGGAAGATCCACGGTTTGCGATTCCGCATACCGAACTGCCGTTGTAGCGCGCCGAGGAACGCGTTCAGCGGCTCAAAGCTCGCCGTTCTCGAGGAAGCTGTAGTAGCTGTCGGTGGTGAACACGATATGGTCCAACAGCCGGATGCCGAGCGTCTCGCCCGCCTGCACGAGCTTGCGCGTGACCTCGCGGTCCTCGGAGCTCGGGTCTACGCGCCCGGACGGATGGTTATGCGCCACCACTACCGCAGCGGCGCGGTCTACCACCGCGTCGGCGAACACCTCGCGAGGATGTACCAAGGTGCGATTCACCAACCCAACCGAGATCACGCGCGACGCGATCACCTCGTGCGCGCCGTTGAGCGAGACCGCGAGAAACACTTCCTGCTTGCGGTCGGCGTAATGTCCCACGACCGGAACAATGTCCGCCGGCACGCGGATCCGCCTGCCGCGCGGAACATAGAGCCGGCGCCCGAGCTCGCACGCGGCGGCGATCGTGGCGGCGCGGGCGGACCCGAGTCCCTCGATTACCATTATTTCCTCTATCTTCGGCGGCTCGCGGCGCCGATCGAACAGATCGAGCACCGCCGCGCTGAGAGCGCCGAGGCAGTGGGTGCGGGTGCCGGAGCCGAGAAGCAGCGCCACGAGCTCTTGGTCGCTCATGCGCTGCGGTCCTTCACGAAGGAGTCGCTCGCGTGGGCGCTCTCCGGCCGGCAGGGCCTTCAGTCTATCCAACGATTCGGTTACGCTTAGATCTCTCACACTAGTAGTACACCGGGTGCGTTTTCGTATTGCTTCGCTAACCGGAGTCTTCGCTGCACGAAATGCTTCGCTGCCGGGTGGTTCGTGATTGGCGTCTGCGTGCTCCTCATGCTATATTGGAGTATCTACGGGCCTTATACATCATAAAGGTTGCGGAAGGTTAGAGGTATTGGTAGTGGCCGGGAATCGCCCGGTCGGTGGTCGCCGGTGCGCACTGCGCGAGCGGTCGCCGTAGCAGCTAAGCCCGAAAGAGAGGGAAACACGTATGTTGAGAACAACCAGGTCGGCCTTAATTGCCGCAGTTCTGTTGGTTGCTCTTTCCGTCGCCCCGGCGTTTGCAGCCGGTGCGGCCGAAGAGGAACCTACCGAAATCCGGATGCCGCGTGAGCCGAGGCAGTACATCTCGCCCCTCGGCCAGGAGACGGCCCAGCAAGTACTCGAACTCCCGTTCTCTGAAGTGGTAATTCCGGGCACCAATCAAGTGATTGTGGAGTACCGGCTCACCATCTTCGATGAAGCCGGTGACACAGTGTTTGAGGTACGAGATATCGAGGAGGAGCGTCGCGGGTTCTTCGGTAACCTGTTTGGAGCCGAGAAGCCGAGCGTACCGCTTCCCGATACCTTGGTGTGGGACGGGACATATCGTGGGTCCGAGCTCGGCCCGGATGGTGAGGTTGTGCCCGACGGAGATTACGCCTACTACGTGACGGTTATCGATTACGACGGCAACGTCGCGATTACCCCGGCGTTCAACGTCACGGTCGACAACACGCTGCCGGAGGTTACGAGCCTCGAGGCGGAGTATTACGCCTTCGCCCCGATCGAGGGTAGCGGGCGCGCGGAGTTGATCGTTCGCCAAGAGGCGAGCGCCGAACTCGAGTGGGAAGGGCTGATTACCGACGCCGACGGCGAGCCGGTATGGCGCGAGGTGTGGGCTAATCCCACTCCGCGTCAGCGGGCCAACGACGCCGCGCCGCCGACCGAGGTCCGCTGGGACGGCACGTATCAGCTTGACGGCGATGAACGTACCGGCGAACCCGCCCCGGAGGGCGAGTACCAATACAGCCTCATCGGCCGAGACCGCGCCGGAAACGAGGTGGTGAGCGAGCTCCCGCGCCCGGTAGAGCTAAGCAGAACCGCGGCCGAGGTGGAGTTTCACCTTGGCGACCAAGAGCCCGCGTTCTCGCCGGTGGACACCGGTATTCAGGACACCTTGCAGTTCTACACAAGACTGTTGGTCACTGACGGCCTTGAGTCTTGGAGCGTGGAGGTTGCCGCAACCGGCGATCCCGACACGGTCTTGCGATCCATGGAAGGTGGGGCGGAGTTGCCTGAAACCGTGGAATTCGACGGGCGCGATAACGCAGGCAACCGCATGCCCGATGGTGAGTACCAGGCGCGGCTTACTGCCGAGTACGACACCGGGTATGTCGCGGTTTCGGATGCGCTTGTGTTTGAGATCGACACGGTTCCGCCGAGCGCCGAGGTTACGGTCGATACGCTCCCGATGCCGACCGAGCCCGGCGATCCGCTATGGTTTGGCGGTGAGCAGAAGCATTCGCTCTCGTTGACGATCGATGCCGACGACGACGCCGACTGGGATGCGATCGTGTACTTCGAGGGACGCCGGCAGCTGAGGGTATCGGCCGAGGAGTTCGGCATTATGCGCTTCCCGCTGGAGCTCGAGTGGGACGGGCACGACCTCGACGGCTCGGAACTTCCGGACGGGGAGTACTCGGCCTATATCGAAGGCGTCGATCGTGCCGGAAACATCGGGCAATCCGACGAGGTTGGCGCGATCAAGGATACGCGTCCGGCCTCGGTTGAGCTGGAGCTCGGCGAGCCGGATCAAGACACCTCCGACGGGGTAGATCTCGTAGTGGCCGACGAAGAGCGCGAGAGCGTGCCGATGCGGCTCAGCTACGAGCCCGAGGACGGCATTCGCGAGATTATCATCGAGGTGCGCGATTCCGACGGTGAGATCGTGCGAAGCATCCGCTCCGACCCGCCGCTTGAGTCATGGGCTTGGTTTGGGGAGGACAACGCCGGTCGGCGCGTCGACGACGGCGATTACTATGTCGACGCGAGGGTTATCTACTACAACGGTAACGAGCCCGAGGCCACCGAGATCGGGCCGATTCGAGTCGATGCTACGCCTCCGATCAGCGACGTTCCGCCCGAGATCTCGATCTCGGCCGCGCCGATTCCGTTCGCTCCCGACGACTATCAGCAGCATGAGCTTACCTTCACGCTGGAAGCCGAGACCGAGAATGAGTTCGACCGCTGGGAGCTCGAGATACTCGAACCAAACAGCCCAAGCTTCATAACCTTCAGCGGCGAGGGCCGTCCGGATCGCGAACTGGTCTGGGACGGACGCAACGACGACGGTGATCTGGTTCAGGCGGCGGTAAGCTATACCGCAGTCTTTAGAGTGTGGGACAATCAGGGGCTCATGAGCGAGACCGAGCTCGAGGTGCCGATCGATATTCTCGTAATGCAAGACGGAGACCTGTGGCGAATCTCGATTCCGAGCATTCAGTTCCCGCCGAACACGGCCAACCTGTTCGGTCTCGATTGGGACACAATCGAGGAGAACTTCCGCGTGTTGCGTCGACTGGCCGAGGTGCTGCGGCGCTTCAACAGTAGAAGCATCATTATCGAAGGGCACGCAGCGCATGTGTTCTACGACGAGAGCGATCCGCGACACCAGCGCGAGCAGGATCAGACTCTGATACCGCTGTCGCGTCGCCGGGCGGAGGAGGTCCGCCGCGCGCTGATCATCCTCGGTTTCGATCGGAACAAAATGAGTACCGTGGGTGTCGGCGGTGAGCGCCCGACGGTGCCGCACAGTAACCGCGAAGAAGTCTGGAAGAACCGCCGCGTTGAGTTCATTCTCGACGTGGAGTAAGACCTATCGGAAACAGCGGCGGCGTAGCTCATTAGGAGCGCCGCCGCCGCGTGTTGACCGGCGGGCTCAGCGCGTATTATAGTACGTGGCAACTCACGTTCTAGCTGAGACACCACCAAGAGCGAGATACCACAAGGAGATTGTGTCATGGGAAAAGCACATCGCGGAAAGCCCGCGCGTTCAGAATATCCCGGCGGTGCGCGCGGCACCTGTCCAATTACTAATCGTAGCGGCGTTAAGCTTATGTACGAGCATGAGATCGACGGCAAGAAAGTGAAGATCTCGAAGATGGGCAAAGCGACACTCGCGAACGAGCAGAAGCGCAAGCTGAAGAAAGAGAAACAGCTGGAACAAAGCACCTCCGCCGAGTAACGCCCCGTGCCATGCAGGTCTGGGGCGCCTTTCAGATCACAGATCGAAACACCTACCAATGGCGCGTCTGTCGCCTCCGGTTGTACCTGTTCCGGGACGAACGGCAGTGGTTCTGGGCCTCGGATTACGCCGCCGACTCGGTGGGGGACCGGCCGGTGGTCGCCGAACAGGTGGGCGAGCCGAGCGAGGTGCAATGGCAACGCCTCATCACACGGAGCTTGTCTCCGCAGGTAGTCGTGGCGCCGCTGCTCCCCGATCGGCCGGTGGTGGTGGTGCCGAGTGAGGCTCTCAGCATCGCGGCTCGTGCCGAGGTGCGGCTGTTCTTCGCGCTTCCGTTGTGGCTGCAGCTGCGCGGGGGCGAACGCTTATCCGAGACGCTTTGTGAGGTCGGTGTTACGCAGCTTTCGAACACGTGGCTCGGCGACACCTTCTCCGGGCGGTTGTGCTACGGTTTTCGAGCTTCAATCTGCTACGAGCCTGAGGAGGTCGCTGTTCCTCCCGGTTATAGTCTCTGCTCGTTGCAGATAGAGAACCGCAGCGAGACTGTTGCAACGCTCGACAAACTCGCGATTCCGTGCGACATCATGGGGCTGTATCGCCGCAAACAGCCCGGCCCGTCCGGGCCGGAGTTTGGGCCGGAGTCCGACGGGGCGCGCGAACCCGCGCTTAGTCTTCTGAGAAGCAACGAGATTATCCTGAGCTATACGCGCGAGCGCGAGTTGCAGATTCGGCTGGGGCCGGAGAACGCTGCGCTACAGGCGGAGTGGGAGCGCGTAACCGAACCGCGGGTACGGGCACAAGACAGCGTTTGGCACAAGGGCGTCAGTCTCCTAAAACGTATCGGGGAGTACTAGCGGTGTCGGGTATTACTGTTCGAGAAGTACTTGCTCCGGTGTTGCAGCCGGGTGTAGCGGTGACGATAGGCCGCGGCGTGCTTGTGATTCTCGTGTTGTTTGCGGCGCTGAAGGTCGTCGCGTTCATTGTCGGTCGGCTCGTGGAGCGGAGGTTTTCGCGACAGTCGATGATGATCACGCGCAAGATCGTCACGTACCTCGGAAGCGTGCTCATTGTGTTGGTGGTGCTCGCGCAGTTGGGTATCAGCCTCACCGGACTGCTCGGGGCCTTCGGGATAGCCGGCGTCGCGATCGGTTTTGCCGCGCAGACGAGCGTCTCAAACATCATAAGCGGCGTGTTCTTGATCTCCGAAAAGTCGTTTGAGCTCGGCGACCTGGTGCGTGTCGGTGAAAACACCGGTGTGGTGCTGAGTGTCGACCTACTCTCGATCAAGATCCGTACGCTCGACAATCAGTTTATTCGCATTCCCAACGAGACGCTGATCAAGAGCGAGGTCACGACGATCACGCGCTTCCCGATCCGGCGTATGAACTTCGAGTTCACGGTTGCGTACAACACCAATCTGCCGGCGCTGCAGCAATCGCTGTATGAGGTGGTTGAAAGCATTCCGCAGTGTCTCGATGAGCCGCGGCCGCTCTATCTTATCAAGCAGTTCGGGCCGCGTGGCGTCGATATTCTGCTCGGCGTGTGGTTTGCCAAGGAAGACTTCATCGAGGTTAAGAACCGCGTGCACGAGAGGCTCAAGGAGCGTTTTGAGCGCGACGGCATCGAGGTGCCGGTTATCTCGGTGCTGCCGCTCAGCTGAGCGGGTGCGCGGTCCAAAGGCCGGCGGCCGGTTGCGGTATGAAGAAGTACTCCTCGCCGTCCGCGGTGCGATTCAGCCCGGCAGGGCTCTCCTCCGGCCTATAACGCGCGAGCATCTCGTTGAGGTCTGCCGGGTTGTAGCCTGCTGCCTCGATCTCGGCCGGCGGAATGCCGCCTGTAGCGTAATGCACGCGAAAGCGCCCTTCGTGTGAACCGTGAATAAGGTGTGCTGCGGCACCCAGCGCCTCGGCCAATTCCGGTGACCGTTCCACCTGCTGCTGAACCCATTCGGCGCCGTGGTAACCGTAGGCTCTGATGATGCGGTCGTTGCCGTCGTCCTCGCCGAACTTGCGCACCCCGGGTGCGATCACCACCAGCTCCCCGTCGTCGGCGAGCGCCATGCGTGTGCGGTAGATTGCTTTGTTCGCGAGCCAAGTGCTGTGGTACTCTTCCGGGTTCATGTACGCTACCACCTTCGGCAGCGGCTCGGGAACCTGAAAGACGTTCACTCGCGCCGAAAGCGCGGCGGCCTCGTAGAAGCAGTCGTGGTTTTCGCTGATGAACAAGCCACGCACAACCGAGCTGCCGCTGTCGTCGCCAATTACGGTCAGGACATACACCACCGGAAGATGCGAAGCGAATCGCTCCGCTGCTTCGTTCAGAAGCGTGCGTACCGGAGTCTCGGCTTTACCCATCATCCGCTCGGTGCCGTATACCGCGCCGAGATAGTGGCTCTTGTCTATGCCCTCGCGGCCCCCGGTCCCTACAAATAGATTCTTGGTGTAGTTCGCCATCCCGGCGACCTCGTGCGGTACCACCTGGCCGACCGAGACGATCAAGTCCCAACTGTGCTCGGCAACTAGGCTCGAAACCTGCACCGGCCACTCGAACGATAGCTTGCCCTCCGAGAGCTCGGCGATGCGTTGCGCCTCGATGGTGCCGAGGGTTGTGACGGCGTTGCGCCAGTCGTGGACGCGGAACAGCTCGTGGGGAACCTCGCCGAACATCGTAGCGATCTGATGCTCGGTCAGGGGTGCGTGCGTTCCGAGCGCCGGAAGAACTGCGCGCAGCTTGCTACGGTAGTAGCGGTGGAGCATCTGCGTAAGCTCGCCTGCACGCGAGTGAATGCGGGTGAGATCGGGCGGTATCGCGAGTACACGCTCGCGCCGGCCGAGGCGGTCGAGAGCTTGCTGCAGACCGTGCTCGAGGTCTGCAGCACTCAAGCGTTCGTGTTCTCCACCACGAGCATATAACATGGTTACTCGCAGTCCTCGGCGGCGGCGCCGGCGCCTGCCTGGCCCGGGGTGTTCACGATGATATCGGCAAGCTCGGGACGTTTCTCGAGGTCCTGGTCTATACAGGCGTTGCGGCTCTTGTTGGTATACTCAGGAAGCTGGAAGGAGTACGTGAAGTTAGTATGCACGTCGTAGCTGCCTTCCATCACCGCGTGGGTATCCTCGGTCATGACGAGCTCTTCGTCTGTGGGGATCACGAAGATCTTGGTCGGCGAGTCGTCGGCCGAGATGCAGGTCTCGGCGTTGACGGTGCGCGAAGCCTTGTTCTTTGCAGGGTCCAGCTTGATGCCTAGTCGCTCGAGGCCCTCGGTCGCGAGTCCACGCGTGATGGGGCCGCGCTCGCCGACACCGGCGGTGAACACGATTGCGTCGACGCGTCCGAGCGCTGCGGTGTAGGCGCCGATGTACTTGCGTAGGCGATACGACTCGACCTCGATCGCGAGCTTGCAGAGCTCATCGCCCTTCTCAGCGGACTGCTCGATATCGCGCCGGTCGACGTACTTCTCGGTGATGCCGAGTACCCCGCTTTGCTTGTTAAGCGCGCGCTCAACCTCATCGGGCTTCATGCCGCCGGCGTTTATCATGTGAAACGGAATTGCGGGGTCTATATCGCCGCTGCGCGTGCCCATAACCAAGCCCTCGAGCGGGGTGAGACCCATTGAGGTGTCTACCGAGACACCGTTCTCGACTGCGTTGATGCTCGCCCCGTTTCCGATATGCGCGATGATCAGGTTTGTCTCGAACGGATCCTTGCCGAGCAGTACCGCGGCACGCTTAGCGGTGTAGAGAAACGAGGTGCCGTGGAAGCCGTAGCGCCGAACGCCGTACTGTTTGTACCACTCGTGCGGAATGGCGTATGTGTAGGCCTTGGCGGGCATTGTCTGGTGCCAGGCGGTATCCATGATCGCGCAGTGGGGCACCTTCGGCAGGAGCGCGCGGGCGGCCTCGATGCCCATGATGTTGGCCGGGTTGTGAAGCGGAGCGAGGCCTTGAATCTCACGAAACACCTCGAGAACCTCGTCCGTCACCTCAACCGATTTGTTGAAGCGCTCACCGCCATGAACAACACGGTGGCCAACCGCCTTCACCGAGTCGATAGACTCGATAACTCCATGCTCGTTGTCTTTGATGGCCTCTATAATGAGATTGATGGCTTCCTGATGGCTCGGACAGTCTTGTTCTTTCTCGAACTCGAGCCCGCCCACCGGTTTGTGCGTGAGCTTGGAGCCGGACTGCGTGACGCGTTCTACGAGCCCGGTTGCGAGCACCGCCCGCTCGGCCCAGTCGTAGACCTGGTATTTGACTGAGGAGCTTCCGCAGTTGAGGGTGAGAATAACCATACGCTATGTTCCTCCGAATTGGCTAAGCTTGCGTCGGCGAATACTCCGGTATTCTCGCACGAGCGTCCCGAAACTTCAAGGATAACCGCGGTTAGATAAGCGGTTATCGTTCCTTTGTGGGTGAATGCTGAACCGTTTATCGACGGTGCTTCGTGCTGCTGCCGCAGAGTCAATGCGCCGGCGGTTGGTATGGACTGGGTATGGATTCAATGTGGCGGTGATTTCACCGTCATTTTTTTCTTGTCAAATCGCGGAACACAAGCTATAGTAATGTTAGTAACGCAAGATCATTGGCGAGTGTTACTATAGATGAGGTTGTGTGCTGTTCCGCAAAAGTGTGGTAAAAAATGTTTATGGACTATTTGGTGCGCTAATTGTCGGGAGCTGTCTGTCTGCGTTCCTCGGCTCGCCCATCTTCGACAGATTCGTGCTCCGCTGAATTCGTGAACTGTTCGGCCGGGGTCGCCGGCCGAAATATTTAGACTGAAAAGCCTAATAAAGGAGGGCAGAATGAGACGTTTCACAAAGGCACCGCTGGTGCTTATGGTAGTCTTGCTTGCCGCTTTCGCGCTGGTATTTGTTGCGTGCGAGCCGGCCGAGGAAGAAGTTGCGGCTACCAATCCTACCGACAATCCGTGGACCGAGGGTGAGGATCTCTCGGGCACCGAGGTTGAGCTCTTCGGTGCATTCGTCGATACCGACGCTCAGAACTTCCAAGCGAGCATGGAGCCGTTCATCGAGCAGACCGGTATAGACGTGGTGTACGAAGGCTCGGGAGACTTCGAGGCCTTGATCACGGTACGCGCCGAGGGCGGCGACCCGCCCGATATTGCGGCGTTCCCGCAGCCCGGCTTGATGTACGACCTCGTAGACGGTGGTCACTTGGTCGATGTTCTCAGTTTCATGGATCGCGACTATCTCGAGGGGCAGTACGCCGAGGACTGGCTCGCGATCGCCGAGCACGGCGGCATTATGGCCGGCGTTTGGTATCGCGCGAGCGTAAAGAGTCTGGTATGGTACAGCCCGCATCTGTTCGAGGAAGAGGGCTACGAGATTCCCGAAACCTGGGACGAGCTGATCGCGCTCTCCGATCAAATGGTTGCCGACGGGCACAACCCCTGGAGCATCGGTATCGAGAGCGCCGGTGCTACCGGCTGGGTTGCGACCGACTGGATCGAGGACATCATGTTGCGCACCGCGCCGCCCGAGGCCTACGACGACTGGGTGACCGGCGATCTTCCGTTCGCCTCGGACGAGGTCCGCAATGCGATCAACTACATGAGCGAGATCTGGCTCAACGACGACTACGTGCTCGGCGGTACCACCTCGATCCTCACCGTACCGTTCGGCGACGCGATCAACCCGATCGTGATGGATCCGCCCCGCGCAGCGATGCATCGCCAGGCGCAGTTTATTCTCGGGTTCTTGCCGGAAGGCCAGGACATCGAGATCGGCACAGACCTCGATATCTTCTATTTCCCGATGATCGATGAAGAGTACGGCGAGCCGGTGCTCACTGCCGGAGACGTGTTCGGCATGATGCAGGATCGTCCCGAGGTTCGGGCGGTGATGCGCTACCTCACGCAAGGTGAGTCCACGCGTGCGTGGCTGGAGTACGGCGGTTTTGTTTCGCCGCACGAGGACACGCCGCTTGACTGGTATCCCACGGATCTCGATCGTGGGATCGCCGAGATCATGCTCGAGGCCGACACGGTTCGCTTCGACGCCTCCGACATGATGCCGGGTGCGGTTGGCACCGGCAGTTTCTGGACCGGCATGGTCGATTACATCCAGGGCGACGATCTCGACACTGTGTTGCAGCGCATCGACGATTCCTGGCCGGAGGACTAAACCCGGTTCCGTATTAGTTGTTCCGTTAAGATGCCGGCGCGCCTATCGGTGCGCCGGCTTTTGCCGCAATCCTGTTTAACATGGGTGGGTGAAGATGATCGATCAACTCCGTAACAGTAGATTAGCAGAGATAGTCGGGTGGACGCCGCTGCGGATCGGGGTATCTCTGGTAGTCCCTGTGATTACGTTTTTTGTGCTCCATTGGAGCTTTCTGTTTATGCGCGCTGCGGCAGCGCCGCGTGCGATGATAGCTATCGTAGCGTTAGTCGTGGGAGTAGGGGGAGTCTGGGCCCTGTATCTCGCGATGAATCACGTGGTGTTCCAGCTCCCGATTAAGGCGCGCGACTCCCTGCTCCCGTACGTTTTCGTGGGCCCGGCGCTGGTGGTTTTGATGATCTACATCATCATCCCTTCCGTCCGCACGATCTCGCTCAGTTTCATGGACCGGCGCGGCGAGGAGTTTGTGGGTCTGGCAAACTACGTCTTCGCGTTGACCGACCCCGGTATGATCATAACGCTGCGCAATACCGGTCTTTGGCTGGTTCTGGTCCCGGCGGTCGCGGTGACGTTCGGTCTTCTTATCGCGGTTATAGCCGACCGCATGAGTGAGTTCTGGGAGCGTGTCGCAAAGTCGTTTATCTTCATGCCGATGGCGATCTCGTTCGTCGGCGCGAGTATCATCTGGCGCTTCATCTATTTCTATCAGCCGGCGGGGTTTGAGCAGATCGGTCTTTTGAACGCGATCTGGACCTACTTCGGTAACGACCCGGTGGGGTGGTTGACCTGGCGTCCATGGAACAACCTGTTCTTGATCTGGATCATGATCTGGATGCAGACCGGGTTCGCGATGGTTATTCTCTCGGCGGCGGTCAAGGGCGTGCCCAGCACCTTGCTCGACGCCGCGCGTATAGACGGCGCCGGTGAGGTTCGAGTTTTCTTCAACGTCATTATCCCGTACGTGAGCGGTACCATCCTGACGGTTACGACCACCATCTTGATCCTGGTCTTGAAGATCTTCGATGTGGTGTTCGTTATGACCAGCGGCCAGTACCAAACCGGTGTGGTTGCGTTTCGCATGTATCAGGAGGCGTTCATCTTCCGACACTTTGGTCGCGGAAGTGCGCTCGCGACGTTGCTGTTTCTGGCGGTGTTGCCGATCATGATTCGCAACATGAAAGAAATGCGGGCGCGGAGGTAAGCGAGTATGAGTAGTGTTACAGCAACGGGAGAACAAGTTCGCTTGCGTAGCGAGCGTGAGAAGGCGTTTTACGTCTGGCTTGGGAAGCTACCGGCATACCTCATCGTTCTTGGGTTAGTCGTTCTCTGGACCGTCCCGACACTCGGGTTATTTGTGAGTTCTTTTCGACCGGCGTTTGCAATTCAAACCAGCGGTTGGTGGACGGCGTTGTTCGAGGCCTTTAACGCCGACTGGACGCTTGCAAACTACGTACAGGTAATCGGGGCCGACCGCATGGGGTTGGCGTTCTACAACAGCCTTATGATCACGATACCCGCAACCGTGATCCCGATCACGATCGCGGCGTTCGCGGGCTACGCCTTGGCGTGGATGGATTTCCCGGGGAGAACCTTGGTGTTTGTGTTGGTCGTTGGTCTTATGGTGGTGCCGTTGCAGATGTCTCTCATCCCGATTCTGCGGGTATACACCGACGCGGGGCTAAACGGTACGTATCTCGGGATGTGGCTCCC
>Ga0207421_10002762_pt1 | contig 21474 bp, 20 predicted proteins | sample SodLakKL_010_SED_4_FD_187542 | JGI IMG/M metagenome (GOLD analysis project Ga0207421, IMG submission 187542) | Alkaline sediment microbial communities from Lake Tanatar, Kulunda Steppe, Russia - 8KL_010_SED (SPAdes) (version 2) | ecosystem: Environmental > Aquatic > Non-marine Saline and...
TCCGGAATCTTCAGGTTCAGCCAATGTGGCTGCGGAAGCATCATCACTTTCCTCTGCATCTTCCAAAGTTTCTCCGCTTTTTGCCGCAGTTTCCGGCGCGCCCTCTATTTCTTCCTCTTTTTCTTCTTCAGTTTCTTTTTCGGAAACGCCAGCATCTTCTTCTGACGCGGTTTCTTCGGTTACTTCTTCCCGGGTAAGAGCTGCATCCTCACTGTCCTTTGCGGCTACCTCACCAGTTTGTTCTTCATCTATTGCTTGAGAAACTTCTTCTTTCAATTCAGCGGAATCTGCCGAAGCCTCTTTTTCGGAAACAACCTCCCCTGCTTCCGCCGGCGCAGTTTCTACCGGCACTTCCGTTTCTTCACTTGCCAACTCTTGGGTTGCTGCTTCTTCTGTCTGCTCCATGATGTCAGTCGATTCTTTACTCTCTGCTTCTTTTTGTTCAAGATCATCTGCATTATCTAGTGTGTGTTCTTTTTCTTCATTTTTTATTTCTTCCATTTTTGCCAATACCTCCTTAATAATCCAATCGGGGGTCGATGCCCCGGCAACGACTCCCACCAAATTAATATCACTAAACATTTCCTTATTTATATCTTCGCCCCCCCCTACCCGGTAAGTAGGCGTTTTACGAATACATAACTTAACAAGTTTTTCCGTATTGCTACTTTCCGAGCTCCCGATAACAATCATCAAGTCTGCCTGCGAGGCCATTTCTTCCGCTTCTTCTTGTAATTCTACCACTGCCGGGCACAATGTATCATGAACTTCGCCGTCCTCCACCATGGACTTAAACTTTTGCGCTGCGCTCTCAAAAGATTTTTTTTCCTGGGTAGTTTGGGCGATCAAAGCTGCCGGCGAACTTATATTTTTCCGGGTTAACGCCTGAATGGAAGAAGCCACAATGGCCTTATCCCCCGTCCATTTCACAATGCCTTTTACTTCGGGGTGGTCAGGCTTGCCCCATATCACCACCTGGTATCCCTTTTCGGTAAGTTCTTGGGCTAATCTCTGCACTTTTCTTACACGAGGGCAGGTGGCATCATGGTGAATAATTTCAGGATTATTGAGCACTTCCTCCAAGATATCCGGCCCTTCTCCGTGAGTTCTAATAATAAGATTGCCTTTTTCCACTTCCTCCGGGGAAGAAACTGCTTTTATACCCTGAGAACTTAAATATTTTTCTACTTCTTCGTTATGGACTAAAGATCCCAGGGTATAAACTTCACCCTCTTCCCGGGCAAGGTCTGAAGCCATCTCCACAGCCCTGCGCACTCCTGTGCAAAAACCGGCGTGTTTACTGCACCTAATTTCCATTCCATTTCACTCCTCTTCTCCAAAAAATCCCTTAAATTTCATCCTTCAATTTTTTTATTTCATCCATTATCTTATAGCTTACTCTCCTCACCTCGTTACGTGTAATTTTATTTGATTTCTCCTTTGGAGCAAAATAAATAGGTGCCCCAATGTTAATTTTTATCGGCCTGAACAGACGGTAAGGCCCTTTTATGGCTACCGGTATAACCGGCTCACCTCCCCTTAGAACAATCAAAGAAGGTCCATGATGCGGTTTTTGCAGTTCACCGGTCTTGCTCCTGCTTCCTTCCGGGAAAAGCCCCAAACTCTTCCGTTCTTTCAATGCATTCAAAGCATGCTGAATGGCCTGGCGATCTGCTTTATACCTGCGCACGGGAAAAGCCCCCAGCTTTCTAATCAGGTAACTGAAAATTGGTATCTGAAAAAGCTCCCCCTTGGCCATAAAACATATTTGAGTTCCCGTACGTACCGCCCCCCCTACCAGAGGAGGATCGAACCAATTAATATGGTTGGAACATATAATATAAACACCCTCTGAGGGGATATTTTCCCGTCCGTATATCTTCCAGCGAAAAAACAACCGGAAAAATATGCTAAATACTGCCCGGGCCAACTTGTAAAACAAACCACCCGCATTTAAATCTGTTGCTTGTCTGGCTTCAGCCTCAGTATTATTCAATCCGAACATTTTACCTCTCCGGCATAACCGGCTATTACTTCTACTACTTGTTGTATGCCCATATTAGTAGTATCCACCACTATTGCCCCCGGGGCTACCTCCAGGGGAGAAACATCTCTGCTGCTGTCTATGTTATCCCTCATGCCGATTTCTTTTGCAATTTCTTCCTTAGAAGAATGTTGCCCCTTAGCACGACATTCTTCCCAGCGTCTCTTCACCCTTTCCTCCGGCGATGCATCCAAATATATTTTTAAGTCTGCATGGGGTAGAACACAGGTCCCAATATCCCGGCCATCCATGACTACTGCTCCATACTGACGGGCAATTTCTTGCTGTAAAGCCACCATGGCTTCTCTCACCATGGGCACAGCAGAAACCTGAGATACATACCCGTTTACTTCCGCACTCCTTATCTCTGCGGTTACTTCAGTACCATCAAGGAATATGCGGGAGCTTTCCTGCTCGCCTTTGACATCAATTTGCGTATCTTCTATAAGTGAATTTAATTTTTTTTCATCTTTAATATCCGTGCCTGTGCGTAAAATTTTTAAAGTAATCACCCTGTACATGGCTCCTGAATCCAGGTACTTAATATTTAGCCGCTTGGCCAATTCCCTGGCTATGGTACTTTTCCCCGCTCCGGCAGGCCCATCAATAGCTATATACAGAGTTACTCCCTCCCCGGCTTAATATTTCTTAAGTTTATTGGATTATTAAGAACTCTTATTACAGACAACCCGCATAATATTAACTTAATAAATAAACAAGACACCGTATACCTTAACCGGCTTCTGCATAAATGCAGAAAGATTGGTATTACCAGGTGTCCTGTAAATCTTCTCTTAATTTCCGCGCTTCACCTAGATACAAATGTTTAATTTCTTCCTGACCCTTTAGCGTGTTCGCCAATATCATCACTCTTATACACTGGCTCACCGCACCGGGTACATCTATTTCAGTGGTACAAAAAAGGGGAACATTTTTCCATCCCAATGAGCGAACAGCTTTAGCTGGAAATGCGGCATTTAAATCCGGAGTTAATGAAAAAAATACAGCAGCAACATCTTCCACTTTCACATCATTTGCCCTAACCATTTCCTCAACCAGTTCAGCAGTTGCCTGAATAATTTCATCACTGCAATTCTCTTCTACCGTAATAGCTCCTCTAATTCCCCTCACCATAACCTGTTCCACTCTCAACCTCTCCAACTCTGCCTAATTACTAAACCTTACTCCACCTTCATTCCTCATAAACTTCCTCAACCTTTGCTTTATCTCACTATATAACAAATACTAAAGTTTGACAAGATCTTTCTAAACCATTCTTTGCCTTTATAAAAAATTTAGTTTTCATAATCAAACTACTGCATGTAAAGTCTACGGAAAAACTCGCTGAATTTAACAAAAAGCTTCTCTACTTCTTTGGAGCTCATCTTAATCTTAGAAGGGCTTAATATCTCCACCCGGCGAAATTCTTCCCGGGAAATCAGGTAGACACAATCTTCCAGAGAAGCAGCCATGATAGTTAATTCAATGGGAGCGTAAGTAACTTCTTCTTCCGTGTCATCGTATTCTTCCAATACGGTGAAGATCTCATATACCTCAATATTTTCAATCTTGACGCCCTGCAAAGGAGTGTTTTTCCAAAAAGCCACTTTTTGCTCCCTGATGGTTTCCGCTACTTCTTCCGAAGACTTCCCGCCAAAGAAAAACCTGGGAGGGCGAGCTTTTCCCCGGTAATCCAGGCGCACTTTCAAGCGGATTGTATCGGGGTCGTATTCCAGAATTTCAGCTTTGTCTTGTTCTTCGCTTCCCTCTTTTATTTTCTCTTCTGCATGTCCACTCTTCTGTTCACTTTCCCGCAAATCGGATGTTAACAAGTCGTTTCTTTGAGTTAAAAAATCAACATGGTTTTCTTCTCCCATCATAAACATTTTCCTACCCCTCTCTTTCATTTAATCAGAGTCAACTTACCCAGATTATAATTATTTATTATTTTACCCCTTCATTAGTGGCAATTTCTTTTAATTACCCCTAATTTCCTGCTTCAAACTAGTTAAAATCCTTTAACAATGCTTTTTATGAGTCTTCATTCCCATTTTCCTCCCCCGCTAACCCCACCAGTTTTTGCAAACCCTCTATTTCTATTTTATGAAGGTAGCGGTAAGAACCGGGAGCCAGGCCTTCTACTTCCAAAAAAGCAAAACGGATTCTTTGCATTTTTCGCACGGGGTGCCCCACCGCTTGAAACATGCGCTTAACCTGCCTCTTCCACCCCTGATGCAGCGTTACATCCAGCAGGGCATTTCCACCGCTATTAATCATTTTTACTTTCCTTATTTGAGCGGGGGCAGTTTTGCCTTCTTCCAGAATTACTCCCCGGCGCAGATGCTGCAAAACAGTATGCGCTGGCAATCCTGCTACCTCTACCCGGTAAGTCTTGGGCACTTCATAACTTGGATGAGCCAGGCGATAGGCCAACTCCCCGTCGTTGGTAAATAACAACACCCCGCTAACATCTTTATCCAACCTTCCCACGGGATAGACCCTCACCGGCAGGTTCGGCAAAATATCTCCCACAGCGGGACGACCTCCGGGGTCATGCATGGTGGTCACATAGCCGCGGGGCTTGTGCAGCAATATATATAAATACCGGCTCGGCGGAAGTACCGGGCGGCCGGAAACCTCAACTATATCACCGGGGTTAACCCGGGTTTGGGGCAAATAAGCCACTTCACCGTTAACTTCCACCATTCCCGCCCGGATTAATTCTTCAGCTTTGCGGCGGGACGCTACTCCCGCTCGGGAAAGGTATTTAGACAATCTCAAGGGTCAACCACCATACCTTGCTTTAAATTCCGGCCAAACATGCACCAATAAGACCGGCATATTTCCATTGAAGCGCCTTGACCCGCTTAAATTTTTAGCCAAATATATAAACTCTCCGCCTGCACCTGCGATGATTTACCACTGTCTTGGCCGGTTATACCTGCGGCGCTTCTGCTTTCTTTTTTTAAGTAAAATTAATTATTTTGTTTCTTTTTTTAAGGGAGGAAGTTCGTCCACATTTTCAAGACCAAAATACTGCAAAAATTCAGGAGTAGTGGCAAAAAGAACGGGTTTTCCGGGGGAATCCTTGCGCCCGGCGGCTTTGATCAGCTTACGCTGCAAAAGGTTTTCCAAAACTCGATCGGAATTAACCCCCCTAATGTCTTCAATTTCCGCCCTGGTAACGGGCTGTTTATAAGCAATAATAGCCAGGGTTTCCAGGGCAGCGTTAGAAAGAGAACCAGCTGTTTCCCGCGAAAACAATTTTTCTACGTAAGAAGCTGCCTCGGGTTTAGTTCCCAACTGCACCCCTTCTTCCTGGCGGTACAAGCGAATTCCCCTGTCTTCCCGCTGAAATTCTTTAGCGAGCTCCTCTATTAAGGCATCCGCATCCTCTGCAGAAATCTCTAAAATAGAAGCTATCTTTTCTATTTGCAAGGGATCTTCCCAGGCAAATAAAAGCGCTTCCAGAAGGGATTTTTTAGATGCGGCATCATTCATGTGTTTCCCTCTCTTTATTTCCTGCGTTACCTTCTTCTTTCTTCCCAACCTTGAAGGCAGAGGGGATTATTTCAATAAGAATAGGCCCCAGGTTATATTGCTGCCAAACCCTCACTTTTTTCTGCAAAGTTAAATCAAGCACGGCAATAAAAGTAGTTACGATTTCTGCAGGGCTACGGGTTTCCAACATCGAATCCAGGTAAACTGCTTTCTGTCTTTGAGAAAGGCGCCGGATAATCAAATTTTTCCGTTCAAGCAAATTATATTCTTCCATCGGTTCAATATGGGGTTCCTTTTCGCGAGTTAACTTTCTTTGCATAATACCCTTCATGGCTGACACTAACTTTTCCAGCATCCCTTCCCGGAAAAAAAATGTTTCCTGCCTGGTAACATACATTATTTTGGGATCACCGGTGGAACGGAAAAAAATTTTTTGCTGTTCTTCTTCTCGCTTCTGAAAATAGTTTGCCGCCAATTTAAAAGCGCGGTATTCTATAATACGCCGGATTAATTCTTCACTGCTGTGTATGGAAAACAAGCCTTCCCCGGTTTCCTCTACCACCGCCGCTTCACTGTTTGCCGGCAGCAGCATTCTAGATTTCAACCGAAGTAGGGTGGCTGCCATAACCAGGAATTCACCGGCTATTTCCAGGTTAAATTCCTCCATGAGCCGGAGATAATCCAGATACTGTGCCGTTATTTCCGTCACGGAAACAGACCATATGTCTATTTCCTGTTTGCGCACCAGGTCATATAGAAGTTCAAACGGCCCTTCATACACCGGCAGCTTTACTACATAAGACACCCCTTACCAGCTCCCCCTGATTACGCGGGAAAAACTGCCGAATAAAAACACTCCGCAGCCTTCCCCCGGCAATGTTTCCTAAATAAAAAAAGAATATGTCCCTCCGGCATCTTCATAAATTTAAAGCCCCATAGCCTCCCTGACTTCATCCAGCGTAGCTCCGGCAGCCCGGCGGGCGTGACGGGCACCATGTTCCAAAACTTCTTCCAGGTATGCAGGCCACCCCATAAGTTCCTGCCTTTTTTCGTAAATAGGCCGGATGAATGCTTCCAGCTTCTCGGACAATTTGTTTTTACAATCCACACAGCCAATTTCGCCGCTCCGGCAGGATTCCTCAATTTGGGAAAGCTCATCCGGATTAAAAACTTGATGAAAAGTATGGACAGTGCATACTTCCGGGTTACCGGGGTCGTTTCGCCGGATTCTGCCGGGATCGGTAATCATCATGCGCACCTTTGCCGAAATTTCTGCCGGGTCTTCCGAAAGGCGGATATAATTATCGTAGCTTTTACTCATTTTGCGTCCGTCTATGCCCGGTACCAGAGGGAATGAATGCAGCCTGGTTTCAGGCTCGGGAAAAACCGGCCGGTAAAGGTGGTTGAAACGGCGGGCTACCTCCCGTGTGATTTCCACATGGGGGGCCTGATCTTCCCCCACCGGCACCGCATCAGCTTTATAAATAAGGATATCCGCCGCCTGCAGCAAAGGATAGCCTAAAAAACCGTGGGTGTGCAGCTCACGCCCTTCAAGCTCCCGCAGTACTTCTTTAAAAGTAGGGCACCTCTCCAACCAGGCAATGGGAGTAAACATGGAAAATAAAAGATAAAGTTCCGCGTGTTCTTTCACATCAGACTGACGGAAGATGGTAGCCTGATCAGGGTCGAGGCCTGCGCTGAGCCAGTCTAAAACCATTTCCCCGATACTTCCCTTAATATTTCCCGGATCTTCATAATCGGTGGTTAAGGCATGCCAATCGGCAACAAAAAAATAACAACGATAATCCTGCTGTAAATCCACCCAATTCTGAAGGGCTCCCAGGTAATTCCCAATATGAAGTAATCCACTGGGACGCATTCCGCTTAACATTACCTGCCGCGTAGTCATCATTTACATCCACCTTTGCTTTGCCATTTATATTTTTTTCGAATCAGCTATATGCTTAAAGCTAAAACATTAAATACGGCGCTATGCTTATGCCGGTAACAGCAGAAACAACAACATCAAAAATACTAACAATCAGCCCGGCCAGCGGCCATAATATGGCACCCAGGATGCCGAATACAAGCAAGAATATTAAAATTAAAGGCGCATAAGCTTCTATTTGTTGATATATGCCCATGGAGGAAGGCGGCAGCTGGGAAGCCAATATTTTGGAACCGTCCAGCGGCGGGATGGGCAGTAAATTGAAAATGCCCAGGATAATATTTAACTGAATTAATACGATCATAAAAAGCAGGAAAAGCTCCCCCACCGTTCCCATTCCTATAAATCCCGCGCCGAGTATAAAAGCCAGGACAAGCATGGTAAGAAACCCCAGGGCAAAATTGGTCAAAGGACCGGCAAGAGAAACCCACAAAAGGCCGCCGCGCAGATCACGAAACATACGGGGGTTTATGGGCACCGGCCGGGCCCAGCCAAAACCTACCAGCAGTATCATGAGGGTTCCTATGGGATCCAGGTGGGATATGGGATTTAAAGTCATGCGCCCCGACATTAATGCCGTCCGATCGCCGTATGCATAAGCCACCCTCGCATGGGCGTACTCATGAAAGGTTAAAGCAATGAGCAGCGCCGGTATAATAGCAATAATAGTTTGTGGGTTGTTTAGGATCCCCATATATTAGCTCCTTTAATTAGTGTGAATACTTCGGCATAAGCTAATTTTTCACCGGAATATTTCTCATATAACTTTACCACAAAGTCCGCCGCTTAACAAATAACGCCCATATAAAATAGCTCCCAGCTTATTGCCGGTAACTGCTCAGGGTGGGGAGATAAATCATCCTTTTCCTACATTTTGCCATATCAGTCCCGGGAACTTTCGCCATTATTCTCCCCGTTTGCAGTTTCCTCCTTAAGGTAAGAAAGCACAAAATTTCGCTCATCTTCCACGGAGCGGATGCGCCCCTCCATAATGGCTTCTTTAAGTTTCTGCAAAATCTCACCGTACTTAGGTCCCGGGGGAAATCCCATTTCTTTCAGGTGATGGCCGTCCAGGGCAGGCTGCACTTTGCGCAGATGATCCCAGTATAATTGGGGAAGCTCCCTTACACGGGAATCAGGCGCCAGGGCCCTTAATAACAGCAAAGCTTCCACCGGCAAAGGTTCCAGCAATTGAGAAACCCGGGAAGGGCTCACCTGTTCTTCCGAGAGTTTTTTTATTAACCCGGGCAATTCGCAGGCTGCCTCCACCATTCTTTGCACTTTATGACGGGAATAACCCAAACGGATTCCCAGGAACCGCACTCTTTCCGGGGGAAGCCCGAAAAAGAAAGCAGACAAATAAGTAATTTCAGGATCCGGAGCCCTCTTCCACTCTCTATTTTTTGCCCAGCGCAATGATTCCCGGGCGCTCTCCAACCTCTTCCATGTGCGGGAATTAGGGCGAATGCGGGGAAATATCTGCGTTAAAATGTTGAATTCTTCCAGCCTTTTCAAAAGAGCGGGAGGATTCGGTTCGCCAAAAATCAACCTTACCTCCATGCTGAGGCGGCCCCGGCTTACTTTTTTCAGCAAGCGCTTTTTCACCGCTTTTTGCAGAAAATCCAGGGTTTCATCGGACATATAAAAATTAAGCCTTTGCTCGAAACGTATTGCCCGCAATATACGCAGGGGATCATCCACAAAACTCAAATGGTAAAGCACACGAATGACCCCTGCCTGCAAATCCTTCCGCCCGCCAAAAAAATCATAAACCTTTCCGAATGACCCCGTATTTAAAGAGCAGGCCAGGGTGTTAATGGTAAAATCCCGGCGAAAAAGGTCATTTTTAAGGCTGGAAGCCTCTACCTGGGGAGGAGCAGCCGGGCTTACATATATTTCACTGCGAGCGGTAACCAGATCGAGCCTCATGCCTTTCTCCAGGAATATGGAAGCGGTCCCGAAGGGCTCAAATAAATGTAGTTTGCCCTGCAAGTCTTCATTCAACCGGCGGGCAAAGGAGAGGGCATCGGGAGTAACCGCCAGGTCAAGATCTTCGGGCAAATTTAATCCCAGGAGCATATCACGGATGCAGCCACCCACCAGGTAAACCTGGCAACCTTCACTCTCCGCCGCCTGGCTAATAATAAATAATATTTTCTGGAGTTCGGCAGGCATTACCCGGCTGATAAGCAGTGTCAGGTCATTCATTTCGGCAATATTTAGGTCTGACCCCTGCCCTCTCGCCGCTTTTTTAATTCCACCATCTTTCGGCAAACTCTTACCCGGGGAGTGCAATACCGCATAAGTATCATTCCTGGCCGCATCAATGTGGTATAAAGAGCGAAGAATATCTTTCCTGGTGACGATGCCCACCAGCCCCTCGGCATCAACGGGATCTTCAACGATAGGTACCCGCCCGATGTTGTTATCAATCATTAAACTCCGCAGGGAGTTAATGGAAGTTTCAGGAGAAGCGGTAATTACTTTATTGCTCATAAACGCCTTCACGGGAGCATGTTCCAGCTTGTGCTGCTGAGCTTTGTAGAGATCTTTGCGCGAAATAATACCAGTAATTTTTCCACCTTCAACCACAACCAGCCCACTATGCCCGTGGTTATCCAGCAAATCAATAGCTTCGGCTGCCCGGGCATTAATATCAATAGTCTTTACCGGCGCGGAAGCTATATCCCGAGCCCGCAAGGGGAAAGGCAGGCTCAAATACAGAGCATCCATTAAATCCCGGCGGGCTTGCTCCAGCGACACATCTTTCAAACTCGTGGAAACCGCCCGGGGGTGCCCCTTGACCTTCCAAAAGCTCAATATTTTCAAAAGATTAATATCATCACGGTAAGCCCGGGCTATCATGTGAATTTTGTTTTCCATACTCACCAGGCAAAAGGCGACTTCCGCTTCTTCAATGGAAGCTATGCGGTGCAGAAGTTCCGCCACCCCATGTATATATTCTTCTGTTGTAGCCAAACTGCAAAGCACTTTTCGCTGATTAATCTCCATAAATTCGCTCTGGGAAATAAGGCTTTCAAATAAAGACTTCTGGCCGGAAGTCAAGGGACTCTGGAAATATTCCTGCACCATCTCCGTATTGATGCCCAGCCTCCACAGGTAAGCAAAAGCTTCTACATCCCGCATGGTAGTGGTGTTGAAGGCCAGGCACCCGGTATCTTCATAAATGCCCAGAGCCATAATAGTGGCTTCCAGCTCCGTCAAAATAATTTCCCTATTCTTTATTTCTTCCACCAGAAGAGTGGTGGTAGCGCCTATCTCTTCCACCCTTTCCCAATCTCCGCTAATGTCGTCTGCCTGATGGGGGTGATGATCATAAACATGTATTTGTATTTCCTTCTCCAGAAAATTTGATATATGTTTCAACCTCTGCTGCTGACGGGTATCCACGACAACCAGCAGCTTATAGGAAGGCGCCAGGTAAGCCGATTCAATTAAGGGCAAAAAATCACGGTAAAGATTTATAAAGTTGCGCACGTTACTATTGAGCATGCCGGGAAGCACTATGGCGGAATCAGGGTAAATTTTCTGCGCTGCCACCGCTGAAGCTAAGGCATCAAAATCTGCGCGGGCATGAGTAGTAATAAGGGTTTCCATACCAATACCTCCGGACAAATTAAGCTTTCCTTATTATAACATAACGGGGAAAAGAGCAAAATTAAGCACTTTCTTGAAGAACATTATTCTTAAAGAATCATAATATTTTTGACTTCTTCTCTCATAGTGGTTACGATGAATATAGAAATTACTTTGCGCATCCAGTCAGGGAATATAAATCCTTATCAATTTGTAAGATGTAAAAATAAGTGCTGAAATATTTTTTTTCAATTGTTTCTACCGGCTAAGTTTTATAAATTCTGCACATTCATATTACAGGGGGGAATAATAGTGCCTGCAAAAAAGAAAAACAATAATAAGAAAAAAACCCGCACCAAAAAATTAATAATTTTGGCAGTGGTAATTTTGCTACTGGGAGGGGGGAGTATCTGGGGCTACAGTTATTTTTTTTCCGCAGAAGAACAAGTGATTCCCGAGAGCCCCGAACCTACACCGGTAGAGGAAGAGGAGGAAGAATTTATTTCTCCCTACACAGGACTTCCCATTGAAGAAGAAAATCTTTTAAAACGCCCCTTTGCCATACTCATAGATAACCATCCCAAAGCCCGTCCCCAATACGGCATAAAAGATGCTTCCTACGTGTATGAGGTCATAGCAGAAGCAGGCATAACCCGGTTGCTTTCAATCTTTCCTCATAAAAATGACATAAATTACGGGCCTGTACGCAGCCTGCGCCCCTACTACGCCCACCTCTCCAGAGAACATGACGCCATTATGGCTCACTGCGGTTATTCAGAGCAAACTGCCAATATAATATGGCAGGATGACTATGCCAACATTGACGAAGGTCCCTATCCGAGGTACTACTACCGTGAACCCACCCTGCCGTCCCCGCATAACCTCTTTACCAGCATTGAAAATTTAATAGAAGGGGCGCGGGACTTTGATATTTACCGGGAAGTAGAAGCGGAGCCGCTTTTCGAGTTCCGGGAAAACAACCCCACCGGCACGGTGGAAGAAGTAGAAATTCCCTTTAGCTCGCATAACCATGTGACTTACAAGTGGAACGACAGCCGGGAAGGATACGAAAGATATGTTAACGAACAGCCGCACAGGGATGCTCATTATGATGAACAGATACTGGTAAATAATATTATCGTGCAGTACGCCGGATACAGATTTATTTCCCATGTGCATCGGAAATACGAGATTGTAGGCAGCGGAGAAGGGCTGCTCATAAAAAATGGGCGAGCGGAAGAAATCACCTGGGAAAAAGAAGATCACAGCCAACAGACGAACTTTTACGGGAAAAACGGGGATCCACTAAAAGTTTACCCCGGCAACACCTGGATACACATATTATCCCCAGGTAAAGAAGCCGTTTTAACCGAAAAAGAAGAAGAAAACACCGGGGAGTAAAGACGGATATCCGGCTTTTGAAATGTGATCCTCTCATTGCTCTCATTGCTACAATATAAAAAAGTGAGGACCCCTAATAAATACTTTAATGGGACCCTCACTTAATATCATTTTTTTCCGAAACATGCTTCCGCTTTGACCGGCGTGAACCGGATTTTTTCTTCAGATCAGTCTTCGTCCGGATCAGGCAGGGCGGGCTTCACATAGTAGATAGTATTTAAACTCACTTCGCCTTCAATACCTAAACCCATATCGCCTTTTTCCAAATTATTAAGGAGAAAAAGGTCGTCACTGCTGTATTCTTCTTCCCCTGCACTGGTAAAAACCTCATATGCCAAAACTACACTGTTACTATCCTCTTCTTCATCGTCTTCAATAGATATGGTCACCTCGGTAATGACACCGTCGCTGGTTATCTGCCAGTCATTAACCCACAGATGGCCGTCATCTAATTTCAACTCATAAACTTCTCCATCGCCCTGGTAATTATCGTCTTCGGAGATGAAAACAGCGTTGCGGAGTTCGTTTCTTAACCCGTTCTCCACCTGTCTTACATTTTGCTGAAGGCGCGCCCTGGAGACCCCGGCATCGTAGCTAAGCACTCCGGAAGAAAACAAAGCATACCCCAACAGCAATACAATCAACAAGATAACCGTGGCCACCAAGAGCTCCACCAGGGTAAAACCTTTATTGTCATTAAGTATCTTTTTAATCATCTTAATCATCAGGTTCCCCCCTGACGAACGAAGTTAGTTTTTCATAATCATCTCCCTGGTCATAAAAAACCACTATTGTTAGCTCGTAACCGACTACATTGAATTCAGCATAGGCATCGCCATCAACATTGATTGGGGTAGAAGGCTCAATAGCAAAGTTAAAATCGCTTTCTGCGGGCTTTGCATCATAGTCATAAAGCTCATCAATATCTGCAACGTAGTTACCATTTTTCTCTTCCAGCAGATCCTTCAAGCCGTCATAATCAGGATAAGAAAAGGGCTGCCGGGTATAAGCTTCTTCCATCTTGTCCGAAGCCAGGGTCATAGCCCGGTCTGCTTCTCCATGGAAAAATATATTGCCCACAGTAGTGCCAAAAACCGGCAAAAATATTATAGCCAGCAACACTATTAGCACTATGGCCACCAGGACTTCAACGATGGTAAAACCACTCTGTTCCTTTATTAAACCATACATAATATCACCCTTTCAGGGAGTGAAAAAAGTTTTATTTTAGCCATAAATGCCTGTGGAAAGTATTTGCCTGATCCAATATTTCCTCTAGGTTCTCAAATGCGCCCTGCATCAGAAGATACGGATTGTGCTCAAATTCGCCACACCCACCACCGGAAACATTAAAATTATTGCAGATTATGCCGCCGTAAACGCTAGCAGTACCTTGCCAATCGAAATCCGTGTAGGGTGCGTAAATAAACAAGTCTCCCTCGGCAGTTCCGTGAAAAGTTGAATTTTCTATGTCTTCTTCTAAATAAACAATCGTGCCGGCGTTACCTTCAACTGTAAATCCAGCGTTCCCTCCTACCCTGAATTCATTCTCCACCTTAAGATGGAGAATTCCGTCACCGGAGACTGTTATTTGATCATTTCCAGTGAGATTCACACCTGTCGTCTTAACATGCATATCTCCATCTACCTCAATGTCTATGCTTTCATCAAAAGCCTCGTAATAACCTTCCTCGTTTATTACCGGGGGATCGGGTAGAGGATCCGGACCGTCAAAATCAAACTTATCTTTATCAACAACAAAAATATCATCCTCAGTCAGCCCGACAAACTCTTCGTAATCTTCCGGTGGATCAACTGAAGGACTCCACTCCACTTCATGATTACTGCCGATCAAGGCATCCACCAGAACTCTGTCTAGTGATAATGCTTCTTCTGCCGAAAAATTATAAATAGAGTAGTCGAATAGGGTCCGCGGCTTTCTGACTTCTATCTTAGCAGTGTCGGGGATCTCATTAAACTCGCCGTTGGCCGTGATTATAACGCTGTTTTCGCGAATTTCGTACTCGATCTCCTCTAAAGAACCGGTTTCCGATTCAAAATTAAGGTCGCGGGGAGCGTTATTTATAAACTCAACAAACTCTTCATCTTCCCTTAAATCATCTTCCGCCTCTGCCAGGTCAAAGTTCTTTACAACATAGTCCGAAGCGGCTTCCGCGCCTGAACGGGCCACAAAATAAGCCTGGCTCATATCGGCGTGATTGGCAGAAAGTCTTGCTTCCGAACCCACCACATAAAACAGCACCGGCGTTATAATCACCAACGTCAGCAATATCAGCATTACCGTAATTATAGCCGCCCCTTCATCATTTTTCCAAATTGACCTCATGGTAAAGATCATTTAATAAACCCTCCCAAGTTAGTTTTTAAACTTAACTAAATATTTTACAAAATATAAAGAAACTTCAAATTTATTATATCACGGTACTGCCAACATCTGTCAAGTTAATTTTTTGCTTTTTTCCTTTTTTTTATTTTGCACGGGGGCTGATTTAAAACCGCCCCCGTGCCTTTTTCGCCGTGCTGCTATATGCAGTAATTTTTTTCCTTAAAGATCAGTTACTTCAGCCATAAATGCCTCCGGAAAGTATTTGCCTGCTCCAATATTTCCTCGATGTTTTCAAAAGCCCCCTGCACCAAAAGATCGGGATCGTGCACAACCTCGGCGGTACTGGAACCTCCGTCAACATGAAAATTGTTACAGATTATGCCGCCGGTGATTGCTTGATTGGCGCCGCCGCTCCAATGGAAATCCGTGTAGGGGCCGTAAACAAAAGCATCAAGTACCGGGCCGCCGACATGTTCCGCTTTTTCTATATACACATCGCCCTCTTCTAAGAAATAGATGATAATACGGGCATCTTCTTTGGCCAGGATCTGACTGGTACCAGCCATACCGAATTCATTTTCTACTAAAAGGTGCAAAACTCCATCGCCACCCGCCTCAATGACTGTATTTCCGCCAATGTTTAGACCCGCCGTCCTGATATGTAAATCGCCATCTACTTCAAAGCGCACATCGTCTTCCAGGGCTTCGTAGTACCCTTCTTCATCTACTACGGGGACACTTTGACCCGGCGCCCCGGGTAGATCCTGCGGGATGCCATCCCCATCGGGAAAATCACTTAGATCAATAATGGGAATGTCGTCTTCGGTTAACCCGGCGTATTCTTCGTATTCATCCGGAGCATCCCGGGAAGGGCTCCATTCCACTTCATGGTTACTGCCGATTATGCTATCTACCAGAATCCTGCCCAAATCCAGCGGTTCTTCTTCCGACATATTAAATATGGCGTAGTCAAGTATAGACCTGGGATTTATTAACTGCAGTTTGGCAGTATCTTGCACTTCGTTAAATTCTGCAGTACAGGTAATGGTTATAATTCTTTCACCAACGTCATAATCTACCTCTTTTAGAGAGCCATTTTCCAGATCTATCTCGGGCTGCGGGGCATTTTCTAAAACTTCCCCCAGATCTTCTTCGCCTTCGGGTTCAAAGTTTCGGATTATATAATCCGAAACGGCTTCCGCCCCCGAGCGGGCAAGATAGTGCGCCTGCTTCATATCCGCGTGGTTAGCCGAAAGCCTCGCCTCCGAACTTGTGGTAAAGAACAATACGGGTGTTATAATCAACAGAACCATCATTATCAACATTACCGTAATAATAGCCGCACCTTCCTCTTGCGTCCATAATGTCCGCATTGCAAGTCACCTCCTTTTTTCAGCAAACCTGCCGATTGAGGTGAATAGCACAAGGTGCATTCATATAAGTATAACCTGTTTCGGCAACCTGGCGATCTTAGCCCTTACCGGGCCTTAGACCCATGGTTTTGCGCCCCACTCTTTCGAGTAGTTTGCCTTTATCGGTCAGGTTTTGCTGCATAGTTAATATTAGCTTTCACTTCATGAACAGATGCCCAATAACCACCCATGTTAGTTGAAACAATTACTGCCATGTACGATTTCATCTAACTACTTCTTACAAGAAAACTTTTTAAATAATTACGGGCTTTTACCCGTGACTCTGTTCCCTCCTTTCCTGGCCGGCCCGGTTCGTTTACTCAAGCCGGATTATTTAATCTTTAGGCATCTTTCATCCTTATTATACAACAAATGTTTTATTTTTGCAAACATTTTTATAATTAATAATTTTTTCAGATAATAGAAATTTAACTTATAGAAGATTAAGATAAAAGTGGGCAAGAAAGTTAAACCTCCAGAGGTGGACAACAAAGTAGACCATCAGGCTTAAATAAGCCCCAAAAGTAAACCAGGTATAATATAAAATCCTTTTTCCCACGCCGTGGCGCAGCCACCAGACAAAATACAGCGAAAGGGGGATAATTACGAGCTTAAGCAGAGGGAAATAGAGCGTGCCTTCAAATAAGTCTATAACGGGATTCAGCTCCCGGTAACCTAACAGCAGGAATATTTCAGTAAGCAGGTAATCGAGAACATTGAATATAGCAACGGCGAACAGTAAACACCTTAATGTTCTTTCTTCGTAAGCATTTAACAAAAGCTTTTTCATTCTTTGGATAAGCACCCCCTATTTTTATGGAGCTTATGTGTAAATTTGAAATAAATATTATATGCCTATATACGCATATAACCCCTGCCTTTATTATAACAGGCAGGGGTTATATGAACAAATATAAAGCATAATAATTTAAAAGCTATTAATTAAGTTGCTTTGGCTAAAATTAAGCCTGTGCTTAAGCTGATAAATTGGCAGGCGCCGACAAATAATATATTATTAGTCTTTCCAGGGAAGATCGGCAAGGGTTACTGACCTCGTGCTTCCGCTGCCATCCAATCCAATTGTATAACCTCCAACTCCGCCAGACGCAAGAACAGTTCCCCGGTAATTCCCGGTCTCCTCTACGTAATCCACGCCGTAAATTTCATCGGCTACGGGCTCAACGGGCTCCATAAACCTATTCATTTCTTCAGGAGCATCTTCAGCCCAGTTAGTTGTTCTAAAAACCATATACTCTCCTGAACCAATATCTCCGAACTCCTCTGTCACCCCCTCGGGGCCTCCGTAGCGCGCCTCCAGTTGCGTGAGGGCACTGTCTATGATACGCAAGTTTGTTTCCACCCCATTTCGTTCCACGCCATCGGTCAAGGTATTGTATATGGGTATGGCAATTGCCACCAAAATCCCGATAATAACGACTACCACCATCAGCTCTACCAGAGTAAAGCCCTCACGGCTGTTACGCATTGCCTTTAACCATTTGCCAATCTCCAGCATATTATCCCCACCTTCTCAAATAAATAATCAATATTTTACCTTATAATTTGCAGTCTTTTCTTCACTTTATGCAAATTTATTCAGTACACATTTATTATTTAGTTTAATATATTATAACATATGGCAGAAGATTTTGGCAACTTTAAATTTGTCTTAATTTTTTTACACTACGGCGATTAATTACCGTTATTCCTCCAGGGAAGCTCGGCCAGATACTCTCCATCTAATGATTGCCCGCCAGCCTCACCGCAAACAACCCCGCGGTAAGCTTCTCTGTCGCCTTCACCAACTAGTTCTATGTCATAGTCTTCTTCAGCAGCAGGATCAATGGGCTCTAATAAATCACTCACTGCTTCTATGCCTTCATCGAGATCCAAATCTCTACACCCCAATGCCTGCAGCTGCATGATGGCACTGTCAATAGTCCTTAAATTTGCTTCCACGGCACTTTGCTCCGCACCTTCAGTGATGGAGTTATAAATTGGTATGGCAATACCTACCAGAATGGAAATAAGAACAACTACCACCATCAACTCCACCAGGGTAAAGGCATCCTCCCACTTTCCAACTCTAAGCTTCGCCAACTGCCCGTGTTTGAACAACTTACCCCCCCCACTTTACATATCTTTTTATTTCTCTTCTAAAAGGATACCACATGCAGAAGGTTTTGAAAAGTTAAAATTTATATTTTTTTTAATCGATATTCATATTTATTAATATTCATACCACATTTTTACCGCCAAATATTGACCGAAGGAGCTATCTGATAAACTCTATGCCCCGCACTACAGATTTCGAAACCGCTTCTTCTCCACCAAATATCGTCACGTTTGCCAGAGTTTCTTCCTGGCGGAAATAAGCGGTTGTCTCTTCGGGAAGATTTTCCCGAGCAGTCAAGAGAACCGGGCTTTCATGGAGAGCGGCATAAACACCCCCACTCAAAGCATCGGGGTAACTAAAACCCGTGGCCAAAGTTGCTTTTTGCGGTTCCGAAAAGAATTCGCGGGCTATCTCTACGGCAGTTTCCCAGCGGTTTTGACCAAAAATCCTTTCCGTTCCCCCGGCATCTTCTTTAACACTACCGCTTACCGTGTACTCGCCGCCGATAACATTGATCCGGGTTATGCTTTCTGCGTGCTCTTCCAAATAGTACTCCGTATGGGCACTCAATTCATCAGGGTCGGTAAGGAGGATGGGGGCATTCCGCACTGCCGCAGGCCCGGAAGCAGATAGGGCGTCGGCAAAACCCATTCCGGAAGTTAAAAAAACTTCTGCGGGGTCTGCCGTGAGCTCTTCCGCTATCTCAACCGCCGTGGCATAACGGTTTTCACCCGCCAGGCGCTCTACTTCATACTCCCGCTCCAATTTTTCTTCCACCTCGGAAGAAATTGCGGCGGTACCGCCAAGAATATAAACGTTATCCCCTTCCGACAAGAGGCGCTCCATTTCATGGGTAACTGCGTGGGGTATTTGTTCCGCGAGGCTGAGTAGAATGGGTCCTCCTTTTTCATAAGCAAGGGGCACCCCGGCTAAAACATCGGGAAAGTCATCGCCGCGGGCCAGCACCACCGCATCTGCTTGATGGGGAAAAGCTTCCTCGCTGATTTCTACCGCCGTTTCATAGCGTTGGGAACCGTAAATACGGTTAACGTCTATTCCGGGTTCATAGTCATATTCCATCTCATAAATTCCAAACTCATCCGGCTCTCCGGAAACCGGAATTTCAGCTTGCATATTTACCGCCGCTCGGACACCGTGGTTGGCACTGCCGGCACCACTATAGTAGTCAAAAGCACCCTCCCTGTTGATGTTGGAGACATAATTAGGCCCCCCGGCATAAGGGGAACGGGTCCAATACCACCTGGTTCCCAACCGCGGAAGTTCCGCAATCCGCACTCCATCTTCAGCTTCTTCAAAATAAGGGTAAGCCGCGCCGATTTCATGAGTGTGATCATGTTCGGTGTCGCCCAATTCTGTGCCGGAAGGCACAAACACTTTATCTTCCGTGCGGTATGAACTGCCGCCCCATTCTTTATTGGGCACGGATGTAGGAATGACCCCTCTTTTAAAGGTGTCTGAAAAGGCCTCAAAGAAACCTTCTCCGGCGTGAATGCCGTCGCTGTTCAGCCAGGGGCGAAGGCCGCGCTCGGCTGAATCATGGGTGCCGCTTTCACCCCAGTGGTTAAAACCGTCCTCATGTTCATGGGTGCTGTCATCAAAAGCATGCATGCCGATAAGTTCTTCCGAAAGGAGGGTAACCCCGCCTTCACCGTAATGATCACCGGCCACCACGATCCAGGTTACGGGTTTGACCACATCACCTTCATAGGCAGTGTAGTTAAGGCCGGTGCGGTGCTCCCATTTCCAGCTGTTATCCACAACCCGGTCGCCGATATCCAAATTGCCCAGGGGTTGGGCACCTATTTCTCTTTTCTCCTCCTCTTCCGCCGGCGCCACCGGCACTGCCAGCGAACAGGCAAATACAATAAGCACTACCATACTTAAAATAAACTTCAAGTTCCCTTTTAAATTCATTCTACTTCTCCTCCCCATAATTTTTGGGCCTTATAGTTTGTTCATTTTTTATTTGTATATGATTGAGTTTTTCTATGGGGGGAAGCAATAATCCTGCCCGATGAGCAAAAAAATTACCGGCTACCCTGAAGCTCGGCAAAAGTTACTAGAAGAAAGTTAACAAGTTAACACACAGTGTTGAACAGTGTTGAGCAGTGAGTTAACACACAGTGTTGATCAGTGTTGCTTATTGGTTATTTTAGCCACGGCGACTTTGCTTATTCCGATATTTGCCCCAATTTCGTCATAATTATATCCCTGGTTAACAGCTTCTGAAACATAACAAGCCTTTAAAGGAACCAACGACCTTTTGCGAGAGCCAGCCTTGATTAATTGATAATTGTCATCATCAGCACATACGCTTTTTAAAATTTCATCCAGCGATTTAGATTTAAAGTTTTTGGGCAAGTTTTGCTCCTCTTCTTTTTGCCACGCATTTATAAACGACTCATCTCCTATCAGGTTTAATGAACCATAATTTACTTCATCAACAACCTGCATCAATCTAAAATACTCACGGAGCGCTGTTTCACGATTAGAACTTAAAATGTTTAATATAAAATCGGTATCCGCTATTTCATTGTGATTGCTGCGGTAATATTTGTCACTGCTCCAGTTAAATTTTTCTGGAGTTTTGCATATACCCGCTTTGACAGGGTTATTGTGAATATAGCGAAGCACGGCAAAAAGATAATTTTCATCCTGAATAAGAGAAGCATTGTAGGGGCCACTATAAAGATGTCCCGAACGACTGTGGGTTTTGTTAAAATATCGGCTGTAGAGCATGTTCTGGCGGAATATTATCTTTGATAGAGGCACTTCCGCTGTTTGCATCATCACATGATAGTGGGTATCCATGAGCGCATATCCCAACAGTTTGAAATAATATTGTTTCTTGAGTTCCACCAGGCTTTGGAGATAAAAATTTTTATCGGCATCACTCCGAAAAATCTTTTCCCGATTATTGCCCCGTTGGATAACATGATAAAAGGCACCGGGATATTCTATACGTCTTCTTTCTTTCACAAAAAGCACCTCCCAATATCTAAGTATAGCAGGAGGTGCCTCCCAATACAATCTCTTTTTGCTCCCTGTGTCAATAAGTTAACAAGTTAACACACAGTGTTGATTATT
>Ga0207421_10002763_pt1 | contig 21466 bp, 16 predicted proteins | sample SodLakKL_010_SED_4_FD_187542 | JGI IMG/M metagenome (GOLD analysis project Ga0207421, IMG submission 187542) | Alkaline sediment microbial communities from Lake Tanatar, Kulunda Steppe, Russia - 8KL_010_SED (SPAdes) (version 2) | ecosystem: Environmental > Aquatic > Non-marine Saline and...
CTACCCCGGAGGACAAGCTGTGGGCGGAATGCCGTCGCCAGTTAAGGATGCCCCCGGAACAGGCGGATAAGACTATTGAGCGCTTCCTGGAACGCTTACAGGAAAGACATCCCGGGAAGAGCCGGGAGTGGTACCTGGAAAAGATACTTTATGACTTGCAAAGGGATCGTTAATATAACCGAGACAGGGAAACACCCTCCTCTCGATTTTACCCCGTTAAAACACGTATGGGGTGCGGGAGTATTTGGCCGATGCTGCCTCCCGGCACAACACCTTTTGCATAATGCAGGTTTTTTCGTGAGCGTACGGAGCAAAGCGTTGTAGTGCCGGCTCGGGGACGCGGCCTCAAGTGTTGCTTTCAGCCCTCATCAACCTTCATTAGTTTTTCCGGTTTACCAACAGGTAAACACAGGGGATAACTACCAGCAAGAGAGCGGTTCCTGTCAACTGGCCCCCGATGATAGCGATTCCCATGGGAGACTGAAGCTGGCTGCCTTCACCCATGCCTGCCGCAAGGGGCACCAGTCCCAGGACGGTAGTAACAGTAGTCATTAATACAGGCCGGATACGCGCCAGGGCGCCTTCCACCACTGCTTCTTTAAGAGGCAGCCCGCTTATTCTTCTCTGCTGGTTAATGTAATCCACCATGATGATACTGTCGTTAACCAGGACCCCGGCAAGGACTATGATACCGATCATGGCAGGAACACTCAGGCTGTTTCCGGTAATAAACAGGGCCAGGATGGCTCCTGCAAATGCCAGGGGCAGGCTGCAGATTATTATAAAGGGATGACGCAGGGATTCAAATTGTGCGGCCATAACCAGGTAAACCAGCAATGATGCCACCAACAGGACTGTTTCCAGTTCGGAAAATGCTTCTTCCATGAGTTCTGAGGTGCCGGCGGGGCGGATTTCGTATCCCGGGGGAAGCTCCATACCGGATAATTCTTTCATGGCAGTTTCCGTGACCGTTTGCAGATCGTGTCCCCGGAACTGGGCTTCGATTTCACCTACTACTTTTCGATCTTCCCTGGGGATACTGAGGGGGCCGTAATCTTTTTTTAATTCTGCTATTTCCCCCAGGTTAACCGGTTCCCCGTTTCCCGGGTAGAACGAAAGCTCTTTTAAGTCTTCCACAGTATCTAGATCACTGGTGCAGTACCCCAAAAACACCTCCTGTGGCCCTTTTTTAGTTTCTACCTCCTCCAGGGGACGTTCATCCATGAATTCTCTTAAAAGGGAAGCAATACCAGAAAGGGAGACACCTTTTTGTAAGGCAGAATAATGGTCCAGCTTGAGCTGGATTTCCGGGCGGCTTTCTTCCAGGGAGGAGCGCACATCATTAAATTTATGGTGAACATTTAACTTTTCTGCCGCCCGGGAAGAGATATCTTTGACTTTTTCCAGGTCATCACCCTCAACCACCATCTCGAGGTTCATTTCCAGGCCGGTGGCATCCAGCAGGGTTTCCCGGGTGAAATAGGTGCTTGCTTCTTTTTCTGTTTCCATAGCTTCGACCTGTTCCCGGACTCGATCCTTGATTTTTTCCACTTTTCCAGGATAACCTGAGTCCACGTAAACCCTGATCCTGGCCTGGTTGGTGTTCCCCCGGTCGAATTTCAGGCCAAAAAACTCGCTTGCTCCCACCCGGGTAGAATAAGAAGCAATTTCGTCTCTTCTTTCTAATATGTTTTCCAGTTGAGATACGTATGTGTCGGTAGTTTCCAGGGGTGTTCCTGGAGGCAGGGTGATATCAATAGAAAAAGAATTTTCTTCTGGGGCGGGGAAAAGATCTGTGCCCAGGTGGGGGAAGATCAGCCCTCCGGCAACAAGAAACACCAGTGCTGCCCCCAGGGTAAGCCACGGTTTTTTCAGGCTGCGGTTAAGCAGGCTGCGGTAAAGGGGGAAACGCGGTAAGGGGCGAACCAGGGAAGAGGGGTGGCTTAACTGCCGGGAAGCCATCACCGGGATAAAGGTAAGGGCTATTAACAGGGAAGCGATCAGGGCACAGCTAACGGTCAGCGCAAATTCCCAGAACAATTCACCGGCCAATCCACTCAGGAAGACAACCGGGAAAAATACGCTTATAGAAGTTAGAGTAGAAGCAGTAATGGCACCGGACACTTCGCAGGCCCCTTGGATAGCGGCATTTTCAGGAGAAGAACCTTTCTGGAAGTGGCGGTAGATATTTTCACTGACTACGATAGCGTTGTCTACCAGCATCCCCGCCGCCAGGGCCATGCCCCCCAGGGTCATAAGATTTACCGAGAGCTCGGAAAAATAAAGCAAAGAAAAGGTGCAGATTACCGCGGCAGGAATAGAAAGCGCGATAAATAAAGTAGACCTTGCGTTTCTTAAAAATAGAAGCAAGGCCATAACCGCCAGCAAGGTGCCTCCCGACAGCGTTATAGCCAGGTCGGAAAGGGCTGCATTTATTTCCCGGGCCTGGTCAAAAACGGCATGAAAGGTGGGCTGACTGCTTACACCAGACGCGTCTTCCCTAGACGCGTCTTCCCTGAGATCTTGCAGGGTTTCTCGGACCCGGCGGACGGTATATACGGTATTGGCGTCGCCTTCTTTCTGAATTTCCAGGGAGACCCCGGGGTTTCCGTTGATGCGGTTGATGGTAGAAGCCGGAGCTTCTGCAATATCAATACTGGCTACTTCGCCAAGGGTTACCGGGGTAAAAGGTGCTTCGCCTTCCGGCAAAGCAGCAAGATGTGTTTCCGGGTCTGATGATGCCGAAACCAGTTGAAAGGCCAGCCCGGCAAGGGCTTCTTCTGCTACCCTGGAAGCTTCCCCCATGGTATCTTCAATTTCCTGCCGGACTTTCCGGTACCATTTATCCATATTCGGTGTTTTTACCACCTTAGTATTCATAATATCTTCTTTTTTCATTTCCGGGGGAATCTTCTTGATTACCAACAAATCTTCCAGGAGAGATATTTCCATCTGAAAACGGCTTTGGAGTTTTTCTTTCAGTTCCCCGGCAGACAAACCATGATTATGTAGACTTTCTCTATCCAGTTCCAGGTAGATGCTTCTTTCTAAAGGGTTTTTATAGGTGTGTTGTACCATGTCTTGCAGCAGGACTTTTTGTAAGGGTATTTCCGGTGCCTCCGGAGCAAGTTCTTCCGTGGAAAGTAGGTGGTTAATATCTGTTTTTAAGGTTTGCCCCAGCTGTTCTTCTATAACCCGTTCATCGGTTATAAAACCAATTTTTATATCTTCTAAATCCTTTTGGCGGTTATATTTTCCCAGGAGCCGGACCCCGGTCGTAGTTTCTTCTAAATGCAGGGTTCCCCCGGGCACATTTTGAAAACTCGACCTTAAAAGATCATGAATTTGATCATAGGCAAGTCGGTACTCCTGCATGAGTTCGGGATTAAGGTTTACCTGGAGGCGGGTGTCTGTCCCCCCCTGTACCTGGACGCCGGCAACTCCGGAAACTCTCTTTAGCCGTGGGGAAACTTCATCTTCAAGCCATCTGGTTAGTTCTTTACGGTCATCCCCGGAAACTGATACTCTCATTACCGGCATCATGGAAGGGTCAAATTGAATGATGCGGGGAGGCTCTACTTCGCCAGGCAGGGAAAGCAGGTCCAGGCGGGCGTTTAAATCTTCCCGAGATTCCTTGACCTCGGCTCCCCAATCAAATTGAAGTATAACCAGAGAATGGTGTTCACCGGAAGAAGAGGTTAAAGTGTTAAGTTTGCTGGTAGTAGAAGCCGCTTCTTCTACGGGATCAGTAACCAGGTCCAGGGTTTCCTGGGGAGAACTCCCTGGAAAAGCAGTCAAGATCGCCAGGACTGGAGGCTGGATGTCGGGAAGCAGATCCAGGGGAGTTTGCCACAGGGAAACCAGGCCAATAATTAATATAATAAAGATGATTACGGTAACAGCTAGGGGCCGTTTCACCGCCAGCTTGGGTAAGTTCATCTGGCTTCTCCTTTAGTACAGGGTTGCCTGGCTGTAAAAATAAAGAAATAAAGCTTCGGGGACGCTGGACCATTCTCCCTGCTCTTCTTTTAATCATGCAGGCCAGGCAGTTACAAAATAAAGTTAAAATAATTGAGGGGAGCATGCATGGGACCCGGTAAGATAATACGGGAACCCGGCCCGGCCAGAAGTCATCTATTAATTTTGGTATATACTCGAGGTTAGGTTATACCAGTAACAGGCTAATTATTACCCTTGCTTTTAATTGCCCCCCTGACCTCCATTAGATATAATAACAGTAAAAACCATACACTACAGCGCAAGAGTCTTTATCTTAAGTGATTTGGGGACTTACTCTATCGTCTTCCCATCTGATCCCTCAAGCCCCCCAATCCTCTGCTTCGCTTCGGGGACGCTGGACCAGTCCAGTCTCCGTTGTAGTGAATATTTAAAAAGGAGAGGTTGCTTTGATAGTCGATGTGCATGTACATGTATTTCCACCGGAGATCCTGCCTTCTATAAACACCTACCTGGAAACAGATCCCTTTTTAAAAACCATCTGTACCAGCCCGGGCCATAAATACGCTTCCCTGGAAGATCTGGTGGCTGCCATGGAAAAAGGCGGGGTGGACAAGGCCTTGGCCGGGGGATTTGCTTCTTCCGATCCCGGCCTCTGTAGTATTATGAATGATTATGTGCTGGAAGGAGCCAGGAAATACCCGGGTAAAATATTCCCCATGATTTCCCTTTCCCCGGATCAATTTTCCGGGGAAGAAATAGACCGCTGCCTGGACCAGGGAGCGGTAGGGGTTGGCGAGCTTTTTCCCTGGGGGCAAAAGTTTGATCTCCAGGGTAAAGCTGCAGAACGCCTGGCCTGTTGTTGCCGGGAAAGAAACCTGCCTCTATTGCTTCATGTTAACGAAGAGGTAGGCCACTATTATGCCGGAAAAGGAGAAGTATCGGTGAAGGAAGCGGTAACATTTGCCCAACAACACCCGGAGCTCACCATTATATACGCCCACTGGGGGGGAGGAATGCCGTTTTACGAACTTATGCCTGAATTAAAAGGCAAGTTATCCCATGTATATTACGATATCTCAGCGGGACCTTTCCTTTACACTCCGGACATTTACCGGGTAGTGCGGGAAATAGGAATAATGGACAAGGTTTTACTGGGCACCGATTATCCTCTTATTTCTCCTGGTCGATACTACCGGGAGATGAAAAAAGCAGGGTTGACTGCTGAAGAGATAAACCTGATTTGTGGAGAAAACGCACGAAAAATATGGGGTTTTTAGAAACTGTAGTAACGCTTTACAGGTTTCTACTGGATACAGCAGGAATTTTCAAGCCGGTCAAGAACAGATTATTAAAGGACTTAATAAATCAGCCATAGCCCCGGCAACAGGTAAGAATGTTTGTACCATGTATTAATCTAGATGCAGACCGGAGGTGGAAATTCTAATGAACCAGAAGGTTAAAAAAGCAGTTATCCCTGCGGCAGGCCTGGGAACCAGGTTTCTTCCGGCAACCAAAGCCACTCCCAAGGAAATGCTGCCGGTATTAGACAAGCCCGCCATTCAGTACGTGGTAGAAGAAGTAGCTTCTGCAGGAATTGAAGACGTGTTGATCATTATCGGCAGAAACAAGAACTCTATCGAAGACCATTTTGATTACTGCGTGGAACTGGAGCACACCCTGGAGAACAAAGGGAAAAATCAGGAATTACACATGATCAGGGAGATATCCCGGATGGCCGATGTCCATTTTGTCAGGCAAAAAGAGCCACTGGGACTGGGGCACGCCGTTTATTGCGCCAGAAAATTTATCGGCCATGAACCTTTTGCCGTGCTTTTGGGGGATGATATCGTTTACCACCAGGTTCCTTGTATAAAACAGTTATTGGATGCTTACCAGGAAAAAGATGCTACTATCCTGGGGGTACAAAAAGTCCCGGATGGACAGGTTAACAAGTACGGCATAGTAGACCCTGAATTTGAAGTTCAAAATGGTAATTATATTAAAGTTAAAAATTTGATAGAAAAGCCTGCCATAGAAAAAGCTCCTTCCAATCTGGCAGTCCTGGGGCGTTACATTTTGGACGGCGATATTTTTGATATTCTCCAACACACGCCTCCGGGAGCGGGAGGAGAGATCCAGCTCACTGACGGGATAAATGAACTGGCACAAAATAAAGAGGTATGGGCTTTCCCCTTTGAAGGCAGGCGCTACGATGTAGGGGACAAGCTGGGCTACCTGGAAGCCACGGTAGAATACGCCATGAGGAGAGAAGAACTGGCTGACGACTTTAAGGATTATTTAAAGGGTTTCCTTCGGGATAATCCATGATTTATTTATTAATTTTATAACCAGGGTTCACCTTCCGGGGAAAAATAAACGCCCCTATTTTCCAGGAATAAGTTCATTTTTTTAAAAGTTTGATGGCTTACCACATGTTCCAGGCTGCAGGCATCTTTTTCGGCGATATCCGGTTCTACTCCCAGGATCTGGGACAGGAAATAGCGTATAACCCGGTGGCGCTTGTACACATTGGCCGCGCAACGTCTTCCCTTATCGGTGAGCCTGACCGGGCCGTACCGGTCCTGATAAACCAGTTCCTGTTTTTTCAGTACTCCCAGGGCCTGGGTAACACTGGCCTTGGCGATGTTCAGCTCCGAGGCTATATCGGTAACTCTTACCGGTTCACCGCGTTCAGACAGGGAAAGGATCACTTCCAGATAGTCCTGCAGGGAAGCACTTACACCGTTATCTAGATCGGACAATTATTTCCGCCTCCTTTATACTCTTCCCCGGTGTTAGCTCAGGCTAACACCGGGAATAAAATAAACACCCCAGGGTGTCCTGCTCGGGCCCACGAGTAATAGAAGAAACTTTGCCACAGAAACGGGGAACCGGGCATTCTCTTTAAGTGTATTTTATTAGGTAGATTTTTAAAAGTCAAATTTATCCTCATAATAAGAAAAAACATCAGCACCTTGATCCTTCTCCTGGAAGGATCGCCGTTATACACACCTGGCACCGGCACAGGAAAACTGAGGTAAAAAACCTGGTTGGTGTGGTTGGTGGACGATAGATCATCTACATTTTCTTCACGGTAAGTGAGCATATTAGAAAATATTACCAAAAGAGGGTGATTCCCCTTCTTTTATTCGGTAAAGCAATCTTCTGGCTACTCCAATTTCGACCAGGAGATCTTCTTTTTTTTCGATCTTTACCAGGGCATTGATCCGGGCAACTGATTCATCCATCTGTTCAACTTCTTTGTGGTCTACATAGGGTGACCAGAAAGCCTCGGCCTCTTCCCATTTTTGCTTCAACCTTTCTGTTTTCTGGGACACCGCGGACCAATCTTCTAGACGAGTTTCCTCGTAAATTTGCATTAACAAATCATCCAGGTCCTGTTGAAGTTGGATGGTATGAGCAAATAAACCGTATGCTCCTGCCGGGATGAGAAGCAATAATATAACTACTGCCAGGAATATTTTCATGGAGGACTACCTTTCTGATTATTCTTATTCTGATCCTTCTTATTGATCTGATTGTTGGTTTTGTTTTCTCTGGAAAAACAAGTTGCCCTGGGTGTCCAGGCTGGCCAGGAGTACTTGCGATAAGTTTTTTATCCCGTGCCTGGAAAGTTCCCTTTTAATCCATGCTTCGTTTAGCTGTGCTTTTTGCAGGTTTTCATAGTTAATATTACCATCGACAATCAGGGGGTAGGGCAGCCCTTCGTAAGAGGTCTCCAGGTTAATATCCGCTGGAGTAACGGGACGGCTTTGAGATTTGGGGATAACGCTTAGCTGTCCGTTGGTTTCAAAAATGGCAAATTCCACATCGGAAATATTGAAGCTGCCCTGGACCCGTAACACCTCATGTAACTCGTTAATGTTCATGCGTAAATTTTTCAATTCGGATTCTACTATGTTCCCATTTTCAATTACCACACTGGGCCGGCCACATAACAACGATCTCATTTTTTCACTTTTTTGCGAGACATAAGCAATAATTATCTGGAAAGAAAAAAGTATAAGGATGGGTATTATAGCGTTAATTAGCGGCATCCCAATATCTTCCATGGGGATGGCTGCCAGGGCTGATATGATAATTAAAATGGAAATTTCGTACGGCTGCATCTGGCCAATCTGGCGCTTACCCATGACACGCATTACTACCATGATAAGCGTTAAAAGAATCAGAGTGCGCAATATTACTATTAACAATATTCCATTCCTCTTTTAACAGATTAATATTAACAGTTTAACATAATGGTATTTTAACCAGAAAATCTTGTATATATTACCCTGGACGGGGTCTTAAAGTTCAGCAGGGATTATGTTATATTTAACTGAATGATTAAATTGCCGCCAGAGGAGGATTGTTTTGGTAGATAAAATATGCGCTTATATTTCCCGTGATCTTGATTTGAAAAACAAACAGGTGGCGGAAACCGTAAAACTCCTGGAAGAGGGCAACACGGTACCTTTTATTGCCCGTTACCGAAAAGAACAGACCGGAGGTCTTACTGACGAACAGCTGCGCCAGCTTTCCGATTTGCTGGTGTTATATCGGAACCTGGAAAACACCAGAGACAACATCTACAAACTGCTTTCCCGACAAGGGGTACTTACGGAAGAGCTGGAAAAGGCCGTCCAGGATGCCTCCTCGGTGACCGAACTGGAAGACATATACCGTCCCTACCGTCCCAAGAGGCGCACCCGGGCTACCGTAGCCAGGAATAAGGGGCTGGAACCCCTGGCTGCATCCATTAAACAAGGGGAAGACCCGGAAGAAGAGGGAACCTCCTATGTAGACCCGGAAAAAGAAGTAAACTCCCTGGAAGAAGCTCTGCAGGGCGCGAGGGATATCATCGCTGAAGAGCTCTCAGACGATCCCGAGATCAGGAAAAAGCTAAGGTCTTTACTGTGGAAAAAGGCTGAACTGGCTACGGAGAAGACCCGGGAAGATGAAGAGGCCTACCTGATGTACCACCAGTTTCAGGAACCGGTTAAAAAGCTGCCTTCCCACCGGGTACTGGCTATTAACCGGGGAGAAAAAGAGGGGTGCCTTAAAGTTAATCTCCAGATTTCAGAAGAAGATATACATCCTCTCCTGGAAAGCTTTTATACCCAGGAGGGAATCTGCCAGCCCGCGGCACTTCAAATACGCCGGGCTCTTAAAGACGGCTGGAAAAGGTTGCTTTTTCCTTCCCTGGAGCGTGAACTCCGGCAGGAACTAAACGAGAAAGCGGAAGAACAGGCTATTACCGTATTCAAGAAAAACCTGAACCGGATCCTGCTAACCCCTCCGGTACCTGACAAAACCATCTTAGGGCTGGATCCCGGTTATCGCACTGGCTGCAAGCTGGCCTGCGTGGATGCTACAGGTAAACTGTTGGAAACCTCGGTTATTTATCCGCTGCCGCCTCAAAACCGGAAAGAAGAAAGCTATAAAACCGTGAAGGGGCTTTTGGATAAACACGGGGTAGATGCTATCGCCATCGGTAACGGCACCGGGGGCAGGGAGGCAGAAGAATTTATCGGTGACCTGATACAAAAAGAAGAGATAGAAGATGGAGTTCAGTACAGTGTAGTTAGCGAGGCAGGGGCCAGTGTTTACTCGGCATCTCCTTTGGGCAAAGAAGAATTCTCCGACCTGGATGTAGCGGAAAGAAGCGCAGTTTCTATTGCCCGGAGAGTGCTGGATCCCCTGGCAGAACTGGTTAAAATTGATCCCTGTTCCATAGGAGTGGGGCAGTATCAACATGATGTTAACCAGGGCAGGCTGCAGGAAGCCCTTGACCAGGTGGTGGAAGATTGTGTTAACCGGGTGGGGGTTAATGTTAACACTGCTTCCGTCCCGCTTCTGGAAAGGGTGGCGGGTATCAATAAATCCCTGGCGGGAAACCTGGTGGAGTATAGGGAAGTTAACGGGCCCTTTAACTTCCGGGAAGAATTGTGGCAGGTTTCAAGGATGGGGCCGGCTACTTTTAAACAGTGTGCAGGGTTTTTGCGTATTCCCGACGGACAGAACTATCTGGATCGCAGTGCGGTTCACCCGGAGTCATACGAACTGGCCCACCGTTTTTTAAAATACCTGAAAATTACCCCGGAAGAACTGGGTAAAACCCCGGTTCCCGATGTAGATGTTGATAAGGCGGCAGAAACACTGGAGGCCGGAAAGTACACTTTAAGTGACATCCTGGAGGAATTTAAGAAACCGGGCCGGGACCCCCGGGAAAATATGCCCCGACCGGTTTTCCGCAAAGGTGTTTTAAAGATAGAAGACCTGCAAAAAGGCATGGAGCTGGAAGGGGTAGTGCGCAACGTGGTGGATTTTGGTGCTTTTGTAGACCTGGGAGTACACCAGGACGGCTTGATCCATATATCAAGGCTCTCTGACGAGTTTGTAAGGCACCCCCTGGAAGTAGTTAACGTGGGGGATATAGTAAAAGTAAGTATCGAAGAATTGGAAGTGGAACGCAAGAGGATTTCCCTGGCGCTGCTGGAGACGAAAAGTAAATAAAAAGGTTACTACTCAGCTATAAAAGTAGCTTGATTAATTGGTGTGTGTGTCGGCTTATCGGAAGGCTGGGCAGTTACAAACAGAGAAGTTTTTTGTATGATGGGGTTTTAAAATCTTTTATAGATGGTGCTGTGATGAAAAAACGGATATGGAAATTTACAGAAAAAAAGTTTTCCAGCTCGAATCCTTCCCTTTTATTCGGGGTATTTTTGCTCTACTTGTTGCTGAGCTGGTCCGCCTGGTACCTGGTAGATATACGGAACTGGCTGGGGTTGCGCGAATTAATCATCTTTAAAGAAATTCTGGGGCCCATGGCAGGAGAACAGGTCCCCCTGTGGTGGTTTATTTTCAAAGAAGCAGGACCTACGGAGATTTTTCAATGGGGGGCTTTGCTATCTACCTGCCTGGGGAGCCTGATTTTGTCGAGGCATTTACGTGAACTTGGCCTGGTAAAACCAGGTCTTTTCTGGAGACTGATGAGCCTGGTGGCTTTGTTGATGTTTCTGGAAGACGCCGGCAATTTTCGTCACCTGATAAGTTACCTAGTAGTTTGGTTAGCCGGGATGGATTGGGAAAGTACTGCCGGTATGTACCTGAGGAATATGCTGGAGCTTTCATATTTCGGCATTTTAGCTGCAGTCCCGGTATACGGGTTATTAAGGTATTTTATTGTTATTGTCAAGGCGCTGCAATCTTTCGGCTATTTAATTACAGGTTACTTCTTTTACGGTATAGCAGTTTTGGCATCGGGGACCCGTTTCTTTGATGAATGGTACGCAGCTGCAGGAACCCTGCTCCATGAATTTATGAAGAACCATGCAAGAGGTGAATTTTTACAGGTGGGAACCGAAGTGCTGCCTATGGAATTCTGGTTGATGGACTTCATGGTTGAAGAGTCGCTGGAACTCATCGGTGCCGGCGCACTCCTGGCAGCCACTGCTGCTTACTGGCGTTACATGCAGCGGGAAAAAGTAAAAATGAACGAGGCCAGCACCTGTTAAATATTTAGAAAACCCCCCGGAGTAATTTACTTCTGGGGGTTTTTATGTTATTATCTAGAAAGTAATAGTAGATGTAAGCAGGCTGGCAGCATTAGAATTTTAGCACGGGCCCGGAAAAGATTAACTAAACAGTTACCATAAGCTGCCTGCCAAATTCCTGGGTCGCTTGCCACATGTTTTGCGGTGTATTTAGAATCTTGACTGATGATTAGTTGGTAAAAAACAATACTCTTAAAATAGCCGGGCTATAGTTGCCAGATGAAAGGAGCCGGGTGATCATCAAGATCACTTACAGGCTCTTTTATTTATGCTAGGGGGAGTGATTATGGAAGAAGTATCTGCCCGAAATATAACAGTGGACGGAAATTTATCCATAGGTGACGTGGTAAAAGTAGCCCGCCGGGGAGCCGGGATCAAGCTTGATCCCCAGTTAAGGGAAAAAATTAAAAAGGCACGCCGGGCTGTAGATCAAATTATTTCCGATGATCGGGTAGTATACGGGATCAATACAGGTTTTGGGAAGTTTTGCGATGTAACTATTTCCAGCGATAAAAGCCGCCAGTTACAGAAAAACTTGATCTCCAGCCATGCCGCTGGTGTTGGACCTGCTTTTGACCAGGAAATTGTGCGGGCCATTATGCTCTTGAGGTTAAACGCCCTTGCCCTGGGTTATTCAGGCATCAGGGAAGAAGTCATAAACCTGCTGGTGGAAATGCTTAACCAGGGTGTCCACCCGGTAATTCCCAGCCAGGGGTCTCTGGGAGCAAGCGGAGATCTGGCCCCCCTTTCTCATATGGCGCTGGTTTTAACCGGTAAGGGTGAGGCATTTTACCGTGGGCGGAAGTTGAAAGGGAATGAGGCCTTGAAAGCAGCCGGCCTGCAGCCGGTTGAGCTTCAGGAAAAAGAAGGGCTGGCGCTTATCAACGGAACCCAGGTGATGACCGCCCTGGGTGCTATGGCAGTTTACGATGCCGTTAACCTGTGCAAATCTGCCGATATAATTAGTTCGCTTAGCCTGGAAACTTTAAAAGCCCGGTGGGATGCTTTTGACATGTTAAGCTACCAGGTTCGCCCCCACCCAGGCCATGGTGCTACTCTGCGCAACCTGCAGAAATTGCTTCAGGGGAGCCAGAACTTAGGCAGTAATCAAGAAAAAGTACAGGATGCTTACAGCACAAGATGTTCTCCGCAAGTCCACGGAGCCACCAAAGACGCGCTGGAACATGTAAAAAAAGCCCTGGAAACAGAAATAAACTCGGTTACCGATAACCCTCTGGTCTATCCCGAAGAAAACCGGGTGATTTCCGCCGGCAACTTTCACGGCCAGCCGATAGCTCTGGCCATGGATTATTTTGCCCTGGCCCTGGCGGAGCTGGGTAGTATTTCAGAACGCCGTCTGGAAAGGCTTTTGAATACCACTTTAAGTGGGCTCCCACCTTTTCTAACTACTGAAGGAGGGCTTAATTCGGGTTACATGATTGCCCAGTACACCGCTGCTTCCCTGGCCAGCGAAAATAAGGTGTATGCTCACCCCGCCAGCGCTGATTCTTTGCCCGTGTCCGCAAATCAGGAAGATCACGTCAGCATGGGGACCAGCGCTGCAAGAAAAGCACTACAGGTAGTTCACAATGTTACCTGTATACTGGGAACGGAATACCTGGCCGGTGTTCAGGCTTTGGAACTCTGCGGCAGCCTGGGCCTGGGTGAAGGAAGCAGGATTGCCTGCCAGGTGTTAAGGGAAGTCGTCCCCTTTCTAAAAGAAGACCGGGAACTTCACCTGGAAATGGAAAGCTCCGCTTCATTGATCAGGGAAGAAAAGCTGGTGGAAAGTGTAGAAAGCAGGTTCCCCCTGGAGCCTTCTTTATAGATTATCATGATTTTAAAGAAACCTTGAAAAATTCGTAATTTATGGGGCAAAGCTAATGATACTTAGCAAATCCTACCGGTAATGTTATAATAAAAGTAACTGCCACCATCAAACAACAAACTGAGAATGAGGAAGTGCTAACCAGTGGAAATTGACAGGTTTCAAATGGATACTATAGGAAAAGCCAGCATGTTAATAGCCATGGCCTCGGAGAAAGAGATGCCGGTGCTTTTGGAGTCGGCTCAACAGAGCGGCTACCAGGTCTGTACCGGCCAGGCGGGCTCTATGGAATTTAAAAAGATTGTGGCTTCTATAGAAACAGCAGCAGTAAATCAGGAGATTATTGGGAGCAATTACTGGGAAAAGCATGCCCTTTACCATGCTATCCTGGAGTCTTTTCACGGGGTTTCCCGCGGGGAAATGGAGCTGGGGAATGTGTTAAGAACAGTAGGCTTAAGTTTTGCTGTAGTAAAAGGAAAACGCAATATTAAGGACGGGGGGAAGGACCATTGGGTGTCGGTAGCCCTGTACGGAACCATTGGTGCTCCGATTAAAGGGTCAGAACACGAAGTGGTAGGCCTGGGAATAAACCATATTTGAACTATTAATTCGGGTAAAGTTTTAAATTATGAACAAGGAGGGCTTAATAATGGAGGGCATCGTTCAAAGCGTAATCAATTTTAGTGAAGGCAGGGACGAAAAAGTAATTGAAAAAATTGTAGAACAGGTTAGAAGTATTCCCGGTGCAAAACTCCTGGATTATTCCTATGATTATGACCACAACCGCAGTGTAGTTACTTTTATAGGTTCTCCGGAAGCAGTGGTGGAAGCAGCCTTTAACCTGACTTCAAAAGCTGCTGAATTGATTGATATGGAAAAACACCATGGAGGACATCCCAGGATGGGTGCTACCGATGTTATTCCTTTTGTTCCTATCTCTGGAATAACCATGGATGACTGCGTAGAACTGGCTCAAAGGCTGGGCCGGCGAATTGGCGATGAACTGGAAATACCAGTATTTTTATACGGTGAAGCGGCCAGTTCTCCCGGGCGCAAGAACCTGGCCGCTTTAAGGAAAGGAGAATTTGAAGGGTTAAAAGAAGCCATTAAAACTCCCGGCAGGGAACCCGATCATGGACCGGGGGAAATGCACCCATCAGCGGGAGCCACCGCAGTAGGAGCCCGCAAGCCCCTGGTGGCTTACAATGTCAACCTTCACTCCGATGATTTACAGGTGGCCAGGAATATCGCCAACGCCGTCCGGGAAAAAAAAGGCGGCCTGAAAAACGTAAAAGCCATCGGCCTCAAACTCGAAGATCGGAACCAGGTCCAGGTTTCCATGAACCTGGTGGATTGTGAAAGCACTCCTATTTACAGGGTTTTTGATCTTATAAAGGCGGAAGCCAGGCGATACGGGGTTTCTATTGCAGAAAGCGAGATTATCGGGCTTTCTCCCCAGGAGTACCTTATCGATGCAGCATGTCACTACCTCCAATTAAATAACTTTACTAACCAGCAGATCATTGAAAACAGAGTTTTTTTTGAGGATGGTGAAGAGGGATGAAGCAGCCGGCGGATCTTTTAATTAAAAACGCCTCCCAGATGCTAACCCTGGAAGGTGCTAATCGCCCCAGGCGAGGCAGCGAAATGGAAGATATAGGAGTGGTTAACGGAGGAGCGGTAGCCTCCTTCCAGGGGGAAATCATAGCAGCAGGTCCTGAAGAAAAAGTAAGAGAAGAGGTGGAACTGGTTCCTTATGCAGAAGTAGTTGATGCTTTCGGTAAAGTTGTTATGCCAGGCATGGTCGATCCCCACACCCACCTGGTATTTGGAGGAAGCAGAGAAGGGGAATTCGAACAGCGCCTGAAAGGAGCCGACTACCTGGAAATACTGGAAAAGGGCGGGGGGATACTGAGTACCGTACAATCTACCCGCCATACTTCTTTTCAAGAACTACTGGCCCGGGCCCGAAAAAACTTGAATTACTTCCTTAAAAGTGGAGTAACCAGCCTGGAAGTAAAAAGCGGCTACGGCTTAAACCTGGAGACAGAGTTAAAACAGTTAAAGGTAGCTAACTGCCTTCGGCAAAGCGCCCCTGTTGATATGACTTTGACTTTCCTGGGGGCTCATGCCTTTCCCCCGGAATACAAAGAGGACCGGGAAGCTTACGTAGATCTGGTTGTCCAGGAAATGCTGCCGGCAGTAGCAGATGAAGGTCTGGCAGAATTTTGCGATGTGTTCTGTGAAGAAAAGATTTTTTCTATCGAACAGTCTCGAAGGGTCCTGGAAGCAGGGAAAAAAATGAATTTAAAACCCAAAATCCATGCTGACGAAATTGTGCCTTACGGAGGAGCCGAGCTGGCTGCGGAAACCGGCGCGGTTTCCGCAGATCACCTGCTGGAAATTTCCACCAGAGGCATTGAGCAGATGGCTGAAAAACAGGTGATAGGGGTACTGCTTCCCGGGACGGCGTTCTTTTTAATGAAAAACAAATACGCCCCCGCCCGGGAAATGATCGAAGCGGGAGTCCCTGTAGCGCTTTCTACCGACCGCAATCCCGGCTCTTCCCCCACAGAAGCCCTACATCTTATCCTGGCCCTGGCCTGTCTGGAAATGAAAATGTCCCCGGCAGAGGTTATAACTGCGGCTACCATTAACGCTGCATACGCCATGGGCCGGGGAGAACTGGTAGGCAGCCTGGAGCCGGGGAAACAAGCAGATTTAATTGTCCTGGATGCTCCCAATTACCGCTACCTGCCGTATCATTACGGCGTTAATATGGTAGAGGCCGTTTACAAAAAAGGGCAAAAAATCGCAGTTTAAATAGTATCAGATTACTTATGAGGAGGATAAACAGATGCTGGATAATTCCATTAAAGAATTTACTGAGGAGCTGGCTTCCCAGGCGCCCACTCCCGGAGGAGGTTGTGCCGCCGCTGTTTCGGGATCTATGGCTGCGGCATTAATGTCCATGGTTTGCCGGCTAACTATCAAGAGCAGCAAATACAGTGATTACCACTCCGTCGTGCAAAAAATCCTTGCCCAATCCGAAGAGGATCGTAACAAACTCCTGGAAATCAGCTCCCGGGATGTAGAAGCTTATAATTCTGTAGTTGCTTCTTTTAAAATGCCCAAAGAAAACGATGAAGAAAAAAAAGCCCGTCAAAAAGCTATACAGGAGGCTTTTAAATACGCGGCACAGGTGCCCCTGGAAGGCGCGGAACTTTGCAGTAAGCTCCTGGTAACCATTAATGATTACCAGGATAAAATAAACCAGGTTGCTTTAACAGACTGGAAAGTTGCCCGAGAATCAGCTACTGCAGGTTTGCTAGGCACTATTTATAACGTGGAGATCAATCTTGATTCTATTAAAGACGAAGATTTTGTGCAGAAGGTCGGGGAAAAAGTCCGCGCCCTAAAAGAGAAACACGGAATAACTCAAGATTGATTGCTCCGCCTTAATTTATGTTATAATTCAGGAAAAAGCTAACGAAGGCGGAAATTACTCTATGATAGAGAAGTTCAAAGAAGAAAAACCAGAATTATTCAAGCCTTTAAATGATTTTTTTTCCCGTATCAGGCCGGGAGATCGCATTTTCATTTCTACCGGCTGCGGCGAACCCCAATACCTGGTCCAATCTCTGGTTAATTACATAGAAAGCCATCCCAAATCTTTTTTTGACGCGGAAATTTTACAGGTTTGGACCTTAGGGGTTTCACCTTATACCGTGGATAAGTTTAAGTTTAATTTCAGGCAGCATTCCTTTTTTATTAGCGACCATACCAGGGAAGCAGTCAATAAGTGTGGTGCAGATTATACCCCCGTGTTTTTATCAGACATTCCCGAGTTATTCCGTCGGGGACAGGTGCCGGTAGATGTAGCTTTGATTCAAACCACGCCACCTGATGAATTTGGTTACGTCAGCCTGGGGATAAGTGTGGATATTGTAAAAGCGGCCATCCAAAACGCTTCCCTGGTAATTGCCCAGGCCAACGAATACATGCCCCGGATCTTAGGAGATACCTTTATTCACCTGGATGAGCTGGATGGTATGGTAGCACATGATGAACCCCTTTTAGAGTTTGATTACCAGGAGATAGAAGAGGAGAAAGCTCAAAAAATTGGCACGTATGTTTCCCGCATTATAGAGGACGGTGACACTATACAGGTCGGGTACGGCAGTGTTCCCAACATGATACCCCGCTACCTGGAGAATAAAAAGGACCTGGGAGTACATACGGAACTGTTAACTAACGGTTTGGTAGAATTATTCAAGTCAGGGACCGTTAATAACAGCCAGAAAAGCCTGGATACGGGAAAACTGGTAGCTTCTTTTTGTATGGGTAACCAGGAAACATACCGCTACCTCCATGACCACCCTGCAGTGGATTTCAAACCGGTGGATTACACCAATAATCCCCTGGTTATTTCCCGGCAAAAGCGCATGGCAGCCTTAAACAGCGCCCTGGAAATTGATCTGACCGGTCAGGCAACGGCAGAATCGGTAGGAGGTAATTTTTATAGCGGTATTGGGGGGCAGACTAATTTCATGAGGGGAGCCGCTCTGGCTCCTGGAGGTAAAACTATACTGGCCATGCTTTCTACCAACCGGGAAGAGACCGCTTCACGTATCGTGCCTCAGCTGAGTGACGGAGCCGGCGTCACCCTGACCAGGGGAGATGTTCGCTTTGCAGTTACTGAATACGGAATTGCCTACCTGCATGGTAAGAATATCCGCGAAAGGGCCATGTCCTTGATAAGTATAGCCCATCCCAAATTCAGAGAAGGGTTGATTGAAGAAGCCAAGAAATTGTCGCTAATATACAAGGATCAGGCCTTTATCCCCGGTGAAAAAGGAGAATATCCCGATCACCTGGAAGGCCACCGCACTACCAGGCAGGGGTTGGAGCTGTTTTTGCGACCGGTTAAGATTAGCGATGAGCCGTTGATAAAAGACTTTTTCTACTCTCTTTCAGATAAAAGCCTCTACCAGAGGTTTTTGACGCTACGTCGCCATATTCCCCGAGAAGAGATACAAAACAAATATGTGGTCATAGATTACACCCGGGAGATGATCTTACTGGCCATCCGTACCTACCTGGGTATCGAAGTAGTGGTAGGGATAGCCCAGTACTGCATAGAACAGTCCACACTTTCTGCTGAGCTATCGGTAGTGGTGAGGGATGATTTCCAGAGTAAAGGTGTGGGCACGGAAATCCTTTCCTATATGTCTTACGTGGCTAAGAAACAGGGGTTGAAAATGTTTACCGCAGACATTTTACCCGAAAACGCCCCGGTATTAAGACTGCTTGAAAAGTCGGGCGTGAGTTACGAGAAAAAGTTTGAAGACGGGCTATTCTCGGTTAAAATATACCTGTAAGATAAGGCAAGGTTTTTAGGAAAATATATCTTATATTTACAAGGAGGTTTTAACATGGAGTTTTATCAGGTCATACAGGAAAGACGAAGTGTTCGCAAATACCAGGAAGAGGATGTTCCCCGGGAAGTCCTGGAAAGGTTGCTGGATGCAGCTCGGTTGGCGCCTTCCTGGGCAAACCACCAGTGCTGGCGCTTTGTGGTGGTTAAAGACCCACAAAAAAAAGAGGAGCTTGCCGGGGCTTTGCCGGAAAAAAACCCCGCCAGGAAATCTATAACCCAGGCGCCGGTAGTGATAGTCCTGTGTGCAGATCCTTCTGCTTCAGGGAAACAGGACGGAAAAGAGTACTATCTTCTGGATGCAGGCCTGGCTATGGAGCATTTGGTGCTGGCAGCCAGGGCGGAAGAACTGGGGACTTGCTGGATAGCCTGGAATGATGAAAAAATAGTCAAAGAAACCTGTAATATCCCTGATGAATTCAGAGTGGTGGCCCTGTCACCCCTGGGTTACCCGGCAAAAGAGCCATCTCCGCGCCCTCGAAAAGAATTATCAGAAATTGTTTTCCTGGAAGAATGGGGAAACCTTTTCAAGTAACATACCGGCAAGATAACCAGGAGGGAAGCTCCAGAGTTTTAAGTAAGCTTATCCGGAAATATTTAACAACATTCCTGCCAGTCCTGCCAGAAAAGCATAGATCAGGGCGACCATCAGGTTTTTCCGTATGATTATACCTTCCTGCCCAAGTATGCCGGCTACCGCACCTACAGCAACGGCGTTATGGATACTGATTATATTCCCCACGGCTCCCCCGGTGACTTGCAGGGAAAGAATGGTTACCGGAGAATAATGAAGCATCTCTGCCACCTGGTACTGGAAGCCGCCAAACAGTACGTTGGATACCGTAGCCGAGCCGGTTACAAAAGAGCCCAGTACCCCTATAAAAGGAGAAGCCAGATACCAGAAATCACCCAATATATCGGATACTACCCGGGACATTACCATCAACATGCTGTCCAGCCCGGCATAGTTTATTTCCGACTGAATTAGCAGCCTGACCATCCCCAGAATAAAGACCATGGCTACTGCTGCTGGGACTATTTGCTTCAATGTGGATGACCAGGCAAATTTAACCCGGGACGCTTTCATCCCATGCATCCAGATAGTAGCCAGGGCTATAACCAGAAAAGGCAGCAGGCCAGGCAAATACAGGGGTTCCAGGGTGTAAGTGACTCCTTTTTCTCCCAGGATGTTATGCCAGGTCCAGCTCACCGACTGAAGAAGATCTTGAAGCGGAAGAGCCGGCAAACGGGTAAGGATAAGGGTAAAAGCAATTAACAGGTACGGCAGCCAGGCTTTCCAGAGGGGCATGTTTTCATCCTGCCCTTTGCCCGGAGATTCTTTTACTGATTCCCTGATATTTTCCTGGGGAGAAATACTTTCTGTAGTAGAGAAATCCCAACATCTATCGGGAACCAGGAAGCCGTACCTGGCTGCCCCGATAACCAGGGCCATTCCCAGCAAACCTCCTACTACCGAAGGCAATTCCGGACCAAAATAAAAGGCGATAACCAGCTGGGGGATGGTAAAAGCCAACCCGCTCCAAAGGGCAAAAGGGATTATCTCAGTCCAGTCCTTTAAAGAATAATTTTTTTCAAAAAATCTGATCATCAGGTAGATTGCAAATACAGGAAGCAAGCTTCCTGTAAGTAAGTGAATAAAGGCAGCGCCGGTCCCCACCTCCCATAAAAAAGCCTGGACCGTTATACCTTCTTCCAGCATTCCGCTTATCGAACTTCTTAGCCCTACGGTAACAGGTGTTCCCACTGCTCCAAAGGAAACCGAGGTGCTGTTAAACAGTAAAGCCATAGTAGCGGCAGCTAGAGGTGGAAAACCCAGGCCTATAAGTAGGGGCGCTGCCAGGGCTGCCGGGGTGCCGAAGCCTGCCGCGCCTTCAATAAATGAAACAAACATCCATCCTATAATAAGCACCTGGATACGCCTGTCGCTGCTTATCTTTGAAAACCCCCGGCTGATACTGGACATTCCCCCGCTTTGCTTTAAAGTATTTAAGAGTAAAATTGCACCAAAAACTATAATTAAAATACTTAGCGCCTCCAGGGCACCTTCTACCGTAGAAGCCAGCACTCTTTTGGCTGGCATTTGCCACCAAAAAAGAGCCAGGGCTGCCGTAACCAGCCAGACCAGGGGCATGGCTTTCTGGGCAGGCCAGGTTAATCCGGCCATGAGAAACAAGGTTAATATCACCGGGGCAGAAGCCACTAGAAAAGATATTAATTCCGGCATAACAGGGAGCCTCCCGGCAAGACAGAACGAGTAAAGTCACTAAAAGTTACTGCTTGCATTTTTTTAACAAATTGCCCGTTATTTTAGTTATTCTTATTTACAACTCGAGGTATGCAAAAAGATACTTGTTTCTACTAATAGCGCCAAACTGAAAAATTGTGCTATAGTGATAAATCGCGGTTGAAAATATAACTGTTAAAGATTATATCATGGGATAAGTTAACATCAAGCCATAATTTTTTAAAATTGTACCTGGTAAAGTGCAATTATTGCTGATATAATTACTAGGTTGTGTTTGTATAGCAGCTGCGTATTCTTAATATTTGAACTTTTTTAAATAAATCATCTATAATAATCGTTAAAGAAATAAAAAAGAGAAGGGGGGGGTAATTATGGGTAAGGTGATCCGGCATCAAAACAATCGATTGGCCAGATTT
>Ga0207421_10002764_pt1 | contig 21465 bp, 21 predicted proteins | sample SodLakKL_010_SED_4_FD_187542 | JGI IMG/M metagenome (GOLD analysis project Ga0207421, IMG submission 187542) | Alkaline sediment microbial communities from Lake Tanatar, Kulunda Steppe, Russia - 8KL_010_SED (SPAdes) (version 2) | ecosystem: Environmental > Aquatic > Non-marine Saline and...
AGCGCGCCGATCGGCTGCGGCCGTGGCAGGGCGCCAGCCTCTGCGGCACGGTCCTGGGCGGCGAGCGACGTGGGTGTCGGTGTCACAGGGGGTGGTCTCCGTGGTCGCGGTCGGCGCTGCGCTCGAACCAGCGCGCGGCGATGGTTGCCTGGCGTTCGCTGCGGTAGCGCTGGATCTCGTGGCGGACGACCCCGTCGGGGAACACGACCGTCAGGTAGACGACCCACTGGCCCTGTTCGTACTCGACCGTGGTGCTGGCGCTGTGCGCCTCGGAAGGGCGGTGGGGGGTGTCGGCCATCGCGATCATCGGCTCCCACCATCCGCTGGCGCGTCGGGCAGGCGCGCCAGGATGCGCTGCTTGACCTCGGCCATCCCCGATCGTGCCGCCTCGGACAGCTCCGCGCCGAGTTCAACGTCGGCCACCTCGACGAGCCACACCGTCACCTGCTGCGGGTAGTCGTCCCCGAGCAGCCAGTGGGCGAACGCCAGGGCATGATCCCAGCGGAACAGGTGGGTGTGGAGCCCTTCGAGCGGTGGCAGGTTCTCCAGTTCGTGGCCCGGAACCTCGAACACGGTGCCGGCGGCACTGCCGGTGGCGGCGGCGTCGATCATCAGGACCTGGCGGACGCCGCGCATCTTGAAGGCGATGTCCATGCCGGCGGTACCGCCATCGACCAGCTCCAGACCGAGGGGCAGCTCGGCGCCGTAGTCCTCCCAGAGTTCACGGATCAACACCGGGCCCACGCCGTCGTCACCCCGCAGCAGGTTCCCGCAGCCCACCACGAGCGTGTCCGTCGTGGTGGTGAGGGCGGCGGGGATCTCGGTCATCGACGCCTACACATCGCCGTTGATGACGAACCGGGACAGTTCCTTGCCGGTCTTGCCGTCGTAGGCGTGCACCGTGCACACCAGGCACGAGTCGAAACTGCGGGCGACGTGGCCGAGTTCGACCGGGTCGTCCTGGTCCTTGATCGGGGAGCCGACCAGCGCTTCCTCGATCGGACCGCGCAGCTCGTCGCCGTCGCGGGGACCGATGTTGAACGCGGTCGGGGTGACCACCTGGTAGTTGGCGATCTTGTTGTCCTCGATCACGATCCAGTCCGACAGCGATCCGCGGGCAGCCTCGGTGGACCCGAAGCCCTTCCCCGACTCGTGCTCGACGGGCTTGGTGTAGAACGACTCGTGCAGGTCGATCTCGTCGAGCCACTGGCGGACCCACTGGTAGTACTTGGGACCCTCGTGCATCCGAGCGAGTTGGCGGGTCATGACCGATGGCCCCAGCCGCGCCATGATGTCGCCGAACAGCGGGTCGTTGTCCTGGTGGGCGCCCGGGTTCGGTCCGGCAGCGGCCATGCGGCGGGCCAGCGGGCCGGCCTCGAGCGGCACGTACCCCTGACCCGGGACGTCGTAGCGGGGTGACTTGGCCCAGGAGTACTTGCCGTCGCGACGGGCCGCCTCCGGGTCGGCGACCGGGATGGTCTCACCCTCCCACGGATGCAGCGCGCCGGTGCCCTCGAAGAAGGAGTGGGTGACGTCCTCACGCACCCGCAGGTGGTCGAAGTCGCTGTACTCACCGTTGGCGTAGATGCCGCCACGGCCGATCAGGGCGTCGTTGCGGCCGTCGATCGTGGGGTTGGTGTACAGGTCGGGTTGGAAGTAGGTACCGGTGGCGATGTAGTTGCCGACCCCCTGGCCGTAGGTGTCCAACCCGACGTCCATGCAGTAGCGGATGAAGAACCCACAGTCCGAGTTGTAGTGCGACTCGGACTCGTCGATCCAGGCCAGCACGTCGTCCCAGGTCTTGTTCTCCATCCAGCGCTCGACGCTGCAGCCGAGCCAGGTGCCTTCGAGCCACGCATCCTTCCACGCCTCCAGGATCGCGATCGATCGGGTGACATCCGCCAGGTTCGGACCGCACATCACGCCGCCGGGGATCATGAACGACGAGTGCGGCCACTGGCCGCCGTAGATCGCGTAGACCTCCACCGGCTTGCCCGACAGCGTGACACCCTGCTGGTAGCTCGTCCCGACGTACGGCGCGAACCGGCGGACGGCCTCGTCGTACAGCGGCGACTTCGCGTAGTTCTTGTTGACGAGGTCGACGGCGAACAACGCGTAGAAGTACCGCGGGATCGACTGCAGCGTCTCGCACGCCTGCGCGATGTTGCGGATCAGCGTCGCGTTCGGCGGGACGTGGGTGTTCCACGCGGTGTCCAGCGCGTACGCCGCCTTGTAGAGGTGGCTGCCCCCACAGATCCCACAGATGCGAGGTGTCACGATCAACCCGGCCTGCGGGTCCTTGCCCCGCAGGATGATCTCGAACCCGCGGAACATCGCGGCCTCGGTCCAGGCGTCGGTGACGATGCCGTCCTCGATCTTGACCCGGACATCGAGGTCGCCTTCGACGCGACCCAACGGGCTGACGTGCAGATCCAATGTGCTCATGGCGGGTGTCCTTGCTGCAGGTCGGTGACGCGCGTGCGCCGGGTGGTGTCGCGATGGATCAGACGACGAACATGTCTTCCTTGGACCACTGCGGTGCGGCGACCCGCGCGGCGGCGGCGTGCGCCATGTAGGTGAGGTGGTCGGTGCCCTCGGGCACCTCCCGCGGCACGACACCGCTCACCTTCTGGGTCTTGAAGATCGTCCCGGGCGCCAGGTCGAAGTGCGGGAACTCCGGCTCGGTGCACCCGATACACGGCATCCCGGCGCGGGTCTTGGAGCTCTGCCGGTTCCAGAGGATCCGGTTGCACGGCGAGTGCGTCATCGGGCCGCGGCACCCGAACTCGTAGAACAGACAGCCCGTGCGCGTCCCCTCGCCGAACTCGGCGGTGTCCTGCTTGTACTCGAAGAACTGCACGCGGGTGCAGCCGGTCTGGGTGAAGCTCTTGAAGAAGGTCTCGGGCCGGTGCAATGAGTCCAGCGCGATGTCGCCGGCGCGGCCCGTCGCCAGCGCCACCAGGATCTGGGTGATCCAGTCCGGGTGGGCCGGGCACCCGGGGATGTTGATGACCGGGAGGCCGGCCTTGCTGACGAAATCTGATCCGAGGTAGCCGCCCTTGCCGCGCTTGTGGAACTGCAGGCCGGTCGAGTCGGTCGGGTTCGGCGGGTTGGCCGGGATCCCGCCCCAGCAGGCGCAGTCACCGATGGCCACCACGATCCCGGCGGCAGCCGCCAGGTCGTCCACCCAGTCCTTCATCGGACGGTCGGCGAAGGTCTGCATCAGCCCGGTGCCGTTGGGGCCCTCGATGACGGTGCCCTCGAAGACGAAGATGTCCATCTCGCGGGCGCCGGAGGCACAGTCCTCGAAGATCCGTTTGGCGTGGTCGCCCAACTCCATCCCGAGCGACGGGTGCCAGATCAGATCCAGGCCGAAATCGACGATCAGGTCGACGACGGAGGGTTCTTCGGCGTTGAGGAACGACATCGTGTTCCCACTGCACGCTCCCCCTTGGAACCAGAGCACGGAGGCCATCGGTCGATCCTTCCTGGTCGTGATGTGGGTCGTGACGGGTGACGCGGTGTGACGGGTGACGCGGTGTGTCGGGTGACGCGGTATCACGGGTGACGGGGATGGGTCGGTCAGGTGGCGGCGGAGGCCGCCCTCCCCTCGGTGAGTCGAAGGACGGCATCGCGCAGCCGGGCGGCGAGGACGTCGCAACCGTCGCCGGTGGCCGCCGAGGTTTCGATGATGTCCACGCCCGGGTTGACCGTCTCGATCGCGGCCAGGGCGGTCGACCGGTCGAAACGGCAGGGTCCGGCCAGGTCCACCTTGGTCACCACGGCGAGGTCGGCGCCGGCGAACATCGCCGGGTACTTCAACGGCTTGTCCTCACCTTCGGTGACGCTCAACATCACCCAGCGTTCCGCCTCGCCCAGGTCGAACCCGGCCGGACAGACCAGGTTGCCGATGTTCTCGATCACCAGGACGTCGATGTCCCTGAGTGCGAGTCCCTCGGCGGACCAGGCAGCCAGGTGGTCCTCGATCACACCTGCCTCGAGGTGGCACTGGCTGTCGGTGACGATCTGGCGGACGGGAGCGCCGCAGGCGCCGAGGCGCACCGCATCGTTGTCGGTCGCGCAATCCGCCACCAGCGCCGCGGCGCGGACGCCGCTGCCGACCAGATCACCCAGCAGGCGGGCGAGCAGGCTGGTCTTGCCGCTGCCCGGTGAGGACACCACGTTGATGACGTGGGTGTGGGCGGTCTGGAACCGTTCGCGGAGGACGCCGGCCCGGGCGTCGTTGGCGGACAGCACGTTGCGTTCCAGGACCAGGGTCTCAGCGGGTCCGGGCTCAGGATCACGACACATCGGCCACCTCCAGGAGGTCTCGAGGGACCCCGGTCGGTTCCGACAGGTCGATGTTGACGATCTGCATCCCGCGTCCCGCCCGGATGTCGGCGCTCGGGGTGTCGCAGACCGGGCAGAGCACGCTAGGTCCGTCGGTGGTCCGCGTGGCCTGACAAGGCGAGCACCACACGGCGACCGGTTCCTCGGTGATCTCGATCCTGGCGCCGTCCAGTCGCGTTGCCTCCGTCACGAACGACAAACCGAACTCGAGCGCCGGGGCGACGATCCCCGACAGCCGCCCGATGCGCAGTCGCACCACCGTCACCTGGACATCGGGGCGGTCCTGGAGGGCCGCCTCGACCTCACGCACGATCGAACGGGCGATCGAAAGTTCGTGCATCAGCCATCCATCCGGCGGCCCAACGAACGGGCCACGCCGACGAGGAAGGACAGGCCCTTCTGTACCTCTGGGTCGCGCAGGACCTTCACCGCAGAGACGGGGCCGGTGATCTCCGGCTTGGAGGTGGCGGCCTCGGCGCGTGCCTCGACGAGCGCGTCAGCGGTCTCCCCGAGCAGCGCGACCACATCCGGGCGGAGCATCCCCGACTGCAGCAGCGCCGCCAGGTCGCCGCTGGACGAGGCCACGGACCGCGACAGCGTGAGCAGGTCCTGGGCCTGGTCACGTGCATCCTCGACGTCGAAGTCGCTGTTGGCGGCGGCCGTCTTCAGGTCGGCGAGGCCGTCAGCGAGCGTGTCGGTGATGGTCTGGCCGCGGCGCAACAGTCCGTCGGCTCCCATGGCCAGGACGGCCAGCGACTCGATGTTGTCCAGCAGCAGGACGAGCGCGTTGGCGACGGCGGGATCGTTGAGCCGATCCTGGACGTCGTCGATGGGCTGGCGGGTGGCAAGGGCGTCGACGGACTCAACGGACATACGGCACCGCTCCCTCTCGATGTCGGCAACGTACGGACCGATACGCTGTTCCAATAGCCGTTGAACGCAGTCGACAGCCGGATGACGCATGCCGATTCGTGGGATCGACGGGATCGACACGTCCCGCACCGGTGGACCGATCAGGCCGCTGGCCAAGCCCCGGGGTCTGCCGGCCGAGTTCGCGACCCGTGTGCTGTTCGAGACCGAGGATCCCGAGACGGCGTCGCACGAACTCCGCGTGCTGTTCGGCGACAACCTGTTGCGCGTCGCGACCGAGGGCGTCCCGATCCGTCTGCACGGGGTTCGACTACCCGCGATGTCGCTGTCCTACCTCGATGTCGCGGCGGACGTCGTGCTCGACGCCCCGCGGCTCCCGGCCCATCAACTCGTGATCACGCCGACCTCCGGGACGGCACCGCTGACCACCGGGACGCACCAGGTCGATGCGACCCCGTTCCGCGCGTGCTGCCCCCGGCCGGGGGAGTCGCTCCGTCTGGTGCGTGCGGCCGGCGATCCACTGATGATCATCATGGTCGAGCAGGACACGCTCCGCCGCGGCGTCGATGCGTTGCTCGGACGCTCGTTCGTGGATGCGGTGACCTTCGACGTCGAGATGGATCTGGCGCACGACGGCGCCGAGCGGTGGCAGTCGGCCCTGCAGTTGGTCCACAGCGAGGTCGCACGGGCCGGTCACGACGGTTCGTTCGACGTGGCCCTCATGCCCCTGCAGGCCTACCTGGTCGCCACCCTGCTGCTGACACACGGATCCAACTGCCACGACGCGCTGCACCGGGTGACCTCACTGCGGCACACCCGGACCCTTCGGCGGGTGGTGCGTCACATCGAGGAACACCTACAGGACCCCCTGGCGGTCGCCGACCTCGCCGAGGTTGCGGGCGTGAGCGTCCGGTCGCTGCAGGCCCAGTTCCGCGAGTCCTTCGACCAGACGCCGACCCAGTACATCCGCGACCGGCGGCTCGACCGCGTGCACGCCGACCTGCGTCAGGCCGATGGGTCGACCCGTGGAGCGGTCGGTCACATCGCCGGCCGCTGGGGGTTCGAACACGAGGGTCGCTTCGCCGCCGCCTACCGACGGCGGTTCGGGGAACGGCCGTCCGACACGCTGCGTCGGTAGCACCTCACGGGTCGGTAGCACCTGGCAGGTCGGTAGCGCCTCACGAGATGTCGTGGCTGGACCCGGGGGGTGGGCGCCTGGCCGACGTCCCGGTCGGCGGTGGCCCGTCGAGCAGCGTCGGGTCGAGCCTCGCCCGGAGCGTCAGCGACGTGCGGGCCGCACCGACGATCATTTGCGCATCGTCCAGCCGACCCCGGGTGATCTGGACGGCGACGCTGGACGGATCGTCGCGGTTGGCGTGGAGCCAGTCGTAGAGCAACCAGTCGATGGCACCACCCGCGACCGATGCGTCGACATCCTCCGCCAGAGCCGCCGATGTCGTGGTCTGCAGCGCCTGCCGGTGGGTGTCCTGGGTCAGCTTGCGGTCCACGCCGGACGAGTCGCGCAGGAGCATGTCGAGTCGCGCCGGCAGCCGGCTGCCATCCGGGGTCCGCACGATCCACCGCGCACCCCGCCAGGGTGCCGCCGGATCGGCCTCAGCCATCTCGGCGTACCCGGGCACCACGCCGGGCGTCGGTTCATCCAGTTCGCCCTCGAGCGGCACCGGCCCGGCGGTACCGATCACCGTCCGGGCGCGGTAGCTGAGCAGGTGCGCGGTCCCCACGATCTGGCCACCCTGGATGGCGATCGGTGACGCGGAGATCTCCAGCGCGTGCGTGTACTCGTGCACCAGACGGTCGAGCGTGTGGGCGAGTTCGGAGAGCTGCGATCGTTCCGTCTGCTCGGGCGCGCGACCTCCGCCGAGCACCTCCCCGAAGCGTCCGGCCGCGGCGATGAGCACCTCGTCGAGCGCATCGAGGTGCCGGTCCACCAGCGGGGCGGTCGGGTGCGACGGGTCCTGGAGCAGGTCGGGCAGCGTCGTCGAGCGACCGGCGCCGTCACGCCAGCGGAACCCGCGGACCGGGTCGGTCGCGGCCTCGATCACCGGTCCGATGGCTGCCCCGTTCGTGCTCATGGTCACCTCGGTCGGCTGTTGGAACAGCGGCAACCTAACGGGTGTCGACCGTCCGGTGTTCACGAAGCGTCGCCAGCGTCGGCGGGTCCGGGTCGACACGTCAGCCATCAAGCCCGGCTCGCTCGTCGACCGGCAGCGCACGGGGTGGCACGATCGAGGCATCCACGATCTCCCGACCGTCGACCGGCCCGGAGAGCTCGATGGTGACGGGGGTCGGCGGGTTGCTCGGACAGGTCTGGTCGCCCGCCGGTGGGCGGATACCGATCCGGAGCGCGATCCGCTCGGAGGTCTCCTCGACATCGAGGACGACGATCCGGTCCTCCGCGGTGCGCCCGGAGGCGCACGCCTGCTCGAGGACCAGCAGCTCGAGGGAGGTGTCGTCCGCGGATGGCTCGGTCGCCAGGGTCAGGTCGGCGGCGCCGAGGTCATCCGCGCCGACCAGCCGCGGTGTGCACGGACCTGCCGCGGTCAGCATCCAGGTGCCGTCCTCCACGTTGGTGGCTCCGACGATCCGCTCGAAGACACGCGACTCGTGGGTCCGGACGTCGCCATCTCCGTGGTCGACCGGCTCGGAGAGTTCGCGGACGATCGCGGCCCGGTCTTCGGACAGACTGACGACACGCCAGTCGTCGTCGGTGGGGACCACGGGATCGCCGAGGTCGTCGACGGCCCCCGCGGGTCCCTCAGGAAGGGACGACACCGGTGGCGCGGCGGCCAGGTCGGGCTCGGCGTACGTGGCGCCGCCACAGATGACGGTCGTGTCCCCCGGACCCGGAGCCGAAGCACCGGGCCCGTCGTCCGTGGCACCGGAACCTGCTCCGGTATCGGTCGGCTGCCCACAGGCGGTCAGGACGGCGAGAGCTCCGATGAGGACGGTGGCGATGGGGTGGTGGCGCATGGAGCATCCTGTGGTCGCTTCACCGTGGGACGCCGGAGATGCGCCTCCGGTTCCGCGTTGGCGGACCCCGTCGAGACATCGTCACCGGGACCCGTCGCCTCGGCCGGAGCGGCACTCGTCAGATCGTCGGTTGGCCAGCCGGCCCCGGGGCGGTGGCCCCCGGCCGCCGGTGGTGCCAGGGTGCAGCTTCCTCCAGTTGGGCTGCCAGGCGCAGCAGACCGTCCTCGCCCCAGGGGCGGCCCATGAACTGCACCCCGACCGGCCCCACGCGGGCGTCGTGGTGGAGCGGCAGGCTGATCGCGGGAAGCCCCGTCAGGTTCGCGAGCGGCGTGAGCCCGACGAACGCGGTCTGGTCCCGGAAGATCGCCTCGCCCGACCAGTCGGCGTAGTGCCCGTTCGGCCGTGAGGGGCCGGTCAGGGTGGGCAGCAGGATGGCGTCGAGGTGGTCCGTGTCGCGCACGAGGCGGCGAGCCTGCAGCTGGAGCTGGAAGTGCGCCGCCGCGTAGTCGCCAGCGGTCCGCTGCCGACCGACCTCGGCGAGCCATGCGTTGACCGGCTCGAAGGTGTCCGGGTCGAACGGCTGCGAGGCGAGGTTGGCCGCCCAGAGGGTGAGCAGTTGGTCGGCGAGAGCGTCACCGGCCGGTAGCTCGACCTCCTCGAGGTCGTGCCCGAGGCACTCGAGGTGCTCGACCGCGTCGGTGAGTGCCGCCACCGAGGACGGGTGGAGACCGTCCGGGCTGTACGGGGCCTGGCGGCAGATCCCGATGCGCAGTCGGCCGACGGGGAGATCCACCTCCTCGGCCCAGGGGCGGTCGGGCGGCGGCGCCACCCCCGGATCGCCCGGCTCGTAGCCGGCCAGCACGTCGAGGGCCAGGGCTGCGTCGGCGACCGACCGTGTCAACGCGCCAGGGGTCGACAGTCCGAAGGCGCTGTCTCCCACCATCGGTCCCAGCGAGATGCGGTCGCGCGACGGCTTGAGGCCGACGACGCCATTGACCGCGGCGGGGATCCGGATCGACCCGGCCCCGTCCGACCCATGAGCCAACGCACAGAGTCCGGCCGCCAGGGCCGCTCCCGCTCCGCCGGACGAGCCACCTGCGTTCCGGTCGGTGTCCCAGGGGGTCGCGCACCGGCCGAGCAGCGCCGTGTCGGTGTGCCCGATCGTGCCGAACTCCGGGACGTTGGTCTTGCCGAGCGGGATCGCGCCGGCGGTGAGCAGCCGGGCAACGTTGTGGTCGTCGAACGTGGCGGTGTGACCGGCCATCGCCCGTGTCCCGAGCGTGGTGGTCGATCCACGCAGGAAGTGCAGGTCCTTGATCGCCACCGGAACGCCGTGGAGCGGGCCCGTCGCCGCCCCCGACGCGGTTCGTTCGTCGGCGGCGTCGGCGGCGTGCCGCGCCCGGTCCGCCAACACCTCGACGTAGCTGCCGAGGCCACCGTCGAAGCGTTCGATGCGGTCGAGGTACAGATCGGTCAGCTCGCGGGACGACACCTCTCCCACACGGATGAGTGCCGCCTGCTCCCGAGCCGGCGTGAAGGCGAGGAGATCCTCGGGGCGGTCCGTGGCCATGCTGCCGGCTCCTGGTCGGAGGGTCTGTGCGTCGCTCGCCCAACCACGTCGAGGTCGCGGTGGCCCCTGCAAGGTTCGTCCGGCACGCTACCCAGCCATGCGACGACACCGTGCCGATGGCCGGGCGCCGGGCGGTTCGGCCCCTACGATGAACCTCAAGCAGGGTCACCGCCCTGCGCATGTCAGAGACGACCGGCGGGCGACCGTGCCTGCCGGGTCCGGGTGACGATGGAGGTAGACCATGCGTGTTGAGGGATTGACCGACGAGGACATCACCACCGTGCCGAGCGGCGCGGCCGCGCAGCCGGCACCGACGAACGACGGTGAGGCCACGGACAGTGCGGACGGTGACGCGACGGATAGCTCGGACGATGACGCGACGGACAGTTCGGATGGCGATGCGACCGACAGTTCGGACGGTGATGCGGGAGACTCCGATGGCGCGGATGCCGATGCGCATGACGCCTGACGCGTGGTCGACGCTCATGCACTGACGCGGCTCGTCGGTGACGTCGCCGACTTCCTCGATGTGACCTTCGGCCAGGCGTCGCTCCATGTCCCGGCGTCGGGGCGTCCCATCGGCGCCGGTGATCTGCTGACCATCGACGACGTCGATCACCTCGTCGCCGCGACCGGACTGCGATCTCCGGGCTTCCGACTGGTCCGACAGGGTGAGACCCTGCCGGTCTCGCGGGTGACCCGGAAGGTCCGGATCGGTTCACGTCCGGTGGACGATCTGGTCGACGTCGCGGCGGTGCATCGTGAGGTGGGTGCCGGTGCCACCCTGGTCCTGCAGGGCTTGCACCGGTCCTTCGCCCCCGTGGCCTCCTTCTGTCGTGACCTCGAACGGACCCTCACCCACCCGGTGCAGGCCAATGCCTACCTCACCCCACCGGTGGCGCAGGGTCTCGATCTGCACGAGGACCCCCACGACGTGTTCGCCGTGCAGAGCTACGGCAGCAAGCGTTGGGTCGTGCATCCCCCCGATGGTGGGCCGGCCTGGGACCTTGAGCTGCGACCGGGCGATGTCCTGTACCTGCCGGCCGGCACGCGCCATGCCGCCCAGACGGTCGATGACGCATCCCTGCACCTGACCATCGGGGTCCGGACGGTCACCTGGCGGCGCATCATCGAGCAGGCGGTCGACGCGGTACTCGCCGGGGATGCGGACCTCGACCGATCCCTGCCCGCGGGCTGGGCCGAGAACCCGGGCGACCTCGTGGCGACCGCGACCGTGACCGTGCAGCGGGTGGCGCAGCGGCTGGCGGATGCCACGGACCACCCCATCGTGATCGAGCGGGAAGCCGAGCGGTTCTGGGGTTCACGGACGCCTGACCGGTCCGGTGGGTTGCGTGACATCATCGAACTCGACCGTGTCGACGACCGGACGCCCCTGCGTCGCCGCGGAGATGTGTCGGTCCGTGTCTTGGGCGTGGGTGCTTCACCACAGTCGCCGTCTGCGGACATCGAGGTGGTGTTGGCTGACCGGACGCTCCGCCTGCCCGCGTCGGTGGCGCCGGCGCTGCATCGGGTCATCGCCGCGGACCGGCTCCAGCCCAGCGACCTGGACGATCTGATGGACGGTCCCAGCCGCCTCGTGCTGACCCGGCGACTGGTCCGGGAGGGTGTGCTGACCATCGAACGGGATCCCGTTGGTGCCTGAGGCCTGCGCTGCCCTGTCACGATCGCACGAGGAGCGCATCGCGGGAACCGCCTCGCGGGCACGCCGGTGGGTGCTCGTCGAACAGCCGGGAGCCTGGGGCCGGGACGCCATCCACGAGTCGGCGCTGCCGACCGCCGTGGCTGATCATCTCATCGACCTCAGCCGGGCTCTGCCAGCACGGGTGCTCCTGGTCCGTCGGGTCGGGGGGCGCTACGGCGATGCGCCACGTCGAACGGTCATGGCCGGCGTCAGCCTCGTCGGAGGTGGAGGATGGCTGGAAAGCTTCCATCTGGAGCACATCGAGGACCTCCTGACGTTGGACCTGTCGCCGGTGTCGACCGGTCGATCGGTGGGTGGTGAGCGCGTGGCGAGGCCGACCTACCTCGTCTGCACGAACGGCAAGCACGATGTCTGTTGCGCGACCTACGGACTCCCGGTCGCACGTGCCCTCGATGGGATGTTGGCTGACCGCGTCTGGGAGTGTTCGCACGTCGGTGGCGATCGCTTCGCCGGCAACCTCGTGTGCCTGCCGGACGGCATCCTGTACGGGCATCTGGATCCGGTCACGGCCGTGGCAGCGGTTGCGGCCCACGAGCAGGGGCGGATGGTGCCTGGCAGCTGCCGGGGTCGCTCCGCGCTGACCTTCGTGGCGCAGGCCGCCGAACTTCTCGTCCGCGAGCATCTGGTACTCGACCATCTGGACGATCTGCGTTTCATGGATGCGGTGGTCGAGGGTGATGCGCACCGCGTGCGCTTCCAGGTCGTCGACGGTCGGACGGTCACCGCGACGCTCCGGCGTGGTCGGGAGCCGGGCCGCCGTGTCCTGACCTGTGGCACCACCCCGGCGGCGGCACCGACCCATGAGCTGCTCGACCTGCAGGTACGTCGACCGCCGGGTTGATGTCAGTCGGTCCCATCCGGTTGGTCCCGTGGCCCGCCCCGCGGGAAGCGCAGCACCACCCCGCCGTCCTCCGAGGGGATCGCGGTTGCGCGCAGCTGTTTGTCGGTCTCACCGATCGGTGGAACGCCGGTGATCTGCGCCGTGATGTTGCGGGCGGCGCCGGCCGCCACGGTGTCGCCGGCCTCGCCCAGCTTGCGGAGCCGCTCGACCAGATCGTCGCCGGTCGTTGCCGCCAGCGCCGGATGACCGTCACGGGTCCGTGACCAGGCGACGTTGGTCGCGATGACGATCCCATCCGGGCTGAGCACGGCGACGGGGTCCTCGTGTGATTCCAGGAGCGCGGTGACCAGCGCGTCGCGACGTGACAGCCGGTGGTGCAGGTCGATCAGGTCGGTGACGTCCTCCAGGCTCCAGCTGGTTCCCTGGATCGTGCCATCCTTCTCCCGGAGCGCGGTGATGCGCAGGTGCAGCCAGGTTCCGGTCCCCGTCCTCGCGTCGAGTGACTGTTCGCGTCCGGTCTCCATCGCGGCGTTGATGGCCTCCTGGGTGGCGGCAGCGTCATTGCCGTTCAACCGCTCCCGCCATCCATCGGCGTACAGTTGGTCCGCCGACCTGCCGAGGAGGTGGGCTGCCTCGTCGTCGACGTAGATGCACCGCCCCGCCCAGTCGGTGTGCAGCGATCCGATCCCGGTGACAGCGGTCTGGCGACGCAGGTCCGTCGATAGGTCCCGCTGAACGGCCGTGATGTGGGTGACGTGACCGTTGCCGTCCAACGTCGGGGTCATCGTGACCCGGTGGGTGCGCAGCGAACCGTCGCGATGCCGGTCGACGAGTTCTCCCGACCAGACCTCGCCCGCCAGGACCGTGGTCCACAGGTGCTCGTACGTCGAGGACTTCTGGAGGCCCGAACTCAGTAGCCGCGGGGTCGCCCCGATCGCCTCCTGCCGGGAGAAACCGGTCACGTACACGAACGCGTCGTTGACGTCCAGGATCGTCCCGGCTGCGTCGGTGATGATCACGACGTCACCGCCGAGGTCGATGTCGGTCACATCGATCGGTGGTCGGTCGACGGCTGGTTTCGGCATCGGTCGCCTCCCGTTCCTGACGCTGGATCGTTCACATCCGGCCCGCATCCGGCTACATCCGGCCCGCATCCGGCCCGCATCCGGCCCGCATCCGGCCCGCATCCGGCGCTCTCCGGTGACGAGTTTGCACATCCACTGCGTCCGCGGCCAGGGCCGACGGCCACGCATCGCCGGGCCATGGGCCCCTGGCGGACCCTGTCAGCTGGTCGGGAAGGGTGTCAACAGCTGGTCCACGGGGGCGTGGTCGTCGATCAGTACCTGTGCGTCCCCGACGAAGTCGTCCAGCGCGGTGCCGTGCAGCAGCCGGTCGTCGCGTCGTCGCTCTCGGTTGGCCTGCTCGATCGCGTCGAATGGGAGCGGCGCGTCCGAGGCGATCACCACGTGGTTGCCGCCGGAGCCACCCGGTTCGAACGCGTTGGCCCGTCCGAGGACCGCGACGTGCCCGAAGACCGCGGTGACGGTGGCGACCTCGGCGCGGAGGAAGTCCTTCGGGCCGTGGTCGAGGACGTTCATGGCGTAGATGCCGTCGGGACGCATCGTGCGCCGCAGGTCCTCGGTGAACTCCCGCGTCGTGAGGTGCCAGGGGACAGCCACGCCGCCGAACGCGTCGCCGATCACCAGGTCATGGGTATCCGTGCCGACCTCCGACAACGAGAGCCGCGCGTCGCCGAGCACCACCTCGATGTCGCTGCCGGGTTCGAACCCGAGCTCGTCCGTGGCCAGGTCGAGCAGCAGCTCGTCCAGTTCCAGCACGGTCGAGGTGGATCCGGGGTGTTCGGCGCGCAGGTACCGGGGCATGGTCATGGCGGCGCCCCCGATGTGCAGCGAGTCCAGCGGTTCGCCGTCGGGGGCCATCGCGGTGATGACGTCCCCGAACCAGGCGGTGTAGGCGAACTCGAGGTGGCTCGGTTCGTTGAGATCGACGTAGCTGTGCCGCAGGGTGTCGAGCCACAGCGCGTAGCCCTCTGGCCGCTCCTCGTCGGCCTGGACGTAGGCGCAGTAGTAGGCCGACTCGTACTCGCACGGGTGGCTGGCCGCGAACGAGAACGCGGCCCCCAGCATGACCAGCACGATGGTCGTGCCCGACACGGCCCTGCGGCTGCGCAGCCAGACCGTCACCCCGAGACCGAGCAGGACCAGCGCCAGTGCCAGTGCGCGGATCACCGGTCGGGTCGGCAGTGCCGCGACCAGGACGAACCCGGTCACGAAGGTCCCGAGGATCGCACCCGCCGTTCCGATCGCGGACAGACGCCCGACGACCCGGCCGGTCTCGTCCAGATCCTCGAGCTGGAGCTTGATGATCGCCGGTGTCACCGCGGTCAGCACGGCGGCGGGGGTGAAGAAGGCCGCGAAGGTCAGGATCGTGGTGGTGGTCGGACCCGCCCCGCGCAGGCCGGCGCCGAGGCTGTCGATCAGCGGGATGGTGATGAACGCCAGGGCCCCACCCGCCACGATCAACGGACCGATCAGGTTGCGTGGATCGGTGTGGTCGGCCGCCTTGCCGCCCAACCACGAGCCGAGGGCGATCCCACCGAGGATCACCCCGATGATCGCGGTGTAGACCTCCAGGGTCACGCCGACGTACGGCGCCATGAGCCGGGCCGCCAGGATCTCGAGCACGAGAACGGCGGCCGACGACACGAAGACGAGTGCTGCGGCGGCGAAGCGATGCATGGCCGCGCAGGGTACGCGGGTCCCGTTGCGTCTCCGGACCGGTCCCGGCCGGTTGGCGTGCATCCGCGCCCACCCCCTGAACACTCGCGCACGCGAACCCGGCGATCCCGCGACGTCGCGGCAACCGTTAGCCTCGGAGGTTCACCGGGACATACCGGGTCACCGTCGAGCCGGTCGGCTCGTCCCCATCCCGACCTCACCGGTCCGTTCCCAGATCAACCTCTCCGGCAGGAGCACACTGTGGCCGAGTACTGCTACGTGATGAAGGGTCTGTCCAAGACCGTCCCCGGCGGGAAGCAGATCCTCGACAACATCTGGTTGTCGTTCCTGCCGGGGGTCAAGATCGGCGTCATCGGGGCGAACGGCGCCGGGAAGTCGACGGTCATGAAGATCATGGCCGGCGTGGACACCGATTTCGAGGGTGAGGCCTGGGCCGCGAAGGGCTACAGCGTCGGCTACCTCCCGCAGGAACCGGAGCTGGACACGACCAAGTCCGTCCGTGACAACGTGCTGGAGGGGCTCGGCGAGACCGCCACGCTGGTGCCCCGCTACAACGAACTGACGGCCAAGCTCTCCGAACCCCTCGACGACGACGAGATGCAGAAGGTCTACGAGGAGATGGGCGACGTTCAGGACAAGATCGACGCGGCCGACGCCTGGGACCTCGACCGCCACGTCGAGGTGGCGATGGATGCGCTGCGCGTCCCCGACGCCGACGATGTGACCACCCTGTCGGGTGGTGAGATCCGGCGCACGGCGCTGTGCCGGCTGCTGCTGTCCAAGCCCGACATCCTGCTGCTCGACGAGCCGACCAACCACCTGGATGCGGAGTCGGTCGCCTGGCTGCAGCGCCACCTCAAGGACTACGCCGGGATGGTGGTCTCCATCACCCACGACCGCTACTTCCTCGACGAGGTGGCCGAGTGGATCCTGGAACTCGACCGCGGCCGCGGCTACCCCTACGAGGGCAACTACTCGGGTTGGCTGGAGCAGAAGCGTCAGCGCCTGGCCCAGGAGGAACGCGAGGAGTCCGCCCAGCAGCGCCAGTTGGCCGAGGAGGCGGACTGGGTCAAGCAGAGCCCGCAGGGCCGGCGTGCCAAGGCCAAGGCGCGGATCCAGGCCTACGAGACGATGCTCAACCGGGAACGACCCAAGCAGGTCACCAAGCCCATCATCATGATCCCGGAGGGCCCGCGACTGGGTGGTGTGGTCGTCGAGGCGGACGGGGTCGAGAAGGGCTTCGGCGACCGCCTGCTCTACGAGGACCTGACGTTCTCGCTCCCGCCTGGCGGGATCGTCGGGATCATCGGACCGAACGGTGCCGGCAAGACCACCCTGTTCCGGATGATCGTCACCGCGGCCGGCCACACGGACCTGTTGGCGGACGGCCCCGAGGAGCCCGATGCCGGCAACCTGCGGGTCGGCGAGACGGTCGATCTGTCCTACGTGGACCAGTCGCGCGAGTCACTCGACGCGAAGCAGAGCGTCTTCGAGGAGGTCACCGGCGGGGTCGACTGGATCCAACTCGGCAAGACCGAGATGGCGTCCCGCGCCTACGTCGCCGCGTTCGGCTTCAAGGGCGGTGAGCAGCAGAAGAACGTCGGGTCGTGCTCCGGCGGTGAACGCAACCGCATCCACCTCGCCAAGCTGCTCCAGAACGAGGCCAACCTGCTGTTGCTCGATGAGCCCACCAACGACCTGGACGTCGACACGTTGCGGGCACTCGAGGAAGCGTTGCTGGACTTCGCGGGCTGCGCCGTGATCACAAGCCACGACCGGTGGTTCCTGGACCGCGTCGCGACCCACATCCTGGCCTTCGAGGGCGACTCCGAGGTCACCTGGTACCCGGGTGGCTACTCGGAGTATGAGGAGGACCTGCGGGCCCGCAAGGGCGAGGACGCCCTGAACCCGACCCGCATCAAGTACAAGCCACTGACCCGGCGCACGGGCTGAGGGAGCGAACGATGGATGCGGACAGCGCCACCAACGGTGGTCCGGCTGGCGGTCCCGCCGCCAGCGGCCGGATCCCGGACGGCAGCGAACCCCGGGACAACTTCGCGGCGTTCGTCAGCGCCCGGTTGGTCGATGACGACGCCCTCGACGTCGGCGCGGTCGCCTTCGACCCGGACCATCACGGCGATGCACTCGGCGACGGGCGGATCGTGACCGGCTGGGAGATCTTCGTCGGCGATGAGACCGAGGAGGAACTCTCGGACCCGGAGTTCATCCGCCTGCCGTCGCTGTCGTGGCTGGTGGACCGTTTCCCGCAGCTCGAGCCGTTGTTCGACGAGCACGACGGCGCCGAAGCCTCCTGGGTCGCCGATGAGGACGGCGCGCTCGTCCCCTGGCACGGCGAGGACGCGTAGCGGGCGCTTCGGGTACCGCTGCTCGACCGCGCTCAGCGGGCGGGGGTGTTCGCGTCCAACCAGGCCGTGAGGTCGGTGAGGACCTCGTCGCGGTTGATCTCGTTGACCATCTCGTGGCGTCCGCCCGGGTACAGCCGCAGGGTGACGTTGGCCAGACCCGCTTCCTCGTAGGCATCGACCAGGCGTTGCACGCCGGCGCCGGCTTCTCCGACGGGGTCCTGATCTCCGCTGAAGACGTAGATGGGCAGGAACGGCGGGATCTCGAGCAGGCGTTCGGTCTGCCGGATCACCCGCAGACCGCTGAAGACGTCCAACCACATCCGGGCCGTGCAGACGAACCCGCAGAGGGGGTCGTCGATGTAGGCGTCGACCACCGCAGGGTCGCGTGACAGCCAGTCGAAGTCGGTCCGCGCCGGAGCGAAGGCCTTGTTGTACGCCCCGAAGGCCGCGAGGTTGAGCAGGGCGCTGCGCCCGTTGGGACCGATGCGTGCGATCTCGGCCCGGGCGACGGCTGCGCCGGCTTCCACGGCCGCCGCGGGATGGCGGTTCGACCCGGACAGCACCGCGCCGTCGACCGCGCCGGGGAAGGTGAACAGGAACTGCTGGGCGAGGAACGACCCCATGCTGTGCCCGAACAGGTGGACCGGCACGGCCGCGTGCTCGCTGCGGATGTGCTGGTTCAGGCGATACAGGTCATCCAGGACCGTGGCCCAGCCGCGCGAGGGCGCGAAGAAGCCCAGGTCGTCATCGGTGACGGCTGTCTTGCCGTGTCCACGGTGATCGTTCGCGTAGACCGCGTACCCGGCGGACGTCAGCGCCTCGGCGACGTGCTCGTAGCGGCCGGCGTGTTCGGCCATGCCGTGCGCGATCTGCACGACCCCTTGGACGTCGCCGCCCGGCAGCCAGCGGTAGGTGTGGACCGCCAGACCGTCGCTGGCCAGGAGGTCGAAGGTCGTGTTCTGCATCGGGTGCCCGTCCGTGTCGTCGTCACCGGCACGCTACTGGCGTTGCACCCACCTCGTGTCACCCGTGCGCGGCGGCATCCTCGTCCGGGGCGGAGCGGGCGTAGATCAGCTCCGTGTCGCTGGGGTCGTCCCGCAGGACGAGCCGGTCGTCGGCCACCTCGAAGCTGCTGATCCGCTGGAACGCGTCGAGGTACTGCGCCTCGGACTCCATCACGCCGTCCTCCTCGCACGCCATCTCGGTCTGGAAGACCCCGGTCACGCTCACCTGCGATCCATCGACCGTGGCGGTGCCGCCGTAGGAGTTGCAGGCGGCGGTCCCGCCCCAGTCGTCGCCGTCGATCCTCAGGGTGATGTCGTAGCCGTCGACGATCGGAACCTCGGCGCTGCCGGAGGTTCCCGACTGCAGGACCCAGTCACCGTCGGGGGTGGCGCTGGCACGGTCCGGTCCGGCGGCTCCACCGCAGGCGGTCAGTAGCAGGGCCGCCACCAGCAGCAGGAGCCGGGTGCGAGTCGCCGGTCGACCCGGAGCGGTTCGTGCTGGCCGGGACGGTGACGGGGAGGTCATGGTCGATGTCCTCTGTTCGTGTCCATGTGTGGTGGTCCATGTGTGGTGGACGTCGCCCGTTCGGCGGCGGTTCCCGAGCCTGCCACACTGGATCATCGCGACCGACGCCCGCTGCCTGACAGGAACCCTGTGGACGCCGACATCACCGCCTACCTGCAGATCCGGACGGCCTCGCCGACGAGTTGGTCCCCGGATGGTCACCACCTGTTGATCTCCTCCGACCTCCCCGGAACCCACCAGGTCCACCGGCTCGACCTCGGGGACGTCGAGGTCCTGCCGCAACCGGCTGAGTCACTGGTCCAGGTGACCTCGTTCGTGGAACCGATCGGTGCGGGCTACCTCCCGGCTGATGCGACGGGTGGCGGTGGACATCGGCTGTTGCTGGCCACCGACACGGGCGGCAACGAACGCACGCAGCTGTTCACCACGCCCCACGACCCCGACGCGCCGCTGCAGGACCCTGACGATCTCGATCCCCTGGTCATCGATGAGGAGCACATCCACCGGCCCGGTGGGGTGACCCGCGACGGCCGGTTCCTGGCCTACGCGACCAACCGGGGTGACGGGGTCGCGTTCGACACCTGGGTGCGGGACCTCGCAACGGGCGAGGAGTGGTGTGTCTACGCGACGGGTGGGTGGACGAGCCCGGGTGGGTTCTCGCCCGACGGTCGCTACCTCGCGGTCAGCGAACTCACGACCCAGGCCGGCGACAACCAGGTGCGGCTGCTCGACCTCGAAGCTGTTGCCAACGGCGAGGTGGCGGACCACGACCATCCCGCGGTCATCGAACTCGCTCCGCACGACGAGAGCGCCAGCGTCGGGACCCCGTCGTGGCTACCGGACGGTTCCGCGTTCTACTTCTCGACCGACGTCGACCGGGAGTTCGCGGGCATCGCCCGGGGCACGCCCGACGGCGCATGGGACATGGTCATCGAGACCGGGTGGTCGACCGGCTGTGCGATCGACTGGACCGGCCGGCACCTGCTGGTGGTCTGGAACCAGGACGGGATCAGCCAGGCGCAGCTCCGCGATCCTCGGACGCTCGAGGTCACCGCGGACGTCCCGCTCCCCGGACGCGGCGTCGCGGGCGGCTACCGGTTCAGCAAGGACGGCCGGTTCCTGTCGTTCTCGTACTCCTCGCCGTTGATCCCCGGGGATGCGTGGCGCTACGACACCGACAGCGGCGAGCTCACCCGGTTGACCGTGAGCCCGTGCGACGTGGACCCGGACACGTTCGTCGATGCGGACCTGGTCCGGTTCACCTCGTTCGACAGCTTGGAGGTGCCGGCCTTCGTCTTCCGTCCCCGGGACCATGCGTCCGACACCCCGACGCCGGTCGTCATCATGATCCACGGCGGGCCCGAGAGCCAGTACCGACCCTCGTTCTCACCGATCACGCAGTACCTCGTCGCCCAGGGCTTCGCCGTCGTCGCCCCGAACGTGCGGGGTTCGACGGGCTACGGCCGCAGCTACCAGCACCTCGACGATGTCGAGCGGCGCCTGGACTCGGTGGCCGATCTGGCGGCGCTGCACGACTGGCTGGCCACCCAGCCCGACCTGGACCAGGACCGTGCCGCACTCTACGGCGGGTCGTACGGCGGCTACATGGTCCTGGCGGGACTCGCGTTCCAGCCGGAGCGGTGGGCGGCCGGTGTCGACATCGTCGGGATCAGTGACCTGGTGACCTTCCTACAGAACACCTCGGCGTGGCGCCGTGCCTTTCGCGAACGTGAGTACGGCTCCCTGGAGCACGACCGGGAGGTACTCGAAACCGCGTCCCCCATCAACCGGGTCGCGTCGATGCAGGCACCGTTGTTCATCGTGCACGGCGCCAACGATCCGCGGGTGCCGCTGTCTGAAGCCGAGCAGATCCACGCGGTCCTCACCGAGCGTGGTGTGCGCTGCGAACTGCGGGTCTACGAGGACGAGGGGCACGGCCTGTCCAAGCTGGCCAACCGGGTGGACTGCTACCCGCGGGTCGTGCGGTTCCTCCAGGAGGTGCTGGACACCTGAGCGCGCCGGCCCATCGGGCCATCCGCGCGGGGGTTCCCCCGCGAACCGAAGCAAACGGAGGATCGACGTGCGAGTACTCGTCACCGGCGCCACCGGCTACATCGGTGGGCGCCTTGTGCCCTACCTGTTGGCTGAAGGTCATGAGGTCCGCTGTGCGGTGCGGTCTCCCGACAAGCTCGCGACGCGCACCTGGCGCGACAAGGTCGAGGTCGTGCGTGTCGACCTGCTCGATCCGTCCACGCTGGACGGGGCGTGTGAGGGCGTCGACGCGATCCACTACCTCGTGCACGCGATGGACGGCGAGGGCGACTTCGAGTCCCGGGATCGGCAGGCGGCGGAGAACCTCCGTGATGCGGCGGCCGCCGCAGGTGTCCAGCGCATCGTCTACCTCGGTGGTCTCGGCCACGATTCGGAACGGGAACTCTCCAAGCACCTGCGGTCCCGCCAAGAGG
>Ga0207421_10002766_pt1 | contig 21464 bp, 20 predicted proteins | sample SodLakKL_010_SED_4_FD_187542 | JGI IMG/M metagenome (GOLD analysis project Ga0207421, IMG submission 187542) | Alkaline sediment microbial communities from Lake Tanatar, Kulunda Steppe, Russia - 8KL_010_SED (SPAdes) (version 2) | ecosystem: Environmental > Aquatic > Non-marine Saline and...
AAGTGCCACAACTTTCCTACAGGAGGCTTTGCGTTGGCGAAGGAGGGATGCTTATCTCCCACTCGCAGGAACTCCGTAGCAATCGTCCCGGATGTAATATTATCTGCGTCGATATTTTCAACATCAACTTCGCTGGCATCTATATAGTCCACTGTGAGTTCTCCGTCTTTTGCTGTGAGAAAGTCTCCGATCTTAAGCCGGTCAACATCGAGCTTTCCGGAAGTAATATTGTCTGCATCCAAGTTCTCCACGGCAATCTCACCTGCGTCGATGTTAGTTACCTTGAGCACGTCGCCATCTGCGGTGAGAAAGTCTCCGACATCGAGTCTCTGTGCGCTTAGTGTTCCAGACGTGATGTTGTCTGCGCTAAGGTCTCCAGTGAACTCTGCGGTACCATCGCTATGAATTTTGAACTGGTCTGTGTCAATGCGTAGGCCATCAGAATCTAACTCGAATACTTGTCCTTCCGAATGTATATTCACCTTGCTAGCGTCCAGTGTGCCTGTTGTTATAAGATCTGCGGTCAAATCTATTACGTCTAACTCGCCATCCTTAGCCTCCAGAAAGTCTCCTACTATGAGCTTCTCCCCGGCGATAGTTCCATCAGCAATCATATCCCCGAGAATATACACATTACCATCGTAAACTCCGAACACAGGCTTGCCTTCTTCTTCCTCGAAGTCCTCTGGGTGATAAACCCTGAACCTGTCGGCAATTACGGAGAAGTCTACGATGTCGTCGTCAATTGCAACCCCGAAGCCGCCAAATACTGGACGCCCTTCAGAATCTTCGCCTGCGAGCTTTACAGTGAACTCATCGGAGAGTAGTTGAATTTTAGACGCACTTCCTGTACCGTCTTCAAAAACTTCCTGCACAGTTAATGCTATTTCGCTTGCGTTTTGCTTGATTGCGCTATACTGGTCCGAATAATCGGGGTCTTTGTTCAAGTTACCAACAATCGTAGATATGCCGTCAGCATTTTGCTTTATAGAAGAGAACTGGTCCGGATCATCAGAGTCCTTCTCCGATAATTTTTCGACCGTCGAAGATATTTCTTGAGCGTTGACTTCGATACTCGACGTTTCTTGAGCACCGCCTGGAAATACTTTATCGAATGATGCTTTTAAGTCTTCCGCATCTACGTCTAAGTTGCTAATGTAAGCGGCAGTATCAGCAGACTCGTCCTCAACATCGTCCAAACGTCCGAATACTAAGCTAAAATCTGAATCTTTAGCCTCTACCCAACTCGACCCATCGTACCTATACAATCGATTCTTTGTGTTTCCATCTTCATCAAGCGACGTATCTATCCACAAGTCGCCTTCCGAGGATTCATCACTTGCAGGCTCCAAATCTTGTCTGAATGTAGTAATTTTTTCTCCCAAATCAGACTCGATAGTACTTATCTTGCCAATTTCATCTTGCAGAGATTCATGGAGTTTGCCTTCTTCCAATGATCCCTCTGGTATATCAATCGGGTCAATGCCTGTAGTCTCTTCTGTCTGCACATCGCTCCAGTCTCCTGGGCCGACGACATCGACCGCACGCACACGAATATCAACATCCTTGCCGGATTCAGCTTCAAGCATGACCCTATCTCCACCATCTGCGCTCCGCTGGTCAGACTCTCCATCAACAGTCCATTCGACCTTGTAGTAGAGAACTCCATCAGAAGAGGACTCTTCGATGACGGCTCTTATACCGCGGAAGAACGATATCGCACCGGAAATCGGAGGTTCGGGAGGTTCGGGTTTTGGCTTCTCCTCAGTGTGCCACGCAGACCATTCAGATTTCTCATCCTCAATGTTCACCGCGCGGGCACGAATCGAGTATTCTCGCACATCCGGCTCGGTGATTCTGTGAGAGTTGTTCCGTGTAGTGAACTCTGTCACGCTATCGCCGTCATCCACCTCGACCTCATAATATTCCGCATACGGCATAGAATCCCACTCGAATCTTACGTCCCAGATGAACTCACCGTCGAATCCGGTCGGAGTATCTGGCACAGGCCACCGAACATCATACGGGTCGCTCCATTCACTCCAATTACCCGCTCCGAGAGCGTCCACAGCACGAGCACGCGCCATGACAGTAGCTGGACCCTCGGTGTTGAATTCATGCGACCTGCTCATACCGATGTCCTCTATCTCTGTGTCTCCGTCTACATCGAATTCAATCTCATAGTGACTTAGACCGGGATACGAATCCAGACGCTCGATCTTAATCTTCGCATTATAATAATCATTCGACAACTCAGGCACAGACATCGTTTCTGGAGAATCCAAAGTCGCGGTGTAGTCATCGTATCCGTCCGAGTACAGATCCGCGGCACTAATTGCACGGATATAAATATCCTCGCTCCGGCTCTTCGGAGTGAATAGATACTCATCTCGACCTGTAATCGCTATCCGTCCGGAATCATCTTCGCTCCAATTCGTGTCGTAGCGAAGCTCATACCTCGACGCGTAGTCTGCGTGTTTCCATGCAAGGTGCAAACCATCCCTCGTCCACTCTGTGCGGTTGTCATCGAATTCCGGGTCTCCCGGGCGAGTGTCTTCATCCGCTTCTACTCCGGCTCGACACTCAACACGCGCAGAAGCGTCGGACTTCTTGTCAGCGACGTCAACATGACGCAACCTTACATAATACTTCTTCCCGAGTTCTAAGCCCGAAGAAAGCTCCACGTGATCAGACTTAGTAGATGCAGTCAGAGTATCCTCACTCGGACTGAACCCGGAGTCGTCGGAAACATGCACCTCTGTATGCGACCACTGACTTGTGTGAGGCTTTTTGAAGTCTACGGAGATTCCACGCGAGATGCTACCCGCACGCACGTTCAACGGCCTTGCCAAGCTCCGCGACTTATTCACCTCGTCCGGGTCTACAGGGCGACTCGCTTCTGGGCGAGACTCCATCTTCATCCAGCGCATCTTACCAGCAACAACCCTCTGCTGGCCTGTTACCTCGGTGCGGAACCTCGGATTTTCACCAAATGTCATCCTGTGCTCCACGCTCTGGACTGACATGAACTGATAATCACCAGAAACCGACGGGTCTTTATAGGCGATGACATCGAACAGCTTAATATCAGGCTTTAACATCATCTCCAGGCGCGTAACACCTGTGATGTCTTTCAGGTCATGAACAGCCTTCTTCGCGAGGTCCTCCGCATGGTCAGGATCTCCCTGCAACATACGACACTCGTGACGTTCGATTTCCATGTACCTGCGCCTGTAGCGTTCAATACTATCCTCGTCTTTGATTGTAATGCTGTCTTCTTCGCGATCTGGTCCATAAATAACACGAACCACGTTCCTCACGGACTCAATACTCGTGTCGACTGCAGAGCTCATGAGATAGTCATCATCACCTGTCAACACGTGATCCGCCTCAGAAAGCGTCATCTCCTTGTCTATCGGAGGACGCATAAGAACCAGCTCGAAGTCTGGATCTCCGTCCTTGTCGATTAGTCTCTGGCCGAGGAAATAACCTATCTGATTCGCAATAGTCTGCACGGTCTCCCAGACAGTCTCATATTCAGCCCGATAACGTCCGTCTTCATCCTCATACCACTTGACCTTGTATACTTTCTCCTCGCCGTCTTTTATCATGTGCGGTATTTCCTCTTCGGGTCGAGGATTTCCGCTGGTCCCGCTTGGGAAATAAAGCTCCGGAGGAGATTCTTCCGAGATCGTCCTCTCGTCTATATCCTCTGCCTGCGTCATCATCTGTTCCCACTCGGCGTCCAACACAACCCCGAACTCCAGGTTCTCCGGATCATCATAGGCATCAAAATCAACAGAAATGCCCACGAAGACTTCGACTTCATGCTCATCTCTCGGAATAGGCCCGAAAGATCCGTCCCATTCGCGATCCGATACAGGCATTCGAGCGGAATCGCTGTAGATCTCATATACATCGCCATCTATCTCCGCAAATACTGTGATCGTATAAGCCGGAGGAACAATAAATGACGGTATCGCCCAAACAGCACGATAATTCCCGCGGAGACCTATAGCACGAACATCTTCCGGCGTAGTTGCAGTTCCGATCTTCTTTATCACGCTTTGGCTGTCATAGTCAAATGTGATCTCTTCGCCTTCTATCTTCTCTCCGATACCATGCACTTCACTTTTCGGTTCGCGTGTCACATACGACCTCACACGCTCCAACGCCTGCTGAATAACCACGTGCATAGGTTCGTCCTGCGAGGATGTCGGATAATCCACAGACTCTTCAATAAACGTCTCCTGCAGGAGCATCATCAAGTCTCGTCCAGAAGAATAAACAAGATTCCCGTCTACTTCGACGCGATCCCCAAGATAACCGTGAAACATCGGCGTGAAGGCTTCCTCGGGAATCTCGCCATGCATATCCATATAATCATCAACCTCTGACGGCTCTAACCTCGCCGCTGCGACGTAAAACTCTCGCAGTTCTGTTATCAGAGGATCATAAACTTCTTCTCCATCTTTCTCCACCCAATTCATCGGACTTGTCTTGTCGTGAGGACTCAGGTTCTTTCCTGTCCTCGAAGCAAACGTTACCTGAAAGTCTCCTACGACATTGTCTCCTCCACCATTCTCGGTGCCGACCTGTGTGGCGTCACCGTTATTCAAGACAAGATCCGTGATGTGTTCTGTCACATCTACCCATTCACCTTTCCGTGAGAGGGCTACATAGGGTACTATTATCTTCGTGCGGCCCACTATCGGCCACCCCCTTCGTATTTTCAATAATTGAACTTACACTTGAATAATTGTCAATCTTAACTCAATATAATCATCTGCCCAGCCACCCCCTTCACGGTCAGGATACTCAACCCTCTCGAAGTGATCAATCTCCACAACCGCTTCAATCTTTTCCTCGCTGGACAGTTTGTCATACCAAAAATCCACCATGAAATAATTATTAATAAGTTCAGACTCTATCGCGACCGCAGTATCATATGGAAGCGGGCGGGTGCGAAGCTCCCATGAACGCTTCACACCCGGTCCGTATGCAAATTGTACGAGTCTGCCTTCTGCATCGCGTTCGCGATCCACAAGATACTCATACGATGTCTCCATATGATACACGAACGGCACCACGATATCGTTAATTTTAGCGATGCCTTCGTTGTTGGACATTTACATTACCTCCCATACGCAACTCCGGTCCTCCGGAGAGAATTACGCTTCTTAGCACGATCCACGGCAGTAACTACCTTGCGGTCGAAGTCTTCCATTCCGTAGGTGTCTCCGTGAATGTGCACATGAATCTCCTCGCCGCTTCCAGAGCGTGCCATCTCCTGAACGTCGAGGTCTTCGTCGATTATCCTCACGTCAAAGGGATTCGAGAGCGACTCATCATCGCCTGCCTCCGTAAGACGTAACATCGCACGAAACACATCAGGAACGTTTTGCATCGCACTCGTAGCTTCCTCAGTTGCTTCAGTCTCTTTCGCCTTCGCCATTGCAGCTTCCCAGGTGAGATCCTTGAGTTCTTCACGCTGTTCGGCGTATTCTTCGTTCCGTTTTTTAGCCTCGTCAATAGAACCTGACAACGAATCAATTTGATCTCCAAGATCTACGAATGGAATATTATCCAATGCCCGAAACACGCCACGCAAAGTCATCAGCAAGCCCATCCAGATGGTGTTAATAGCCTCCGCAACGAACAGAAACACGATTCCCACAAAACGCACAACAGGGAACAGAGCTTTGAAGATGGGCATCACAAGAGACTCTATAATAACACCCAGAAGCTCGAATATCGGAATCATCACCGCGGTAGCAACATACAACATCGGCAATATAGCTTCCACAATCGGATCGAGTGCCTGGACCAGAGCGTCTACAACCTTAGAAATCAACGCCATCGCAGTCTCGAAACTCTCCGTCTCGGTCAGCAACGACACGATAACTCCGATCCAACCCATCATTGCAGTTCCGCCTTGTTCTATGATGTCTGAGTATGCACTTATAGCTCCACGCAAACGCGGCTCAGCATCAACCAACGCCGCTCCGAGACCTTCGTATATTGCAGTAGTAGCTTCCCATACGTTGTCTCTGAAGTCGCGCATAGCCGCGATCACACTCTCCGTTATTGCAGCGCGGTGGTATTCTGAGGTAATAAAGTTCCAGATGGCTTCACCTGCATTTACGAAACCCTTACCAACAGACTTAGCACCTTCCACAATAGACTCATACGCACTAGTGACGACATTCTTCCAAAACACTGCAGGACCTTCTAGAAGATCCACTATCTGGTGTATCATCGAGTCAGGCAACAAGTCTTCCCCAATACCTGCCGAGATACCACGCAGATCAGGAGTAATCATCGCAGCCGCTTCTTTCGCCTCTTCTTCGTCCGGAGGAGTCCGTAGCTCTGTGAGCAGGTCGTCTATATATGCAGAAAGCTCCCTGAAGACATCTCCATAGTCCTCATCAAACAAGTCTGCGATCGGAGCCATACCTGCAATAACACCAGCAGCTGCACCTTGCATATCATCCGACACATTATCCAGCACCTTCGCAAGCGCATCTGCAGCGTTATCCAGATCCTGATCCATCAGACCTTGGAGAAGTTCTTGAATGCCAGTCAGCTCGTCATCCGGAGTATCTGTCAACGAAAGTGCTTGTGCGAGTGCATTCAGCACGCCGGACTCATCACTGCCCATTCCTCCAAGTGCAGACGCTACGGGCAAGCAGCCTTCCGCGTACCCGGGCACGCCCATCGAGCGGAACCAAGCAACAACGGAATCCATGCCACCTTGCACTACATGAGCAGGCACGACACCCTCGCCACGTTCAAGCAGGGCAGGGACACGATCTCCTCCGCCGAATCCTGGGATTATACCGCCATCCGAATAGCCTTCTGCAGGGGCCCAAGGATTGAGGAATTTGAACAGTACCTGATCAAGTATTCCTTGAGCGTCAGTAGGTCGAGGTTCACTTCCTGCTCCTCCGCCACCTCCAGCACCTCCGAATGGGCTGGAAATGGAGGGAAACCAGTCTGGGAACTTGTATTCTTTGATATACTCTCCCAAGTCTTTGATAGAATCATATAGATCTTGCAGAGACTCCTTCAAGTTGTTCCAATACTCGGCAGTCCAGAACTTAGGAATATTTATTTCCCAATTACTCGGCTTGAGAAGCGTGTCTGTGATCCAGTCCCAGAAGTTCTTCATGTCTTCCCAGGCTTCGTGAAGACCGTCCATGAATCCATCCCAAGAGTAATCAGGATCATACTCCCAGTAGTCATCACTCATCCAATCAAGCCCACGAAGTGTGACGTCTGCCAGAGCAAACGGAATCACGAGAGTTTTTCCAATTTTGCCTACGCCGATGCCAAACAACGCAGAAAACAACTTCGAGCCTGTAGCAAACGCACCACCAAGAAGAATACCCCGAGCAACCGTCAGCACAATCTCCAGCGGCATCGTGAGAACACCGCCCATACCAGGAAGTGCTCCTCCGATTGCCTGTCCTGTCATATACATACCGAAGATCTGCCAGAGTCCTTCTTCTATTTTATCTCTCCAAGTCATCTCTTCTTCATCCATACTATCCGTAATGGCCTCGCCCATTGCAGAAATTAAATCCTTGACGCCTTCTTTCAGAGCATCCGAATCAATAGCTTCCCAGCCTTTTTTGAATGCTTCGATAAACAACAGCGGCATATCTCGTCCGAACAGCAAGAACGTGGCCTCAATGAAGTCCATGATCGACTCCAACAGCCCGGTAAAAGCCTTAGCAAATTCTTGCTCGTCCTCATCCAGACCCTCGAAGTCAAAGCCTATGCCGTCCTCAAGTACCTTTACTCGAGAAATATAATCAGATGCCCGCTGAATCGCTGCAGAAAACGCTTCAATGATATCTGTCTGCAGATCCATCGTAAGCTCTCCCACACGCAACCCAAACACCGGAGCAGTGATTTCCTCATTCGACGCGTCCGCAACAAGATCCAAGAAATCTTCCCAGGACTCTTGCAGACTCTCCCAGACATCTTGCGTCAACTCGAGTTCAACAAAAGCATCTCCGAGGTCCTGCGCAATGTTCGCCAAGCCTTGCAACGCTTTCGTCACACCTTCTATCGTGTCCACGTCCTCTTTCCCCATGGCCGACATTATTTCCTCCCAGGCCCAACTAAATGCCCAGAGAACAAAAATCAACGGCCCAAGGAAAAGCAACGCACGCGCAAGCAGAATAATACCAGTGGTCATAACGAGCAAGAACCTCGCAGTAACCAACACAGCAAACAACATTCCCAACAACACAGCCGACAGCTTCAAAAAGCCTGCAATGGACTCATAGACATGATCATCCAACTCTGCAAATTCTCCCACAAAGTCAGCCATGACTCGTGTAGCATCGCGAACCGAAGGCTCGAACTGCTCTCCCAGAGTCATTGCAACATCTTTCACACTATCCCAGAGTCGCCGTGCTTGTGCGGTCATTGTGTCCATCCTGGTCTCAAACTCTCGTGCGTGGTACTCTCCATCTTCCCACGCCTTGCGCGCTTCTGTCGTCGCGTCACCAAGAAGCTCTGTCGCAGAGACCAAACGCAGGAGCGCATCCCGCGTACGAATCTGCCCAATACCGAGCCTATCAAACACAGCAAAGACGTTTTCGCCTTCTTCATCCAGACGAGCCAAACCTTCGATAAATTCCTGAATCGCTATAATAGGCTCCTCATGGATAATCCTTGCGAAATCCTCCATCGACGTATCCGCGACGTCTGCAAATGTTCTTAACATGTCCCCACCTTCCTCAGCAGCACCGGCCATTTCGATCATTATTCTCGAAATAGCAGTACCACCACGTTCGGCACGGACACCAACAGCAGTCAACGCCGTCGACAGGGCAAGGACTTCATCACTCGCCAGTCCAATCGCAGAACCAGCACCAGAGACTCGGAATGCCATTGTTACCATCTCGTCTTCAAAAGCCGCGAAGGTATTACCGAGATGCACAATCGTACTCGCGAGGTCATCTATAGTGTCCATTGATTCGCCCATAACCGTCATGATACGCGCGAGGTCGGCAGCTCCAGTCTCGCCGGCGATCCGTGTCGTTTCGGCAAGCATGGCAACGGTCTCCGTGAAACGCTCAAGATTATCCACACCTTCAATCCCAAGCTGTCCACCGACTGCCGTTATCTCTGCCAACTCGTTCGCGCCCGTGACAAGTTCACGCGACATGTCCCTTATTGTTCGAGCGAGTTCATCGAGTTCCTGGCTCGTCATGTCCACAACCCGACGGACCCGAACAAAAGATTCCTCATACTGCGCAAGAAACCCAACTGCGCCACCTATCGCTCCTCCGAGGCCAAGAAGTGCGTTCCGGACCTGAGTGATGATATAACGAATATCCAACTGCCAGAAGACAACATACTTCGTAATATCCGCCAGTGTCTTTCGGAATGTTCCGTAAGTCTTTGCTGCAGTCGCAGGGATCTCCATCAGGGCCTTAGACACACGTCCGATATCGCCTGCAATTTGCGTCATGGACCTCTTTGCACTTTTGCCCAAACGCGTGAAGTCTCTTTTGATCATCGACGTCGCATTGCTGTAGGACCTCTGCATCGTAGACGCTGTTCTTTGAGTCTCACGGATAACCTTGCGCTGCGCCTGCAGGTAGTCCTGGAAATCTCCTCCAAAGACTACATATGCACTGGCTAACTGCGTTCCTTGTCCTCTTGCCATTTTTTCACCTCCTTCGCGGTCGTGCTGGACTGCGTGAGGCTCTGCGTGACTGCTCTTTTTCCTTCTCATGCTTTATCTGCAAGTATTCTTGCCACATTCGAAACTCAGAGCAGGACATGCGAGCCTCTACGTCAGCGGCCAGCATCCCGAGTTTCTCCGCCAGGAGGAAAATCATCAGATCTCTTCTTCCTGACCTCCGTCGGAGTTTTTTGCATCTTCCTCGGGTTTCACATTCATCAAGTTACCCGCAACTTTTGCTGCTAAATCTACGAAACCGCCACTCGGCATCGCCAAGAGGGCCTCGTAGTCATCTTCCTCGAAAACACGCTCTCCAGTCTCAGGGTCAAACACGCAGTAGATAACACTCCAGATCTGCATTTCTGTGGCATCGATATGCTGCATCATCTCTTCCTCTGTCCGACCTTTGAGAGACACCTTGCGCATAAGCTCGCCACGCTCACCTACACCCAACTGCCGGACTTCGTATACTTTCCCGTTCCATTCAAAAGTCTCTGTCCTGTACGTGTTCACCTGACTAAGAGCATTTTCTCTCAAGCTACTCATCGTTTCTCTCAACCTCCGTAAGTTCAAATTTTGAAAAAGCCCGAGCCGGTGCAAGATGACCCAGGGACATCATCTCACACACTATGCTCGGGCTGTGTGCCATCCGTAGCTAAAGCCACACAGCGCGTGAGGACGAAATTTGTAAGCAAATCTGCTCTCTGGATTCTCCTCGGCAAGCACAAACCATCCTCGGAATGTATCCCGTCCACCCCGTGGCCATATTTCCACCACGAAAGGATCGTCTCCGTACAGAACGTCCAATGCGCCATCAGAGCGCAACTTGACATCCATCACTTCCAGACGAGTTGTCGGGATCAGCCTGCGCCCGGTCCGCGTAGAGCCGTGCTCCAGACGATACTCAGACGCATTCGCGACCTCAACCAACGGGACGTAACATCCTCTCAGCGTAACCTTCTTCGGGGTGTTGTCATCCAAACGCACACGCCCGAAAAGAGGATCTACATCGGCCACAGAAACCGCGTGCCCGTCAACAAAAGCCTTCACAGGCACATTTCTGTCCCAGACTTCATGTGCTCGAGAACCTATCCAATATTCATCTCCGCGCCGTGCCACTTCAGCCTCGAATCTGACTGGAGTGCCAGCTTTTTTAATTGTCACCCTGGACATCTTTTTCACTCCTCAGATTTAGGTTTTACTCCACGCGTTCCTCCGCGTCTGCGAGCGGTCCGTTCGAAAGCAGGTTCACGTCGACAGTCTCGAGATCATCCACGCCACCAGTCATGTTAAAGTTCTCAACAACAACCGGACCTTGGAATCCGTCGTCGGTGCTACCCGTCGGCAAATACTGCGCAATCAACGGCTTACGTCCAAGCCACGCACTCCGAATTATATCCACAGCATCTCCACCTGCACCGCCGGTATCATAGTTCACAGTCATGGTAATACCCCATTCAAGTAAACCAATCAACCTACGGCGTTGGCCATCATAGAACCCGATCGCACTATCATCCAACACAGTACCGCTCTGATCGAGACTAGCAGTCTGTGCCGGAACCTTCTCCCATGTGCCGTCCTCCGGCTGTGGAAGACCATCGTCATCCAGGTCCAACTTGCCATCTTCGTCCGTCTTTGCTTCAGCTACCCATACTTCCTTTTTGTATGCAGGAGTTCCCATAAGTTATTCCTCCCTTCGTAAGATTATTTCATACTGCAAGAATCCGCCCCATACCCTTCTGTCCTGCTCGTCCTCTATGGGTTCGATGTGTGTCTTGTTCGTTCTCCTGCAAGACTGCACCGTCCAGCCTGAGACGTCGAACTCTTGGAACGAGAAGAGATCCTCTATCACGTCCATAAGCTCCTCGACCTCTCCAGAATCATCCGAGTAGACGAGGAAGGGCCATGTTACGGTCTCTCCATGCCACACGCGCCCAACAGTCGTTCGCTTAGAATAATTCATCGGATTGTCACACGACACATAAGGATAACTGGGCGCGGACGGGATGTGTTGCGGATAGAATGACGCGTCAAGTTCTTGGAACTTCTCATCCTCTGTCAGCAAATCACCAATAGCTTTCTGAAGAGCCAGCACCTCAGCCACCCCCGCTTGTTACAATACGCTCATACTTTGTCATGTTCTCCATGAAGACTCTCTGCCACATCGGACGCGGAGCCATCGGGAACTGCCCACCGCGACCCTGCTCGAGGATCGGCGCGTAGTGGACATTCGTAAACACCATACCGAATGCTTGCTCACTGCCGTACCCGCGGTCAATAATCTGAGTCTCAATGCTATCCGCAAGATTTCCAGACAACGTAACCGGAGATTCTCCTGGAGCAGATGCCGTATGCTGTGACTTTCCGGCGTCCTTGACCATGTGCCCAAACGGACCCTCTGTGGTATACGTCCTGCCAGTCCCCGTGCGATTCAGCGTCCTCACCAAGTCCGACCGATACTCCTCAAGCACAGCCTCCAGGTTGCGTATTCCATGCGCGTGCACTTGCCGATTCACACGATTATCATGCACAGACACCTTCGTCTTTCCGCCTGTGAATCTTGTAACTCTAGCCATCTTCTATCGCCTCCACATCAATCTGGAGATGATTATTCAGAGGCGCGTAGACATCAACAACCTTATACATCCGCTCCGTGTCCGTGTCTTTGACGTACATCCCGCGTGTGACTTCCATAACCTCGTCGTCATTGTCCTCAACAGGAGTGTAAATGCGATGAGTCGTCAGAGCTTTCTGTGCGCCACCTACATCGGTGTCTCGAGGCCTGAGCTGCGGCTGGATCGATGCGACAACCTCATAGTCAACGCTGAACGTCATCCCTTTCGGGTTGTAACTCTCGTCGACTTCTTCTGTCCGCTTGCCAATCTCTACGTCATGCACCAAAAACTCTGCGAAATCCCTGCGGAAAGTCATGTGTCATCACCCAGCATTCCTCTTTCGAAGTCACTCTGGGGACGGTCTCCATGCGCTTTCCTGCGCCGAACATCCGCCGCGCTGATACCTCCAACTATCGGTGCAGTGGTCTTGGATGCCTTGGTCCGAAAGCGATCTGCGATGTCGAGCCACATTGACGCAGATTCGTTGTAGTTAATACGCTGGTCGCCCAGAGCCTTATCAGCCCGACGTGCATATTTCTGTGCAATGATCTCCGCGCCCCGAGCACAAGCAAAATACAACCCGCCTTCATCCAGGAGCAGTTCTAATGCGTCTTCTGAGAGCAGATCCTCGTCCACGTCACCAAGGTGCGCCCTGATATCCTCTGCGGTAAAACTCATCGCAATCACCTCCAAAGGGCCGAGACATCTCCCGGCCCGTTATTTAGAGTCCCACATTTTAACCAACGAAATCATGCATAAAAGCACCAAGATCGGAAGCCACGATCTTCTGGTCGTAGCAAAGTTCACCTTCGATCTTGTCTGCTTTGATGTCGTTATTATACCACTTGGAGATAGTCACGCCGTAAGCGTTCTGACCTCCGTAGCCGGTCCATACGAAAGTATAACCAGCACTCGGCCTGCGTAGTCCAGGCCTTTCGGGTACATAACCGAGCCATGCGAAGTCGTCCGTGTCGCCAACGTAGGAGAAATCATCGCTCGCGCCTTCCTGAGCGTCATTCTTGATTGCCCGTGCGACATATACCCGCGGAATCTCAAGCAGAGACCCAAGCAAGTCGAGGGGCATCACACCGCGTTGGGTGTATTTAATGCGCTCCAGGAGTTTCTCGTTCTTCTTCAGCGCACGCCATGCCTTGTGAGACAACACCAGAGTATTCGGCATGAAGCCAGATTCCTCGTAGATGTCATCTTTCACCTCGTCAAAAAACGGCACGGGGTCTTCAGTCTCGTCAGAAAACTGCGTAAAGTCCGAAGTTTCTCCGTCATATTCATGATCCCACACGCCAGCCTTGAAATACGCGTCCATGAAGTCAATTTCCCGACGCAGTAAGAGCCTCTGAGTGACGAACTCAGCTGCATCAGCGTCACCATCCAGCGGAGTGTCCTCGTTTGTACGAGTCTGCGCATCGATGGTCTTGTGGAATGCATAAATGTGACAGAAATAAGTGTCCGTAGACAGGTTATACCGTCCGCCAGGACTTTCAGTTGCCGGAGCGCGTTTTTGCGCCTCGTTCCTGAACCAATCTCCTTTGTCATACTTGAAATACAAATCAGACTGTTTTTGAACTCCGATCCGGGGAAATACACGATCTGCAATAAAATTCGTGGTGTCCTGAATATAAGCCACGCTGATATTAGTCAGGGGCTTGTTAATATGCACATCACCCGGACCAGGAGTTACGTTCTTCTGTACTCCTTCAAGAGCCATATAGACTCACCTCCTTCAATTTTTATACAGATATTGTTATTGCAGGCTGCGCCAGAACGGATATTACCTCGTCCGAGTCACCGCCTTTTACAACCACACCAAAAGCCATCTCGTCATCACTAATTTCAGTAGCCTTGCCATCAGAGTCCGCAGTCACGTAGTCACCCGCGCTGAGGCTCTCACCTGCAACCACGGGAAGCATTCCAATCACACCGACAGTAGCAGCTTCGTCTTCATCGGGCGCATTCAGAAGCACACCCACGGGGACGGTATCAGTGTCATCAGCACGCTCTACCTCGAAGTCACCAGAAATCACAACAAGCTTATGCTTATAGTCCGTGAGATCTTCTCCCGCGACCACCCCGGGCAAGGATTTAATAATTCCCTCTAGTGCCATTATTCAGCACCTCCTTCCCTTACGTACTCTGCGTACAGTTCAGGATGCTCGCGCAGAATCCGCGCAAAAGCCTGCTCTTTGGTCAGATCAGACTCTTCTTTGCGCATTTCTTTGATCATGCTCTCGACTTTCTCGACAGCACCTTGTCCATCGTCAGTCTTGCTATCGGACCCCTTCTGCTTGAAGAGTTCACCGTTAGCAATGCGCTCATTTGCAGTCTTGAGAACCTCCTCGAGCTTCTCAGCGAACTCGTCGTCGATGTCGTGTGCCTTCAGAAGAAGCTCGGAGACATCGTCGGTCTTAGCGACGTTTTCGTACTCCTCGGCTTTCTTCTGGAACTCCATCTTGAGCCGCGCCTTGCGCTCGGTCTCTGCTGCTTCTTGAGCTTTTTCGATCTTTTCGCGCATTTCATCCATCTGCTTCTGGACTTCTTCGGGAACTTCGACGTGGCCGTCCATCGTGGCGTCGTCATCAGAACCCTCCGCGTCCTTCTGGAGCTTTTCGATCTGCTCGTTCTGCTCTTTAACTTGCGCCTCGAGCTTTTCGAGCTTCTCCTCTTGCTCCTTGTTCACGGTGTCACGCCATTCGATCTCGTCTTTAACCTTCGTGCGAAGTTCCTCATCCTCGATACCTTTCAACAGATCTTCTAAAGCCATAACATTGCCTCCTTTCATTTGGTCTGAGCTTTTATCCGCAGATTTGACCAGCAGGAATTGCCTTTTGTTTGCCGGTCGCTTTACTGCCGAAACTTCTTTCACCTTTATATTTACCATCTTTCTGGGCATCTTCTACATCACCTCCTCTGGGCAAGCCCTCCCATGGAGTATCCTCTGCGTTCGCCGGAGCGGATTTTCTCGAACATCTCCTCACTCCACACAATGCCGAGGAGCCAAGAGCCTTTCTTTACCTGTTCGCCGTTGATTTCCATGTCACACGGCGTCCAGAAAGAGTCCACGATTTTCCCGAAAGACGGGTCGAATTTTACATGATTATCTCCGAGTTGCTTTTCGACGTCTTCCTCGTCATCAACCTCAACCACAATCTCTCCGCCTTCTTCGGCAGCCTGCAGGACACTCTTTACAAGCTCAGACTCTTGTGCAGTTTTCTCCAACGCGATCTGCGTCAGATTGCCTATGAAATCCCATGCGGCTTTTCGGATCTCTTCCTCGTCTGTGTATTCGCCGTCGGTATCAAGCTCTCCCGGTGCGTAGACGACTCCGAGCGTATACCGCAGGGTTTCATCCTTTTGGAGCATTCGTTCGCTCATCTTTTCACCTCCGCAAGTTCAAGAATTGAACTTATGAACCTATTTCTTCTGATCGAAAGAGCCGTCCACGCTTGCGGGTCGGGTTATATTATCTGGACGTCCAGAGAGTTGTCGGTCGAGGTCAGAGTTCGAGTTGGAGTTCGAGTTGGAATCTTCGTCCTCGTTCTCGTTCTCGTCCTCTTCCCCCGTCCTATCCCCTTCCGGCTCTGGCAGCCCGAGAAAGTCCCTCAAGTACTTCTCCAGCTCGTGGTCCGGCCGTACCATGTCCACGCCACTCAGCCTGAACAGCACATTCGACAACTTCTGCGGGTCGATCCTTGTCACCGGACCATGTGCCAGCCTCGCCTCTCCGGGGAGTCCATTCAACTTCAGCAACCTGGGCACGGCATATCGAGTAAAGATCTCGCTGATCGTGTCCAGCCATGCTTCCAGTGCCCCGAAGAACAACTGTTGCTTCGATTCCGCCAACGCAAACGACCCTGAACCGCCATGTCCAAGCATTATAACATCAGCCAGCACGGCCTGTGCAATTCGAAGATCGTACCGTCCAATAACCTCTGACGTATCCACTTGCGAGCGTCCCGGCGATGCTATCAACTCCAACTCCCATTCAGGCGGAAGAACTGCGCCCATTTGGGCATCCTTCCTTATCCTCGTGACAACATCAGACGCATACTGCCGAAGTTTCTTCGCGCTTTCTGAATCCGAGAACAAATCCACAGGAGCTTTCAGTACAGGATAACCCGTAAGATCTCGTTCAATCCCGATGGCCTCTATTACCTCGAGCTTTTTCTTGAAATACCATGGAGTGTAGCAGGACCGCAGCGCAGATCGTCCCTCCGGGTTCCCCTTCGTCGTCGCCGGCCTGAACAGGAGTGCTTTTTGCATGGGAATATACGCATACGTCGCTGTGTACGGATCCATCTGCCAGAATCCCCGGACCTCTCCGGAGTCATCGAAGTCCCATGCGTCGATCGTACTCTGGGCACGGACAGGAATCTTGTGCCACCCGATACGACCGTCCTCTCGGAGCTTATAGACCACCTCGTGCACGCTGAATCCGTACGGAATCATCGACAAGGCCTCGCTCAAGAAATCCTGCCACGAATGTTGCATATCGTGCATGCACTCATTCAAAAATTCTGCCGCGGCTTTCGACTCGGCGGAGTCATCGCAAGCCTTAAACTTGAACTCCGTCCGTCTGACGTAAAGCTCTATCGCAAACAACATCGCCGCGATCGTGCTGTCGTGGACCATCTCGTCGTAGACCTTCATGCGCCTTCTGAGGCCTCGGAGCTTTGGAATGTAATCCTCTGACACCTGACCTGCCGTGCGCTTCAGCCCGGTCGTTCCGAGTTCATTCAGGGCCTGTTGCGATATAACAACCTTTTGACTCTCATCATCTTGCTGCGGCATGCGTTTCACACCTCCTTTAGTGGTAATAATCTGACCAGGGCACGGACGGCATGTCAAGCGAATTCACCAGTCCGCTATCGAGCTCTTCCTGAACTCCTACGCTTATAGGCTCTGATCTCTCGCCCATTCCGCGCATGAAAGTCATCGCAAGCGCGTCCGCTCTGTCAGGACTCGGAAGGCCTCGTGAGGCCATTTCTTCTTTGGACTCTATTTGAATCTTACCCTTTGCGTTGAATTTATACTTAATGGCTGTGAGCTGTGATGCCAAAAGCTGGTCGTCAGGGAGTGCGAACTGTATGTCTCCGTCTGGATCGAGCGCGTCTCGTAGCTTCCAGTAGAGCTCAGCACGGAGATTCAGGAACCTCTCCGGATCTTTAGGAGTTTCCCTAACGTTGACCGGAATTGCGTATAAATCCTTCATCCTGGCAATTCCTACCAGATTATATCCCACGCCAATAGAATCTATATGCACCGGATAGCGCGGATCGATATGTTGCGACATCGCACCTACAAGCTCGGGACCCGCGAGCCCGCTCCATGCGCGAATCGGAAACACGTAATTCCCCACTCGTGTGCACAGCACATCCTCTGCCATTCCACCTCCGGCAGGGTCAACAGCATAGACTGGCTCGAGTTGCGGTATCTCGGTCTCGTTCCAACGCTCTTGCGCCGCCTTGACCCACTGGAGCGGTATAAGCTGATCTTCACTGGACGGAGGAAATTCTCCGAGCACTTCTGACATCCACATCGGTGAATCCTCTCCGTACTGTCGACGCTTCTCCTCGACCCAGATATCCGTTACCAACCCGGGCACGACTTCTTGTCCAGCCTGTATATTCGGCGTGTCAAAGGCACTTATCGTGAAAGTGTTCACGTCATCTCTGTGAAACAGCTCATAAAAATGCCCCGAAGGGTCGTGTGGGTTTCCGATGTCGAGCCGGTGACAATAATCGCCTGTCATCAGCGCGTCCAACCTCTCGTGTATCTCTGCCTCGATCCCTGCCGACTCGTCCACAATCAGCAACACCTTCGGAGCGTGCATACCTTGGACTCGTTCTGGCATGTTCGTAGTAAACCCGACTGCCCACCAACCAGGCCCGCAACGGAGTTCATGCCGTAAAAGCTCTGATCCTATCGGCGCCCGGGCACGGTCGTGGAGCTGATGTATGGGGTCCCAGATGTTCTGCAACTGCCGCTTCGAGGGTGCAGTTGTCGCTGTCTTCGAATCTACCCAGAGATGCACAAACGCCAACGCAAGACATCCCGCAAGGAAGCTCTTTCCACTCGCATAACAACTCTTCACCGCTGTCCGCCTGTTCTCCCAGACGCTCATGAAAATCTCCTTCTGCTTATCCCAGAGTTCCACTCCGTAGGTATCCTTCAACCAGAGGAGAGGATCTCGTTGGTACTTCTCTATTATCTTTCCGACATCCTTCGGCGGTCTGCCGCGTCTCTCGGGTGACATCTCTTCACCTCCAGGTGGATAGTACGTGATCCAACAGGGCCTTTTTCTCTTTCGACGTCAGGCCCTCGACAAACCGCTGGGCACGGATTTGCACTCGGCGCGGATCGACAGGCCTTTTATACTTTCGGCCCTTCTTGCGCTGTAGTTCGCGTTCTCGATCTGCTATTCTATGACATCGCGGACAGAGAACCTCGAGGTCGCTCCTGCGCTCCTTGCCCAGTCGTTCGTAGGTCTTGTGATGTACCTCCAAATAGTTCCTCCGCATTCCGCATCTCTCACACCTGAAGTTCACTTCGCGGATGAGCTTCGCCCTGAGCTTCCGCCACTCATGTGACTGGAGGTAACGAACATACTCCGGTGAGTGATGCTTCTTTTTCCGCACACGCTTAGCCAGAGTTGTGCACCTCCCCTCCATGACGAACAGACCAGGGGATTCGTAAGTTCAAATCTTGAACTTACAGCCTGGTCTTTACTCGTTGTCGTCTTCCTGATGTGACTGTTTCAGGATGTCCAGCCAGTTCAGGCCAACTTCGCCTTCGACTTCGACATTCTGCTTGGGATTGTATTCTCGCTTCTTTGCGCGGAGGGCAACTTCGAGTGCCTTGACTCGGGCCATGCCCACTTCGTTTATTCCAGCGTCGAAGAGGTTCTCTTCGAGGTAGTCTGTCATGCAGTCTTTCGCAGCCTGTTCCTCGTCTTTGAAGCCTTCGAGATGGAGCCTCCACTCGTAGACGCGTTTATTTCCAATCCCAGCCAGAGTCGTAGCTCCGGACATCGTGCCGATTCGTGAGAGTTCCTCGAGGTATTTCCTTGCGAGTTCAGGATACTCCTCAGGGGCCTCGTATCCGCTTGCGCCCTTTGGAAGGAGCGGCGAACGCGAGAAGCCTATCTCATCGGACGGAATCCTGCGTTGGGTCGAATTGCCTGTGGTTTCGAGTTCCTCTGTCATCGCGACCACCTCTCTTTCTACTGGTTTAATTATAACACTGAACGGCCTGATGTGTCAAGGCCTGACCGGGTTTATTTTGGCCCCCTCCGAGAAATCTGGGCACGGACAGCAGGGCAGAGGGTAGGATGTTCGACTCTTCCCCGAGACGCCTGCTCATCATCCGCTCTTAGACACAAAAAAAGAGGGACGTCACGGTTTCCCATGACGCCCCTCTAAAGGAGTGTGTGTGAGATGCTTTTCTTAGTCTTGCAGGAGCTTTACAATCTCGCTCTTCGACAGACCAGCCTCTTGGAGTTCCTTGAGCTTCTTCATGTGACGCTCTTTCTTCTCCTCTTCGGAAATCATCGCGGTCTGCCTGTGGGTGTTAGCCTTATCTGCGAGGTACTGACGCTGGAAGAGTTCCCAATAATTCTCGTCCTCTTTCTCTGCAACTTTCGGGTTAGCAGGTACTTTTACGTCGATCTGGTCCTCGCGCTCACCCTTCCGGACGGTGATACGATGGATGTCATACCCGTCCTTGGTTTCGATAAACTCCCTGTTCTTAGTGTTCTGTAGTGCCATTCTAAAATTCCTCCCTGGAAATAATTTTTTACCCCTCTTGGGGCTTTTACTGATTATATTATACCATTTCCGCGCGTGATTTGTCAACAATAAAACCGCATAATTTTTGAGGATGGAAAGAAAATTTTGGGACGGGTCGAACAAGAGTTCGTGAGCGAGGAAAGTGGGCGCGAACAGAAACCGAACATACGTTCTTCGGCCTGTTAGCTTTTCTGTTCCCTTCACGCCGTTAAAGTCCTCGCAGGAGGTCCTGGGCGTGTCTGTCCTGCTTTGGTGGGGGAGATTTATAGATGGAGGTATCCCTTCGGCCTGGAAAAGGTACTTTAACGCGTTACAATTTTTGAGGATTAAAGTGCTAAAGGCTTTACCACGGTGAAGTAGCAAAGCCTTTAACACGGTGAAGAAGGGAAGAGGGGAACAAGCGTTCCCCTCAAACCTTACTTCTCCTCTTGTAGAAGTTTGTCGAGAATTGTTTGGCGTTGTTCGGGTGTCAGGCTGGGCAGGTCCTCAACAATACTCTCAGCGCGACGCTCCTGGCGTGTCGTGTCGAGATTGCCCTGACGGTAAGCGGTTGCCAACCGCGACACGGTTTGCGTTTCGCGGTCGAAGTCACCCTTCGCGACCTTGACCAAAATCCGCGCCACGCCCGGGCTGTCACCGCGTTGTGAGGACACGCGTACGCAATAGTAGTTATGTCCTTCCTTCTCGCCCACAAAGACGCGACCGTCGGAACTGTTGTTGGTGCGAGTGTCGGGCAAGTGACCGTGCTCTGCATGGTAGCGGACTTCACGCGACTTACCAAGGTTGGCACGAGAGTAAACCGGTAACTCTGCAAGGTTAATAGTGACTTCTTTTGCAGCCTCCTCAAGGGTGATTTTTTTCGCCCCGTTAAACTTTTTAGCCATTATGTAACTCTCCTTTAAATGATTTTTTGAAAGCCGGCAGGCGTGTCGTGGTGCGGTTTTTCACCTCCTTCCTTTTTGTGTCCTGCTCCCGTCCCGAGGCGTTGCGCCTGCTACCCTAAACCGGGGTGAGGCGTCTCGTTTCGCGGTTTTAAGTTGTTCCGTGCCGTCTTTCTGATTATATTATATAATAGGAGTGTCCTTGTGTCAAGTCTTTTTTAAAAAAATATAAAAACTTTTTCGAGGCCACGAACCCGCGCCAGTAGGGACTTCATGCGATTTTTCGTAACACGAACAAAAAAATTTTTAAAAAAAGTTTGTTCGCCATGCCGGATTTTATGCAAACACGAACAAAAAAATTTTTTTTCTGCATGTTGTTCGGAATGGTGCGCAGGGTGGATGTGCGCTTTAGTTCGGTGAAGTTTTAATGCTTTAAGTCTTTAAGTCTGTAAGTCTTTAA
>Ga0207421_10002767_pt1 | contig 21459 bp, 18 predicted proteins | sample SodLakKL_010_SED_4_FD_187542 | JGI IMG/M metagenome (GOLD analysis project Ga0207421, IMG submission 187542) | Alkaline sediment microbial communities from Lake Tanatar, Kulunda Steppe, Russia - 8KL_010_SED (SPAdes) (version 2) | ecosystem: Environmental > Aquatic > Non-marine Saline and...
TCCCACATTTCCGAAAATGGGTGATTACTGGATTCCTCCCGAAATAGGTCGGTTGTCCCCATGGTGGTTCGACATGAGTAATAACTTAATATCGGTACAGTTCCTTCACCGATTTATCGCTCTGCTTGTAACCATCGTAATTCTTCCTCCGGCTGTAGCCGGTATCCGATCGGAAGTCAGGCCGTTACAACGTGCAGGACTTGCACTGCTTTTGATCATAGCGCTGCAAATAATAACCGGGGCACTAAATGTCCTGTGGGGCGTTCCGGTCTGGCTCTCATCGGTTCATCAGGTTGGAGCACTGTTACTGCTGGCCGTCTTGCTCTTATGGCGTTACCATTATAAAACCGCTATGTGATGCCTTTTATCTCCCGCCTCTTTATTAAAACGGGAATCATCTATCTCATCCTTTCGATGATTCTTTTTATGCTGATGCAGATTCCGGGTACCGGTTTCAGTCTCATCTGGCGGCCGGTATTTTATCATATGCTGATGACCGGTTGGATCACCCAGATCATCTTCGGGGTTGCTATATGGATGTTCCCAAGAAAACTTGCCGAAAAACATCGTAAAGATCAGCCGGTTAATACCAAAGGCAATCTTGCCGCCTATAACCTGGTATATCTGTTATTGAATATCGGGCTGTTGCTTCGGTGGATTTTTGAACCGATGGTCGACAGTGGCATCACGGTAACCGGTGCCACCTCCACTCAAATCTCAGGTGCGATCACTCAGTTTTACGAACAGCCGTTCAGATCCCTTGCCGTTCTGATGATCCCGCTGTCCGGAACCCTCCAGCTTCTCGCATTCATTATATTCTCCCGTGAAATGTGGCCGCGGGTCAGGGGTAAGCGACCCGTATCCACACCAAAGAAACCATCCTGACCGATCTGCTTTGCCTGATATAAGCCGACATATGATTCGTGCCGCTTTCATCTGGCTGCTGACAGGCGGCCTCACCGGTACCCTGATGCTTGCAGAAAAGGCCATTCCTTTCGAGCCGGCAATCTGGCTTCTTCTTCCCGTTCACATCAGTACCATGATTTTTGGCTGGATGATCCAGTTTATACTGGGTGTCGCCTACTGGATGCTGCCAAAATTTCTTAAACAGCCCTTCCGGGGCCCCCGCAGACCCGCATTTGCAGTGGTCTGCATGGTTAATTTGGGACTCATCCTTTCAGCCGCCGGACATCTGGTACCTGCTGCCGGCATATCAGGGACGATCCCGTTGCTCCTGATCATTACCGGGTATCTGCTCATCCTTTCAGGTATTGTTACCATGGCTGTACTCCTCTATCCGCGCGTCATTTCCTATCGTGGAGGGTACTGAGCATGATCAAAAAGTGGTATTATATTCCGGCCCTGATATTTCTGCTCCTGACCCTCATAAGTGGGGTCTGGCTGCGTCTTCAGTGGGGCTGGCCTCAGTGGATGACGTTCAGGACCGATTTCCTGACGCACGGCCACTCCCATGTCGCGCTGCTAGGCTGGGTTTTTTTAGGTATGATGGGTCTTGTGTTTGAGGCGGGTGCACATAGGCCGCAACTCCCTCAGCGAATGATTGCAGGTTTGGGCGGATTGGTGACACTCCTCACCCTCATCTTGTTTGCCTCATTTACACTTGGTGGATATACTCCGCTCTCCATCATACTCTCCACGATTCACATGGTCTTCGGTTATGCTTTAGCCTGGATATTTTTTCGTTTTGCACGTGATGACCGGAATATCGGTTCCAGATATTTCATAGAGGGAGCGGTATTCTGGATGGTGATGGCGACCGCCGGTCCCTGGTTGCTGGCCGTCGGACGGGGACTGCCCCCGTTTTGGATGGATGCGGCTGTCCATTATTACTTGCATGTGCTGTTTAATGGATGGTTTTTGTTTGCCCTGGCAGGATTGTCGTGGAGGTATCTCGTCAACCGGCAATATTATCGCACTGTTTGGCCGTTCTGGTTGATGATGATCGGACTGATTCCTTCTCTGATTCCGCAATTGCCACTGAGCGAACCGTCATATCTGATTGTATGGACCGGGATTTCCGGCACGATACTTTTTGCGGCGGGGGGGCTGGCTGTGATTATTTATACCGCCGGTTCTCTCCTTCGCGTACGGGGAAAGCGCGATCTTGACAGGTGGATTTATATACCTGCAGCGTCAGCATCCCGAAACCACAGGTGGATCTGCAAGGAGCTTTTATGGGCCGGCTTAACGGCAGCAGTCCCGGTTTTGCTGCTTCCCATTGTCATGTCATGGCCGGCACTCCGGGAGATTTTAACGCGTTCGGAGTTTCTGGTGATTGGGTTTATTCATCTGCATCTGCTGGTGGTGGTAAGTACACTGCTTTTATTCGGGATTGTACAGCGACTATATGGCGCACGAATTCCGATTGCGGGGGAAAAGTTTCGCATACCAGCACGGATTCCGGGCATTCTTCGTGCAGGATCGATCACCTATCTTCTGGGATCTGTTTCGATGGCGGCCATTCTTATTCTGACAGGAGTGATGCAGATAACCGGTACGATTCCACCGTATCCGGTCCAAAAAACACTTTTTTATTCCGGAATCGTGACATTGTCCGGATCAGTATTGATAATCTTTGCTATAGTCCGGGTGTACGTGAAGCGTCGGCGCGGTTCCCGGAATTCGAACAGGCTTTAAAATCAGCAAGCAGGCCTGTCAGTCCATCACGCTTTTCTGCTTCCAGCGATCATATTTACTGCGTAAAACCTTAAGAGCGGCTACAATATGATTGTTGACGGTGCGTGGAGCACAATCCATTACTTCGGCAATTTCATTATGATCCAGTCCGTCGTACCGGCTTAGCTCGAATGCCGTACGTTGGCGCTGCGGAAGTTCGCTAACCCACTGGTCCAGTTTCAACTGCAGCACCCCGGTTTTTTCCGTATCCGTTACCGCGTCATCCAAACCCTGATCATCGGCAATTTCTGCCGGAAATTCATCATCTATTGTGCGGTTCTGATCAGCATAAATATAGTTCATGCATTCATTTCGAACAATGGTATAGAGATAGGCCTTGAGAGATTTTGATTCATCAACATGTGATCGATTCTGCCACAATTTTACATAGGATTCCTGAAGAATATCCTTGCAGACATCTCTGCTCTGCACATAGCGATTAGTGAATTTGAACAACAGGTTATACGTTTGTTCAAACAGTTCCCGGTACGCTTGTTCATCCGACTGTCGTATCAACTGTCCCCAAAGGCGAAACTGGGTTGCCGGAGGTAGATCTGTGCTGTTATTCATCTGTCGGTTTAGCGGGCATTGCAATTTTGAGGGGGAACCCGTTCCGGGTTAACTTGAAATGCCCCATATTAAAGACTCTGCTGGAATAGTGATAACAACCATGTATAGAAAAGAAAGGCACCGGATTGCGTCCGGTGCCTTTCGATGATGCGATCTTAGGGGGTATCTGATCACACGATTAACAAATAATCCGTCAATGTATGGGGGGGTTACATGCCGGATTCTAATTCAACCGTGATCTCTTTGTGATCGCCATCCAGCTCAACTTCGCGCTCTATTGATGGGAATCCGTCGGCTTCAACCACCAGGGTATATGTACCCTTGGCAAGTTCATTCAATTCAAAATAGCCGTTTGCGTCTGTTTCTGTCGAGACACCTTCACCGTCAATACTGACCGTGGCATTTGGGACCGGGGTTTCGGCCTGAGCTTCTACGACGGTACCGGTGAGCGTTCCGTTATGTTCATCAACTTCAACAGAAGCAGGTACCATTGCCGTAAGTCCAAAAAGTAACAGTCCGGTTATGAAATAAACAATTGAATTCATCATGTCTCTATCTCCTTTTTTGAATTAGTTATTTTCTACAGGGTAACATTTTGTTACAGAGATCTGATCACTAACTGTATTTGGTGGCAGAGATCAGATCTGATCGCTAACTGCACCTATGTTACCATTCAGGAGAAGAGCATGACTAAAAAAAATTCAATTTTTTATTCAACCTCCAATAAATCGTCCAATTCGTCGATTATTTCGCCATACCGTGCCCAGTCACCGTCGTCCATGGCATGGCGTAAATCCTGCCAGAGGGAACGGAAACGGGAGAACTCTTCGGTATCCAACAATTGAGCCTGGTCACCGACCGGTAACGGTTCGTCCATCTCGGCAAGTAATTCATCATCATCAGGAATGGTTTCCGGTACAATATCCAGGTCAAGGAAATCGGCATCGTCACCAAAAAGATCAACCATGGCGGTCTCGATGGTCGGCTGCATGGAGATATCGTCTCCAACAGCGACAATCACGCGTTGAAGTTGCGGAATGTCATCCCGGTCGGCCAGCAAAAATACCGGCTCTACATACATAAAGGAGTTGGCGATGGGCACCACTAACAGGTTTCCGCGGATAACCCGGGAACCACGCTGATCCCACAGTGCCAGCTGACGCGAAATCTCAGGATCCTGATCAATGCGCGATTCAATCTGCGCCGGTCCGTAAATCAGACGGTCTTTCGGAAGCCGGTAGGTCACAAGCTCGCCGTAATAGGCAGGGTCCGAGCGGGCAGCCATCCAGGCGATCATGTTGTTTCGTCCGTCGGGTGTGAACGGGCTGATCAATTTGAACTCCAAATCCTCGGTTTCCTCGCCGGGAAGCCGGCCAAGCACATAGTATGGTTCCATAAGCTGACGCCGGCCCCCATACTGTTCAAACGGCCTCCGCCACCGGTCCTCATCATTATAAAATACACGCGGATTTGTCATGTGGTACCGGGTGAATTTCTCCATCTGCACTTCAAAGAAATTAACGGGATACCGGAAATGCTCTGCCAACCCCTCCGGAGCCTCATCCGCCGGACGGAACATCTCAGGGAATAGCTGCTGGTAGATGGCAATGACCGGATCAGCATTGTCGATCACATAAAAATCAACCGAACCTTCGTATGCATCGACAACAATTTTGACCGGATTACGGATGTAGTTGATCCGGCCATGCGGATCGGAATAGGGAAACTTGGAGGATGTGGTGTATGCATCCTGAATCCAGACCAGCCGTCCGTCATGCACAACCAGATAGGGGTCCTCGTCAAGGGTCAGGAATGGCGCGATTCGTTCGATTCGTTCCTGTACTCCCCGCCAGATCTGTAACCGGCTGTCGGGGGTGATATAGTCGGAGAGCAGTATATTGATATCACCCAGTTCCCAGGCAAACAACAGGCGGTGGAACCAGCTGCGGAATGCGATTCCACCGGAACCGGAATAATGATGGTATACGTTTCCATCGCCGGCAGGGTAGTGGAGCTCTTCTGTGCCGGTGTTGACAATGTAGTAACTCTGGCTCTGTTTGCCATAATATATGGCCGAATTATCTATTGGGATATCGGGATGAGTGACCGGGGGCAGGTCACGGGCCAGCATCAGTGGTTCCCCCTGGCGGTTGGCACGGTTGACCGGGCTCATGGCAACTCCGTAACCATGGGTATACTGCAGATGACGGTTGACCCAGGTATTGGATCCGTCGGGTAGTTGAGGCGCGAGTTCCCGACCGGCCAGCATGACCTGCTGTTTCTGTCCGTCCAGTGTATACCGGTCAATGCCGATGGTGTTAAACTGGTAGTATGGGCGAATTTCCTGAAGCTGACGGTAGGTTTGAATCAACAGGCGCGGATCCCACAAACGGATGTTTTCTATCACCTCCTGATTGTTGCGGATATCTTCAGCGAAAAGCGTATCCTCTGCGGAATAATCGATCTCTCTGACGCGGTCAAGGCCATACGCCAGGCGCGTCATTTCAATATTGTGTTCAATATACGACCACTCCACATCCAGCTCATTTGGGTTCACCCGGAATTGCTGCACAGCGGAGGGTAAAATGAGCCTCCCGAACAGCAATACCAATACGGTGAGGAGAGCCACACCTCCAAGCACCTTGGTCATCCGTACCCAGTTACTGCTTATAACCAGCACGGCCAGGACCAGTGTTAGAACAGATGCTATCCAAAGTGCCGGAAGCTCAATGGCCACATGGGTATGTCCGGCACCAAATGTTACACCGTCATCGCGGAAGAGCAGCTCATATCGTGAAAGAAAGAAACTGGCGGAAAGGGTGAGCAGCCATAGGGAAAGGTTGATTTTGATATGAGCCAGTACACCCGGTTCGGCTTGCAGTCCTTCGTTGGGCCGGGCACTGATCATATCCGTCGCAAAGTAGGCGACTGCAAGCACAAAAGTTGTGAAAAACGTGAGTGCGGTCAGTGATCCCTGCAATAGCGAGAGCAGGGGGAGCTGAAACATGTAAAAGCTGATCTCCCGTCCGAATATGGGATCAACGGCACCGAAAGGCTGGGTCCAGAAAAATCGCAGTGCGTCATCCCATCGCAGCATGAAGGCCAGGGCGAAAATCAGGGCGATGAATATAGCCAGGAGTGTCGCGGCGCGGACCATCCATTTCTGATGCTGGTTGGATGGGATGGCGATGTTCAGGCTACCGATGAGTAACGCCATTACCCGGGATTGCCCGATACGCCGTGCCAGATACCGGAAGTTGATCATCAAATAAACCACTGCAAGAAGAAAGGCACCTGCAAATAGCATAATCTGGGTTCCTTTCAGAACGCGAAAGACATCGGAATACCCCAACTCACTAAGCCAGAGCCACTCCATGATCCAGCTTGATGAGATGATTAACAGAACGATTGGAATAAGTAGATAGAGAGCAATGCGGATAATTCGCATAGTCATAGGCCAGCCTCAGTAACGGATGAGTGATAAATCGGTAAAACGGATGGAAATCTGTGGATCAGATACCGTAAAAATACAAATGATTTCTGCAATAACAGCAGTGCAGTATAGATTTTCCGGTTACGGTTTCGTTTCTTCAATGGCTTCGGCAAGTGACGTATCCTTGGTATAAAAACGCCCCCACTTTGATTCCGGGTCGTGTGGCGTAAGCAGGGATACGACGACAAGCACAATTATGGATGCCGAAGCTGCAGGTAAAATAATGTATTGTTCGTTGAGAAGCTGTTCTCCGGTTGTGCTCACCAAAATTGAGTTAGCGACCGTGATAAACAGGGTGATGCCCATCCCGGTTGCGATAGAGGATACCCCTCCTGCCACCGTAACCCGTTTCCAGAGAAATGCGGCAAGCAGCGCCGGTGTGAGTCCGGCCCCCACCATAGTATAGGCCGTAAGGGCCATCGCGAGGATCGTCTGAAACTGGGTCAGCAGCAGCCAGGCCAGTATGCCGAGCAGCACCACCATAGAGCGCTGGAAGATGACAATCTTCATTCCTGTCGCCGACGGATTGACAAAACGCTGATAGATGTCGCGGGTCAGGTTGGTGGACGGGGTCAGCAGGAAGCTATTTCCGGTGGATGTGATGATGGCGACCGATGCCATGATCAACAGGAGCCCGACCACGATCGGCAGGCCCACTTCGGTACCGTAACGTGCCGTATGAAGGATAATCCGTTCCGAATCGCCGCTTGAGAGGAAAAATTCAGAAGCCGCCGGAAGTGCATTAAAGTGGCTGAAGGCAAAAATGGCAAGCGACGCCAGGGCGGTTTCAACGATGATGGTTCCGATAACCCACCACATCACGGCGGATTTGGCTGATTTCTCACTGCGTGCTGAGAAGAACTTCTGATACATGTTGGACTCACCCAGCAACAGGAAGAACGTCGGCAGGAAGATCCCCATCGCCCACCAGAAATTGTTTTCGCCGAACACGGTAAAATAGGATGGATCCAGAGTAGTGGTGAGATGCTCAGCACCACCGATATGGATATAGACCAGGGGCACGGCAATGAGTACAGCGACCGTGATTACGGCTCCATTGATAATATCAACCGAGACAATCGAAAGCATTCCGGCGAAAGCGGTGAAGATGACGATGAAACCGGCAGTCAGCAATACACCCTGCCACTCAGGTACCCCAGCGACCAGATCCAGGACAAAACCGCCGGCCCGGAATTGATACCCGACAATGGTGGTGTAGGCGATGACGATGACTATCGTACCGAGTATCCGTGCCCATTTGTTATAGCGCAGCTCCAGGATATCAGGAACTGTAAACTCTGCAATACGCCGTACCCGTGCTGCCAGGAAAAAGACAATGACAATGGCAACCCATGCGCCGGCCGCCATCCAGAGTTCGGAGAAGCCGATATTTGCCGCCAGTCCGGCTCCGGCCAGCAAACTTCCGGATCCCATCCAGGTACAGAGCAGGGTACCAACCAGTTTGGGGGTCGAAACAGAGCGTCCGGCAACCATGAAATCTTCCTGATTTTTTACCAGAAAACTCTTCCATATGGATATGGACATCAGAAGGACGAGATAACCGATAACGACAAAGAAAAATATCACAAAAGCCTCCGTTCGGTGGTGTGGGTGAAGCACGTAAGTACGTATTGCCGGATGAATCGGTGCAGGTACCCCGGCAGCGGACTATTTCTGAATGATGCACATTCTGCGCCATTTCATCTCAAACGAAGATAATAAGCGAATGTATGTTGATTCACAAGTCCTGCCCGGAAGCTGCGATGGTCAGATTGTTATATCCATTTGGTATTAAACGATATCACCAAAATACAAACGCTGAGTTGGCCCGGATTCCGACACTTAACAGATGCGCACCGGCTGGTTCTGCCGGGATTCCGCTGTCGTGCAGATATTCATAACCAAGTGATACCCGGAAGTCGCCGCCGTCTCTGTGTACATGCCAGCCGATGGCAGCACCGCGGTTGACATGATATTCCCCGTTGAGATTGATCAGATGCACCCGGGTATCCAGAGATAAACTGCTTCCGGCCGGATTTTCACGCCAGTGTGCCTGGATCGTGAGTTCGTTGTTCAAGTCGTTCCAGTTCGGGTTGCGTTCTTCCAGGCTGCGCGGAGTTCTGCGATCCCAGGTGATTACATACTGCTCGAAACCGGCCTTGAGCATCAAGTCATTATCACGCAAGAGGGATGCCGGATGCTGATAATGTACCAGCAGGCTGCTGAAAATGAGCGATCGTTCCTCACCGATATCAATATTGTCAATATCGTGTTTGCAGCGATGCATGAATCCGACCTGCAGATAACCGGGCTGCAGGTGACGGGTATAAATCAGGCCTTCCTCCCAGAAAATGGCTCTTGGATTAAAGTTGATGTCATTGTGAGGATCGGCGATGAACTGGATCTGGCCGGTTAACAATAAAGATGAGGTACTTCCCCTTCGCCATAATTCCACATACCCGCCAAGATCCTGATACCAGAGATGGTTTGTATCGCTGCTGTATGGAAACGAACCGAATCCGGCCCACCCTCCGAATGAGTTGAAACCCCGTGATTCTCCTTCGTCCGGATGATGGCGCTCATCCAGGAGCGGGTTGATGATAAGGTTTCGGGAAGCCTGACGCTGTGCTTCGAGATCGAAGGGAATAAGCAGAGCGATCAGGAGAAGCCAAAACAGCAGAAACTTCCTGGACTTGTGCAGGTTCTGTGATATCGACTGAAGAAGATACATCGTACTGAGAACGCTTTGTTTTCCGCAAGTTTATACCCGGAATTGCTTGTTTTATATCATTTAATGCTCTCTGTAAACAAAAATCCGGAAAATGTACGAATCGTTCACAGGCAGTATCGGTAATTCAACGTCAGTGATGAACGCAATTGTCACACTACCTGGTGATGCCGGGAATCCGTTCATCTGTCAAACGGGTGGCAGGGTACCTTACCGTAACAGGCAGGTTGTATGTGATCTCCACCAGCGTGATGAATCGGTTTTTCATCAGATAAAAGTGTAAGGATCCGGGTTGTATGTGATCTTAGACGTAAACACCGAAAATAAATGGATCTGTTTTATGTTTTTTCGGTCCTGTAATGTTGTCTGAAGGATAATAAAATCAGGGAATTCAGGATTGGCAGGTGGATATGGCAGATTTGCAACATGACTGTGTAATTCATGTGAACCCGGTTATATGGCAGCCAGGTGCAATCCATATCGATGATTGGGAAAAAATACGTGATCTTGACAGATACGATCGGAATAGATGGAAACTATTGATGAAAACAGGATGATTCGGGTATTGAAGGAGCAATACAAGCATGAGAAACTGCAAAAAGCAGGAGCCAAATGGCCATCTGATATAAAACGTGCATTGGAATATCTTAACCGGCATCTTTTTGAGTTTGGTTGTACAGTCAGCAAGATGCGTGCAACATGCCATATCAATCAAAATAACTATTCAATGAAATTCCGCTATTTGATCGGAATGACTCCATTGGAATATATAAGGTTGCACAGGATCCATTGTTCACAAAGGATGATGAAGCTATCAAATGGAAGATGCAGTATAACTTTAATTGGGTTTGAGGTGGGGTATGAACAACCGTCAACGTTTTGTGAGGCTTTCAAAAAAGTAGCCGGTATGTCACCCAGAGCGTATAAAAATAAACTAAAGGGAACTTTGAACAACCAATTGAAGAATGAGGCTGTGAATGGGTGGTAATTTTGGATCAGCTTCCGGGTCATGATTTTCAAAAACTTGGGAAAATGGCTTGGGCTAGGCAAAACTAATCACTTAACCATAGAGAGTAATGCAATGAAAACTATCATAACCTTTCCATTGGCAAAAGTTCTGATTCTCGTTTTTATGTTTGGAGCTTGTGAGACGCAGAGTGTTACCGATCACAAGGATACTTCGGCAAATGAATTTGAAGAGTTGGAGCACGTACTTAACCAGATAATGGTGACGGCTGCAAGTGAAATGCGCTCAAAAGGTGCTGACAGGGATAATATGGAGGAGATATTCCATAAAGCGTACCTGGAGGTACTGGAAGATGAGGCCATGTCAGAGGTACTTGAGGCAAATACTTTTACTGCAGACCCAATGCGTAATAAAAGAACCGGCCCGTCCAAATCACAATTGATTGTGGAGCAGTCGGAGACGCCCGGACAGGCACTGGAACAGATAGCGGCCGCTTTGAATGATGAGGCCCTGGACGACCATACCATCATCGATTTAATCAGTGTACGTCAGGTAATCTTATTCATGCAGGAAAATGGAGACTTGCTGGGATCGGGTCAAACGGATTCTAATCTGGTCCTGAATTTGGAAAATGATAATGATGATGAAGAAGAAAGAGAAGAGAGGGAATCCTGGTGGGATAGCTGGGGACGATGTGTTGCCGGAACCACTGGCGGTGCAGGGGCAGGTTGCATTGCGGGGTGCAAGTTGACACTGGTCGGTTGTCCCGCCGGATGTGTCGTTGGTGCTGTTTCCGGTGCACTTGTCGGAGCAGCGGAATACTGTTAAACAATAAATCCCAAAATAATGAAAATAAAGGAAGTATTGATGGCCATAATCCAGTTTGGAGTTGCAGCTTTTTTAATAATGCTTGTGATTCGAGCCTGGCGTACCCGAATAGGTGAGACTGGTTGGGAGAATTTTCCGAATGCAATGCTTGACTGGTTTGTCATTCTGGGTAGCGTCGGCATCTTATTTCTGATCATTATGGGCATCATATCCTGGTACAAAGGCCGGAAAACCAATAGCCTTCAACATTGATGAATGACAGGGTCAAATGCAGTGGTAATCTGCTTTTGATCCTGTCCTTTTATTGGATCATTGCTTCAATGCCATCAACTGCGGAAAAACTTCAACGTTTGGCCGGGGGCGGGGTGTAATATTGATTGGTAAAGTGATGACAGCAGATTGAGCATCATATAAAAAACCGTTAGTTTCTCTTTTTAGATGTTTTCCACACAGATTTTTTCCCATCCTCGTCCGGTAGTGGTGAGTCAGGACCAGGCCTGTATTTCCTAAATGACACCTGAATAGCAGTGAAAGAACCACAGTCTGATCACATCACTCAAAAACCACCTGTCGCAGCAATTGCCACAGCACTGGGCGAAGCCGGAATTTCCGTGATTCGCATATCCGGCGAAGGCGCAATCGACAGGGTCTCACAGGTCTTCCACGGAAAAAAACTGGGGGAACAGAAAACACATACCGCGCATTTTGGCAGAATTGTTGATGGAGGACGTATCGTTGATGAAGTGGTCGCAACAATATTCCGTACACCAAAATCCTATACCGGGGAGGATACCGTGGAGATCTCATGCCACGGTGGTGTATTGGTAACCCAGGAGGTTCTTGAGACGATATTGCGAAGTGGTGTACGCCACGCCGAACCCGGTGAATTTACACAACGTGCATTTCTGAACGGGAAAATGGAGCTATCACAGGCCGAAGCGGTCGCCGACATGATCCACGCCCGCAGCCGAATAGCGGTGGAGGCGGCGAGCCAGCAGCTGGAGGGGGCACTCGGACGTCATGTCAGGGAATTCCGGCAGCAAATTATCGATGCTACAGCCATGGTTGAGCTCGAACTCGATTTTGTTGAAGAGGATGTGGAGTTTGCAAATAAAGAGGAGTTGCAGCGTTTGCTGGGGGATGTTGATTCAGAAATAGGAAAACTACTGGAGACCTACGAGACCGGCCGCCTGGTAAAACATGGTGTACAGACGGTGTTTGTAGGGCGGCCGAACGCGGGTAAATCCACATTGATGAATACCTTAATGGGAAAGGAGCGGGCGATTGTTTCAGCTACGGCCGGCACGACACGCGATGTCATCGATGCGGACTGGAGTTATGAGGGATTAACCTTCACCCTTACCGATACCGCCGGTTTACGGGAAACAGCGGATGAAATTGAATCCGAGGGGGTCCGGCGCTCCGAATCAGCGGTCACAAAAGCAGATCTTATTATTTATCTCAAGGATGTCTCCGAACCGCCGGATGAAGAGGAGGAGCGGTTGTTGCAGCGCATTCTGGAGCGGGCAGAAGGGAAAGTTTTGTTAAAGGTCGGCACGAAAAAAGACCTGCTTAACGATGATTCCGCTGCAGTACGTGCAGAGAACTGGTGCCATATGGTTGTTTCTGCAATTGATGGATCCGGAATAGATGCGTTGAAAAAAAAGATGCGTGCATCGGTGCTTCATAACCGTGAAATCGATACAGGCAAGCTGCTTGTGACCTCCAGCCGGCACCGTGACGGACTTGAAAAAGCACGTCACCACGTTCGTGAAGCAATGAATGCACTGGATAGTGGAATGACCGGCGACTTTCTGTCTATAGATCTGCGTGCGGCACTGAATGAACTTGGAACCATCACAGGAGAAATTACCACGGAAGATCTATTAGAATCGATTTTCTCGAGATTTTGCATCGGTAAGTGACTGGCGGGTAACGCATACCTCAAGAACAGAAAAAATCACTTCTGTTTAACCAGCCGGTTGATCATGCCGTTGAAAACAAAATAATGAAAGGGCTGGACGAGGTACCAGTACGCACGTCCCCACACTCCCCTCGGCCGGAATGTTGCCTCCTGAATCAGTTTGTTATCAATAATGCGAAACTCCAGCCAGGCTTCTCCTGGTAATTTCATCTCGGCATAAAGCAGTAACCGTCTGTTTTCCTTGTCCGCCAGAAGTACCCGCCAAAAATCAAGTGTATCGCCGCTGTTAATATCATCAACGGAGGTCCGTCCGCGTCGTAACCCCACACCGCCGAACAACTTGTCAAAAAATCCACGGAAGTGCCACAGCCAATCCGCATAATACCATCCGGTGTCTCCCCCTATACTCCAAATCCGGGACAGCACCTCGCCCGGCTCATCAAGATGCCGTTCTTTCCGGTCCTTGAAACAGCCTTCAACCGGTACCTGAATGTGCTCTGAAAGCCGTGTGGTTATCCGGCCACTGATCAGCGAATCTTTCCAGCTTGAAATAATGGCATTCTGATCAATTTTTTTGAAAGCCAGCGATACCGCTTTTTTGTAGGCAATGGGTTTGATATCCAATATGTCGGCAAGATCGTTATTCCGGCAGGTTACATCCACTTTCATACTCTCTACAAGCTTGATGGCAAGAGAATAGGTGGTGGATGTCATAAAATAGAGCCAGTAGGAGGAGAGCCGGGGTGAAAGTACCGGCACAGGGATGATGAGCCGCCTGAGTCCACGCACCTCGGCATATTGCTCAAGCATTTCCTTGTACGTTAATACCTCGGGTCCGCCGATATCGTAATTTGAGTGATAGGTTCGTTCGTCAAGCAGGGTCTTTTCCAAAAATTTCAGCACATCGCGAACAGCAACAGGTTGTGAGCGGGTTTTAAGCCAGCGTGGGGCAATCATTACAGGCAGCTTTTCAACCAGATCGCGAATGATTTCGAATGACGCGCTGCCGGATCCGATGATAATTCCGGCCCGGAGCGTAGTTGCCGGAACGGTTCCACCGGCGAGAATTTTCTCCACCTGTTTCCTGGACTCGAGATGTTTTGAGAGGTTTTTATCATTGATAATGCCGCTCAGATAGATTACATGCTTCGCTTTTGTGCTGTTTATATAATCCCGGAAATTGAGCGCAGCCGTTTGCTCAAGATCCAGAAAATTCCCGGAGCGGGATGACATCGAATGAATCAGGTAATACGCGGCTTCAATATCTTTTGGTATGGCCGATAATGAGTTAGGGTCAAGGAAGTCTGCTTCCGTTACTTCAACCCGACCTTGTAATGATGGGTCCAGGTTGAAACGGTTCCGGTCCCGAACACTGCAGATCACTTCGTGTCCGCTTTCAACCAGTACAGGAAGCAATCGTTTGCCGATGTAGCCGGTGGCGCCGGTGAGCAATAGTTTCATGGAATGTGTGAGTAGTGGGGATAGGTGAGCTGCCTGTTATGCCTGTAATAATAACTCGTGATGATATAACCTGATGGGTTACGGAATCGTTTCGGTGTGGCCTGACCAGTGTTTTACATTATAAAAAAGATCAATGCTGATTGTGAAATTATGCTATGTTATGGTATGGTATAACATGATTAAGATAACATTCGATGGGTGCATCCATGAAACACGAATATGATCTGATTGTGATTGGCGGTGGATCAGCCGGATTGACGGCATCCCGGTTTGGTGCCTCTGTGAGTGCAAAAACATTGCTGATCGAAAAGGGAAAGCTGGGTGGAATCTGTACCTGGGCTGGTTGTATCCCAGGTAAAATCATGCTGCATCAGGCACGATTGGCGGCATCGGGCGTTCCTGTAACGTTTGAAACCGTATCCCGTGAGCTGAAGGAACGGCGTAATTACATATACGAACAAGAGAACTACCCGGATAAACTCCGCAGCATGGGAATTGATGTAGCTGAGGGCCAGGCCTCATTTGTTGATCAGCACACGCTCTCCATCCGGCAGGAAAATGGTGAAACCAGGCAAACAACCGGCCGCTACATCATTATCGCAACCGGAAGCAAGCCTTATATCCCATCCATCGCCGGAATCGGACGCACCCCTTATCTCACAAACCACTCCCTGTTCGAGTTGCCCTATCCCCCTGAAAGTATGATCATCGTTGGCGCCGGACCGGCCGGTACCGAGATGGCGCAGGCATTTCAACGGCTGGGAACCGATGTTACACTGGTCGATATGTCCCACCACATCCTGCCGTGTGAACCAGCGGAAATTACATCGGTTTTGCAAAAAAAGCTGGAAGATGAAGGCGTTTCGTTTTTGTTGGGTGCAACACCCGATGCCGTACAGGGCGACCAGCACCAAATTGTAATGAAACTCCGGCAAAATGGGGAAACGATCCAGAGAAAGGCGGAAAAACTCTTTTTTGCAACAGGACGCAGAGTAAATCTGGAGTCGCTTAAACTTCCGAATGCCGGTATCAGAAGCAACAGCAACGGGATTATTGTGAACTCCGCGTGCCGGACCAATCGCAACAATATTTATGCCGCAGGGGATGTGACCGGCCGCTACCAGCTGACCCACATGTCCGGGCATATGGCTGAAATAGCAGCCAGAAACGCATTGCTGCGTATGCCGGTCACGATCGATGCCCGCCATGTGCCATGGGCCATCTATACCAGTCCGGAAATCGCACATGTCGGCATCACACGATACGAACTCGAAAAGTCGGGCAAAAAATTTGAAACATACCGGCTCCCCTATCACAAAATTGACCGGGCTGTAACCGATAGGGTGCAAGAAGGGTGGATTCTGGTGTATGCTAAAAAACGATCAGGCAAAATTCTTGGCGCCGATATAGTCGGAGAACAGGCGGGCGAGCTGATCAGTCAGTTTACACTGGCTATGAAGAACGGCATATCCCTGAAACAAATGGCCGATACCATCTATCCGTACCCGACCATTGCGTTTGGTGCACGGCGGACGGCCGATCAGTGGTATGTAAAAAAACAAAACCTTACGCTCATCAAATGGATTCGCAGGTTGTTCCGTTTCCGCGGACCGATGCCCGACCTCAGTGATCCCGACCGCATCGTTTAGAAATACCGGTTTCGCTGATGCCGGCAGGATGCCAACAAAAAATTTCGAAACCATTCCTGCACAATTGATAATCACGCTGATAGCTACCCGCCGATGATCGGTCATGGAATAGTTCTCCGGAATCGTTACATTTACCTGCAAGAGACCCTCCGGACGTAATACCTGATATTATGAAAACCATTGCAAGAGCCCCGCTATTTTTATTTCTGATCCTGATCCTTTGTTCCGTCAAACCGGTTCATGCCCAATTGTTTGATTACGGGCTTCGGGGTGGCGCCAATTTCGCACAATTTTCCAATGTGGATGATTCCGAATTCCATGTCGGATACCATTTTGGGGCCTTCCTGAACATCAGCCCTCCGCTCTCTCCGGTTGCCATTCAACCGGAACTGCTTTATACCCAGTTTGGAAGCAAGTTTGAGTTCCCCGGTGATATACTGAATGGCAGCATTGGATTGCCAAATTCTACCGTCACAGAGACGATGAAGATGAATTACCTGCAAATTCCGGTTCTGGTGAAATATTATTTTCCACTTCCCGGCCCCGTCAGCCCCAATATGTATGCCGGCCCCTATGTCGGATTTCATCTTGACAGCAGCTATGACGGCGACGAAGATTTTGCGGATGATTGGGAGGATAGCGTCCGTGATACCGATTATGGCCTGGTGCTGGGATTGGGAACAGAAATCAATATTCTGCTTAACACCATTCACATTGATGCACGCTATATCCTGGGTTTGGAGAGCATTTTTGAGGAACCGCTTGATAATGACGAAAAACACCGCGTCATATCTGTCTCCCTTGGCTTTGCATTCTGAGCAGCCTCCACGCACATCCGGCCGGTATGGCTGGTGAAACCCCATCAAACCGTATCCAAACCAGAACCTGTCATTGGGAAAACATTCCGAAACGCTTGAAAAAGCGTATGAAATTTTAACCATTGATGACGATCGTGCATGTCAGGATATTCCTGACAGTGCCTGTCGCGAGGCGCCCGGCAACTTTTTTCTGAATGCCGGTAACGGCGCCCTGACCAAACTGGCCGAACAGATTGCCAGTCCGTCGCTGGTGCTTCCATGGCTGCTGGCCGGTATCGGTGCGCCATCCTCCCTGAGCGGATTCCTGGTTCCGCTGAGCCGGAGCGGATCGCTGCTTCCCCAGTTACTTGTCTCCTCACGCATTCGAAAATACGCCCGCCGCAAGTACTTCTGGGTCATATCCGGGTATATCCAGGCACTTACATTGCTGCTGATGATCCCGCTCACCCTGTTTGTCGGCGGATTGTGGGGCGGTATCGGGATTTTACTGCTGCTTGCCGTTTTTAGTATCGCCAGCGGGGTAGCATCGGTTAGTTACAAAGACGTGATGGCCAAAACCATTCCTAAAGGGAAGCGGGGCACCTTACTCTCCATTCGTGCCACAGTGGGCGGCGCATTGGCACTTGGAGCAGGTACATGGCTGATGCTCACCGGCGGCGAGGAAGAGCCGCTTCTTTTCTACGGGGCGTTGCTGGCGGTTGCAGCACTGTTGTGGTTTTTTGCGACAACTCTGTTTTCAATGATCCGGGAATTTCCGGGTGCTACGGATGGTGGCCGCAATGCCATCGAAGAAGCACGCAAAGGCTGGACCATATTGACGGAACAGGCCGGGTTTCGCAATTTTGTGATAGCGCGAAGCCTTCTGCTTGGAGTCCCGCTTGTTATTCCGTTTTATTCGCTTTTTGCCCGCGACCTGGGGGCAGGGTTAAGCGGTCTGGGCCTTTTTGTGATGGCAAACAGCCTGGCAATGGTGTTGAGCAGTTATTTCTGGGGCAGGCTCGCCGATCGGTCCAGTAAGCACGCTATGGCTTTCGGCGGCGTGATTGGTGCTGTAACAGCGGTAATGGCGTTGATACTTGGCGGAATGGTGGGACTTGATTACACCTCCTGGTGGCTGGCAGCCATCATATTTATCACCGGCTTCGCCCAGGCAGGAACACGCCTTGGACGAAAAACGTATCTTGTTGATGCCGCACCAAAGGAGGAGCGTCCGCTTTATGTCGCCGTTAGCAATACCATGACCGGGATAATTTTTCTCACCTCTTCGATTATCGGTTTACTGGCGGGTCTCATCGGTGTACAGGGGGTTATTTTTGTATTTATGCTGATGATGGTATCGGGTTCATGGCTGGCTTTGCGGTTGCCTGTTCCGGAAGCGATGGTGGCAGAAGCAGCAAAAAAAAGCTGAAGTATTAAAAAAATAATTTATGGCTTTTAATTTGCGTGTTATGCCGTTATATGTGTATATGGCAGCGATAGTTGCTTGAAAACAGCAAAAAACGTGAAGGAGATTGAAAACCTCGCCAATCACCTTGAACAGAATACACAGCACTTCCATGTCATTCTGATACATCTGTTAACTTGGGCGCGGTCACAATCCGGCCGGATCAAGCAACATCCGGAATTCATGCACTTATCAGATTTCATCAAAGGTCATATCCGGCAGGAGACAACCCGGGCAATAAAAAAATCCATTAAACTGTACACGAATGTGAATCAGGGCTCTACTCAATTCTGCCGAACAGATCGAACGCTTCCGAATCGGTGATGCGGATATTATAAAATTCGCCGGTTCTCAGGTCACGTGAGGAAAAACCGTCCGATGCATCATGGACAATGACTTCGTTGTCGACTTCCGGGGTGTCCCATTCGGTTCGTCCATAGGCGATACCATCCTCAATGCGGTCAATCAGTACCGGCAAAAGCTGGTCAATCAGCGCTTCGTTGTGCTGCCGGGAAATCTCCTCCTGAACCCCCATCATTTCCCTGACCCGCCGCTGTTTTTCTTCGGCAGATACCGGATCTCCGAGGTCATAAGCCGTAGTGGCTTCCTCCCGGGAATAGGCGAAACAGCCCAGCCGTTCAAACCGGATATCCCGGATAAAATCGAGCAGCTCCTCGAAATGGTCGTGCGTCTCGGTTGGATAACCGGTGATGAGCGTGGTTCGCAACCGGATGCCGGGCACCTCCTCCCGGATGTGATGAAGCAGTTCGCGCATACGCGGCCCGCTCATACCGCGGCGCATGGACTTCAGAACATCGGTACTGGCATGCTGGACCGGCATATCCAGATAGTTGCAGATGTTCTGCCGGTCCCGGATCACCGGCAATATGTCCATAGGAAATTTGGCAGGGTAGGCGTATTGCAGGCGGATCCAGTTGAAACCGACATCCGACAACTGTTTGAGCAGGTCGGCCAGACTCCGTTTTCCGTATAAATCGAGCCCGTACCAGGTCAGGTCCTGTCCGATAAGCACCAGCTCCCGAACGCCCTTGGTTTTCAGTTTTTGCGCTTCGACGATCAGCTCATCGGCCGGCCGGGAAACATGTCCGCCCCTCATAATGGGGATCGCACAAAAAGAGCAGGCCTGGTCACACCCCTCCGAGATTTTCAGGTAGGCGTAGTGGGAGGGGTTCGTCAGCATCCGTTCGCCGATCAGCTCCTTGCGGTATCGTCCGCCCAGCTCCTGAAGTACCTGGGGCAGCGAAGTGTGACTGCTGCCGAAGTATTTATCAACTTCAGGAATGTCCGATTGCAGGTCTTTCAGATAGCGGTCCGACAGACATCCCATCACCAGCAGCCGTTCAACCTTGCCCTCCTTTTTGAGGGAAACGCCCTCCAGAATGTGATCGATCGACTCCTGTTTGGCATCCTCGATAAACCCGCAGGTGTTGATTACCAGCACATTGGCATCATCGATGTTGGAGACGATTTCAAATTCGTTGGCTTGGGCCTGGGCGATGAAAACCTCGGAATCAACCTGGTTTTTGGAACAGCCGAGGGTATCGACGTAAATGCGTGGGAGACGGGTTTGCATGGAAATGGGGGATGGAAGAGCGTGTAAAATGGCAGTGTCAATGTAAGAAAAACAAAGGTCCGCATCACTTATTAGATGGCATCTGTATATTTCGTTGCCGGATACGCCACTCTTTCGGATGGTAGTTATTCATCCGGCTGCCGATATTTTTCAGCCATCCGAGCGGCAGGCCGCGGTACATGGCGAGATGCCATCCGCTTACGCTATCTTCGGGTACCGGCAGGCTTTCCCGTCTCAGAAATGATAGTGCCTCTTCGTGACTGCAGTCGATCTGCGGAAAATGGCCGGCATCCAGATGTATGTCAAGGGCGGCCGGCGGAGCAGGTCTGATCTCGTCACGAATGATTTTCCCGGTTTCGGTTCCGGCGTACCTGACCGAAAGCATTGACGCGATAACGTGGAGCGTATCTATGTGTGATGAGTGGATGCGGTGCAGACGGTCCTTGATTTGAAACCACGCGGATTCGTCGCCGGTAAACCAGCGTGCGGTTTTAGAGACAGCCGATGCCCCGGGTTCTGTGATCTGGCGGGCGCGAAGATATGGCCGGCGGGCGTGATGCTCATGGGCTCTCCCCGGTTTTCGGATGAGGGTCAGAAAGAAACCCTCTCCGCTGGTCAGGTGCGGGTAGAACCCGTATCCGGTCACCGGCCCGGTGCTGATTTCCCTGATGGCATCACAATCCGGAGGCATTGGAATTTTAAGACACTCCCCGTTGGTCTCTCCGAGAAACCAGGATACATTCCGTTCGTTTTCCTCCGGGTTGAACGTGCATGTGGTGTAGATCATGTATCCGCCGGGCCTGATTGATTTCCACAGATCCGTTAATATGGTTCGTTGGCGGACCGCGCAATGTTGGGCGTGGGCAGCGGACCATTCTGTGCGCGCTGATGGATCTTTCCGGAACAGCCCCTCACCCGAACACGGTGCATCGGCGACAACCAGATCAAAAAAGTCGGTAAGTGCGGCAATACGTCCGGTCTCATTTTGTGTGATGACCAGGTTGCCGGAGCCCCATTTTATGCTGTTTTCCATTAGTGCCGGAACACGCGTGCGGATCACCTCGTTGGCGACTACCAGGGAGTCCGGAAATTGCGCGGCGATCAATGTAGATTTTCCACCGGGAGCGGCACAAGCGTCGAGAATGACCTCACTTTGTTCGCGCAATTCGGGAAGTGCCAAAACGTGCTCAAGAAACATCGAACTTGCTTCCTGGACATAGTAGGCGCCGGCATGCAGCAGCGGATCCAGAGTGAATAAAGGGCGTTCCCGGAGAAACCATCCGTTT
>Ga0207421_10002768_pt1 | contig 21456 bp, 19 predicted proteins | sample SodLakKL_010_SED_4_FD_187542 | JGI IMG/M metagenome (GOLD analysis project Ga0207421, IMG submission 187542) | Alkaline sediment microbial communities from Lake Tanatar, Kulunda Steppe, Russia - 8KL_010_SED (SPAdes) (version 2) | ecosystem: Environmental > Aquatic > Non-marine Saline and...
ACGGTCGTTCATGCGGTTGAACGCGTTCTTGTACGCCTGCTGGAGTTCGGGGAAGTAGTTTGCGTACTTGTCCTCGAACTTTTCGGGGTCGAACTCGGCCATACACGACAGATCGGCCGGCGTCGATAAAAGTCGGCCGATCGGGTACGGAAGAGATCGGGGGGTATATACGGTGGATGCGCTCGCAAGCCAAAGGGGAACTCCCGCCGGCGGAGTCCGGATGGCTATGTCCGTACAGAGAACCCCGATCCCGTGGGAGAAACTCCCACCCGGGTGGGGGCCAGCCGACGTCGGGGACGGACGCTTCGTCTACCGGCGACCCGGGGCGGACCTCGAGGTCGTCGCCGACCGGACCGAGGCCGACCGGACCCACCCCGGGCTCGGACTCGGCCAGTGCTGGGAGCTTCAGGTTCGCTATGCCGTCGGCGAGCAGTCGGCGTGTACCTCGATCGGCCAGGTCGCGACGCGTGGGGCCGCCCTCGAGGGACTCCTCGAGTGTATGCACCGGATTCACGAATGCGTCGAGAACTCGGAGGGACCCCACGAAGTCTGTGCGGCTCTCGAGGACGTCTCGCTGGGTGGGGTCGTCCCCGGTCTCGAAGGCGAGGAGTGATCAGTCGACGGTCAGCCCGCCTTCGGGTTCGGAGGCACGGGGTTGGTCGTCGTCCCCACCGCCACCGCCGCCGAAAAAGCGCCCGCCGCCGGTGAGCACGTAGAGGACGGCCAGTCCGAGGACGTAGGTGAGCGCGACGGGCGTCGCGAGCGCGAGCATCGTGAGGATGCCTTTCGGGCTGACGAACGCCGCGACGGTGAAGACGGCGACGACCATCGGCCGCCAGCCACGCAACATCGTCCGGTAGGAGACGATGTTGCCGACGTGGAAAAGCGCCATCGTGACGACCATGTTAAAGAGGAAGCCGATGCCGACGGTGGTGAAGATCACGAGCCAGAAGAAACTCCTGATCCGGAAGGAGACGACCATCCCGTTGTTGATCGCGTCGGCGACGAGATAGGAGATGACCGCGGGGGCGATCCAGAAAAAGCCGAGGTAGGTGCCGCCGACGAATCCGAGCAGCAGAGTCCCACCCCAGACGACGAACACTCGTCTGTCGCCGTAGACCAGTCCGCGTTCTTTGGCGGCGGGCCAGGCGTAGTACAACACCATGGGGAGGATCGCGACGACCGCAGCGAGGGTGCTCACTTTTACGTTGAAGATCAACACCTCGACGGGATGGAGTGCGATGACGATGTCCATCTGGTCGATCAGTTCCGAGAGGGTCATTCCCGCCGGGTCGACGTCGTTTCTGACGGCGACCTCGTGGAGGACCTCCTCGGGAACCCGCGCTAGGAACAACTCGAGGACGTTACGAAGGCCGCCCTGGTAGAGCCAGAAAAAGGAGCCACCCAGGACGAGCATGAACACGCCGACGATCCGGAACAGCTTCGAGGTGAGGCTGTTGAGGATAAAGGCGAAGTCGTAGGCGTAACCGCCGATGTCGTCCTCTGTGGTCTCCTCTTCGGTGAACGGATCGAGGATCCCCGCTGCGGTGCTCTTGACGACGCTCTCGCCTTCCTCGTCGCTCGCGTCGGCGGCGCTCGCGCGTTCGCTCTCACCCGCCCCGCCGGGAGCCTCGCCGGCCTCTCGCTGTTCTTGCAGTCCGTCAAAGCGGTCGAGGATCGCCTGGGCTTTCTCCCGGTCTTCCTCGAGCATCGCCTTCCGGGCGTGATCTAACGCCTCCTCTTCGTCCATCTCGAGGAACACGGCGGTTGGGACCTTCTCGATCGCGTCGGCCGCTAAGACCTCGAGGTCGATGTCTTCGGGATCGGCCGCCCGGAGCAGTTCCTCACGGGGGTAGACGGGGTTCTGGAGGACCCTGATCGTGTAGACGAACAGGACCAGCAAGCCGACGCCGAGGGCGACGGTCAGGGCCGCAGCCAGGTCACCCAGGAGGCCGTACTCGGCCGAAAGGGCCTCGAGAGTCGTCTCCCCGTCGGGCTGGAGGGACTCCGGGAGAGCGGGGTAGACGGTCGACTCGAGCCAGCCAAAGCCCTCGAGAGCCACGAACGCGGCGGTGGCGACGAAGACGGCGGCGATCGCGCCGAAAAACTGGAGGACGCGATATTTCAGGTGGCTCACACCGGAGCCGGCGGATTCGACGGCACCCTTCCGGCGGATGTTGGTGATGAGCTTCGAGAGACCGAGGCTGAAGACGTAGAGGGCGACGAGTGGCAACGCCCACATGACCAGTGTGAACGGGTCGGGTGGGGAGAAAAGCGCGCCGAAGACGGTGATCGCCACGATCGCGTGACGCCACTTATCCCGGAACGTCTCGTAGGGAACCATCTCGGTGTACGAGAGGACGCTCATAAAGAGGGGCAACTGGGCTGCGAGCCCAAAGGAGAGGGTGAGCAAGGCGATGAACTCGGTGAACTCGGTGATCCCGAAGCTGGGTTTGACGCCCGTCTGGACCGCGTTGAACGCGAGGAAGTCGAAGGCGAAGGGGAAAAAGATCGCGTATGCGTAGGCGATGCCGGCCCAGAAGAGCAGGAAGGAGGCGACGCCGAACCCGATCATGTATCGTTTCGAGATCGGAACGACGCTCTCGACGCCACGGCGGCGCAAGGCGTCCCGGGAGAGATAGAGCAAGGCGGGGATCGCGACGAGAACACCGACGAACAGCCCGATCTTCGCCTGCAGGAGGATCACCTCGAAGGGGGTCCGGGTAATGAGATCGGTCTGGTCGGCGACGATCTGGCTCATCTCCGCTTTCGCCGTCGCCTCGAGGAAGTCCCAGATGAACACCCGCAGGGCGTAAAAGGAGCCGATGAAGCCGAGGACGAAGACGATAAACACCTTCTGGAGGTGCGTCTGGGCACTCGAGAGGAGCGTCCCGATCGTTTCCCGGCCGCTGTTGATCGCCCGGGCGGTGTCCTCGTCGACGGCAGAGCTCATTGGCTGTCGGTGGGTAGCTTACATCCAGTTATCAACCTTTCGAGTACCACACCCCTGTCCGGGGACGTCAGCCGGCGTCGACAGCCGTCCGAGCGGGAGTCTCTCCAGGCGTGACCGTAAGAAAAAGGCCTATAACCGGCGGCCTATCTATCTCTCGATAGATGGCGGACGAACCGGACGAAGAGGGGGTCGACTCTCCCGAAGGTGGGGAACGAACCCGAGACGCGTCAGCCGACGCTACGGAGTCGACGGACACCGGTTCGACGGACGGAGAAAGCGAGACGAGTTCGGTCTCCGGCGGCCTCGACGTGACGGTCTCCGAGGAGTTCGAAGCCGAGAGTGAGGGGACAACCGACGAAGGCGTGGGATCGGACGACGACGCAGGCCCCGAAGACGTGGATGCCGAATCGGGAGACGACGCCGAGCCAGAAGGGAACGACGAGACAGCCGGGAGCGAGACGGACGACGGGGCTGAAAACGACGACGACCCGGAGCCCGAAGCCACGGACGACGAGAACGGAAAACGACGCGAGGCAAAGACCGACGGCGAAGGCGTCGTCGACGAGGTCCCGGAACGAGAGCGCGAGGAGCCCTCCTACCCCGACCCGGACGACGACATCGGCGGGATCGAGGCCCCGCCGGACGACGAGGAGATGCCACTGGCCGATCACATCGAAGAGATGATCCTCCGGCTCGCGGTCGTCTTACTCTTCGGTGCGGCCGCGACCGCGATCGGGCTGTTGTGGGCCTCCGAGGCGCTCGAGTTCATCTGGTTCGAGGTCTTCCCGGCGTCCGCCGACGACGTGCCACCGCCCCACGTCTACCACCCACTCGAGTTGTGGCTGACCCGGATCAAAGTCGCCGCGTTACTCGGGATCATGGTCGCCTTACCCGCCTTTGTCTACCAGTGTTACCTGTTCATGCGTCCGGGGCTGTACCCAAACGAGCGCAAGTACTACCTCGCGGCCGTTCCGACGAGCGTCGTGCTCGCGGGCGTCGGGATGTTGTTCTCGTTTTTCGTCGTCCTGCCGATCCTCTTCGAGTACTTCACCTTCTACGCCGAGGGCAGCGCGGACATCGCCTACGCGCTCGGTGAGACGTTCAACTTGATCATCACGCTGACCGGCTTTCTGGCGATCGTCTTCCAGATCCCGCTTTTCATCATGCTCGCGATCATGATGGGCGTGACGACACGGCGCTGGCTCACGGAGAAGCGACTGTACTTCTGGGCGGCCTTCTTCGGGCTCTCTTTCATGTTCACCGTGGATCCGACGATGATGGCCCCGATCATCGTCGCGCTCGTGATGATCCTGCTTTTCGAGGGGACCCTGCTGGTCCTGAAGTGGGTCGGTACGGAGTGAGCGATCCTACCTCGCCACGACCACCGCGTCGTGGGCGCTCGAGGGCTGGACGTGCTCTATCGCGTACTCGAGGGCGTCCTCGGCCGCTGCCGGCGTCTCGTAGCGGCCGTCGAAAAGCGACATGAGCTCACAGGCGAGAGCCGTACAGCTGTCGTACGTCGTGACGGTCCTGACGACCGTCCGCTCTTCGAGTTCCAGTCCCGGATAGATCGTCGCCGACAGCTCGTAGGCCGGACGCTCGGTTCCCTCGAGGGTCGCCGGCGCGACCCGGAGGGAGACGTCCCCCGACTCGTGGACGTACCTCGCGAACCGCCGTTCGGGTCCGTCGGACGTCGGTCGGTACGCGTCGGTTCGATCACAGTACCACGTCGAGGGGAGGTCGGCCGTCATCGTCTCTCAGGGAGGGCGCGTGAGCATAGATAACGCACTCATCGAGCAATATTCATACGGGTAGTTCCGACACCACGACGAGCGTCTATTCGTGAGGGTTTTTCCGGAACAATAACACGGAGAGGGGCCGAGATTCGGGGAAATCTGGACGTTCGTCCGCCTCGAGGGTGAAGGCCGTCGGTGTCCGGCAGGTACTAGCATCTCGAGGCCGATCGGTAGCAACGATTAACAGCCGTATTACGCCGGACGCGGCTCACCCATAACAACCGGTAAAGTCGGCCGCCACGACCGTCCGGACATGGAACCGGGCGTCGTCGCCGGCGTGATCGTGATCGGCCTCGTCCACGGCGTCCTGCCGGACCACGGCTGGCCGATCGCGGCGATGTACGCACTGCGACGGAAGCGTCGCTGGCTCCACGGGGCCGTCGCCGGGCTGATACTCGGGGTCGGACACCTCGTCAGTAGCGTCGCGCTCGTCCTCGCGTACTACTGGGTCAGCGGCTTCGCCGCGTTCGCGGAGGGGCCGTGGCTGCGCTACGTCGCAGGCACCATGCTGATCGCGCTGGGGATCTACGAGTACCACCACGGCGACCACGGGGGGTTACACGATCACGACGACCACCACACCGACGGTGGACACTCACACGATCACCACGACGATCACAGCTACCACGGACACGCACACGAAGACGACGACAGCGGCCTCCTCGCCCGGCTCAGGGGCGTCCTCCCGGGCGGTGGCCACCGGCACCTCGAGGAAGAACACGCGGAACGTGGCCTGTTCGCCCTCGGGACGACCGCCCTCCTGCTCGGGTTTGCCCACGAGGAACCGATCCAGATCCTGGCGATCTGTGTCGGGACCGAGTTCTGTCTCGAGCTCATGCTCGTCTACTCGGTCGCCGTCATCGTCGCGATCTTGGTCCCGACGCTGCTGTTGGTCGCCGGCTACGAACACCACCGCGAGACCGTCGAGCGATACACCCCCTACCTGCCGACGATCACGGCCGTCGTCCTCGTCGGGATGGGGCTTGCGTTCATTTCGGGACTGGTCTGAGCCGCTCGTGGCCACTCGAGGCGCGGTTTCCCGGTCGGGTTCGAGGAGGTCGGCCTCGAGACAACACTGGTAGCAAAAAGCGTCGTCACCGCCAGGCGGGGAGCGTCGGGGCGTCCTCGGCGTGCATCGAGAGCCACGCGCCGTCGGCGGAGATGTCGGCGATGACGTACGTCTCACTCGAGCCAGCGGAGTCGATCGAACTGACGATCGTGTCGTCGGTCGCGCCACCACGTTGGGTGTGATCTACTACCATGAGTGTATTTCACATTCTGCCGTATATAAGCCCGTCGGAACGGAGTGACACCGGACGGGGAAGGCCGATAACGTATTCCCGAAACACTGGCTTTATACCCGGTTTGGCCGTACGAAAGCGACATGAACGTTGCCGACGCGATGACACCTCGTTCCGAGGTGGTTACCGCCGAGTTACCAGGGACCAGAAGCGACGTCCTGGAGTACCTCCAGGAGCGATCGTTCTCCTCCGTTCCGGTCGTCAAACCGACCGACAACGGCCCGGAGTACCGGGGGCTGATCTCCCGGGAGACGCTGATAGAACAGCCCGACGAAGACCAGCTCGTCATGCTCATGGAGGAGGTCCCGACGATCGACGCCGGGGCGACGATCGCCGACGCCGCGGAGTTGATGCTCGCGGACGGTGCCCGCCGGGTTCCCGTCGTCGACGGGGAGTTCGAGGGGATCGTCACCGTCACCGACGTCGTTCACGCGATCGCGAACGGGGACGCCGAGACCGACGAGTTCGTCGGCGACTACGCGAGCCCGGACGTGAACACGACTTACGAGGGTGCGCCGCTGTCGGTCGCAGAGCGTGGACTCTCCTACGCGAACGTCCCGTACACCGTGGCACTCGACGACGATGGCCGAATGTCGGGGATCCTCACGGAAGTGGACATTATCGACGTCGCGAAGATCGTCGAGGGCGAAGAGGAGACGGGCAACTCCTTTGCCGACCAGGACTCCGAATGGGCCTGGGAGGGGATCAAAGGCGTCGGGAGCCGTTACCTGCCGACCCGGGACATCGAACTTCCGGACGGTGAGGTCGCCGAGTACATGACCGACGACGTCGTCACCGTCTCGGCACGCAAATCCGCCCGAGAGGCCGCACAGCTGATGATTACCCACGAGATCGAACAGATCCCGATGGTCACGGGCGACCAGCTCGTCGGGGTCGTCCGCGACGTCGACGTGATCGCGGCACTCGCGGAGTAGCGTTTTCGGCTCGGTTTCGAGACCGTTACTCCCCGTCGTCGATCAACGCGCCGAAGACGCCGTCGGCGTCGGCCGGAACGTCGAAGTCGTGGTAGCGCTCGCCACGTTCTTTCGAGAGGATGTCGAGCGCTGCGGCCGCGCCGTCGCCGACCGAAATCGCCGCCTCCCACTCGTTCGGCCGAACCATCGCACCCGTCGCGTAGGCGTCCTCGACGCTCGTCTCCATCTCGAGGCCGACGTCGACGACCCCCTCGTCGGTCAGTTCACAGCCCAGTTCCTCGGCGAGGTCGCGGTTCGCGCCCGTTGCGAGGACGACGTACTCGGCGTCGTAGGTTCCCTCGTCGGTCTCGACGTCGAACCCGTCGTCGGTCTCGGAGACGGCCGTCACGGCCTCTCCCTGGTGGCGGTCGACGCCGTACCTGTCGACTTGCCCGCGAGCGGTTTCCACGAACTCGCTGCCGCCGACCGAGCCGATACCGAGGTAGTTGAACAGGTGGGCCTTGTGAAGCCACGTCCCGTCGGTGTCAAAGAGCGCCGTCTCGAGGCCGTTCTTTTCGGTAAACAGTGCCGCGCTCAGTCCCGCGGGACCGCCGCCGACGACGATCACCGTGGTAGTGTCTTCGGTTGTCATCTTCACTCACACTTATCTTTCCGTCCGTATATATCTTGAACGAACACCGGTGTAACCACGTTACATCGGCGTCACGGGACGGGGACACGTAGTCGAGTCCGCTACCGAGGGCGCGTCTCCCCCACGCGACGAAAGTGACTTTTATACGGCGTTTCACGTTAGGGCTGAGTATGAACGCACAGGAGTCACGTAGGCCGACCGTCCACGCGCCGACGCGGTCGAGCGCCTATCGAACGAATCGAGCGAACCCGGAGCGTACCCGATCATGAGCGGCGAGTCCACGAGCGAGAGGCTGGTCGAACTCGCCAAACGACGTGGCTATTTCTCCCAGTCGTCGGGAGCCTACGGCGGCGTCGGTGGCTTCTACACGTTCGGTCCGCAGGGGGCGTCGTTGAAGCGCAACCTCGAGGACGCCTGGCGGGAACGCTACGCCGTCGGCGAGGGCCACATGGAGATCGACGCGCCGACGATCATGCCCGAACCCGTCTTCGAGGCGTCGGGCCACCTCGACGGCTTCGACGACATGCTGATCGAGTGTCCCGAGTGTGGGGCAAGCAGCCGGGCTGATCACCTAGTCGAGGACAACACCGACTACGAGGACGCCGAAAGTCTCCCGATCCCCGAGGTCGAGGGGATCGTCGCCGAGTACGAACTCGCCTGTCCCGAATGCGGGGCCGGCCTGGCCGGCGTCGCCGTCGAGAACTTCAACCTGATGTTCGATACGAACATCGGCCCCGGCGACGCCCAGCCCGGATACATGCGCCCCGAAACCGCACAGGGCATCTTCGTCGAGTTCCCGCGGCTCAAAGAGTACGCCCGCAATCAGCTGCCCTTTGGCGTCACCCAGATCGGCCGGGCCTACCGCAACGAGATCAGCCCGCGTCGCTCGATTATCCGGACCCGGGAGTTCACCCAGGCCGAACTCGAGCTCTTTATCGACCCCGAGGGGGACGAGCCGGACCTCGGGGCAGTCGCGGACGTCCCCGTGACCCTCTATCCGGCCACAGAACAGAACGCCGAGGACGGCGGGGAAGTCGAGACGACGATCGGCGAGGCCCTCGAGGCGGGGACGATCGCCGACGCCTGGATCGCGTACTTCCTCGGAATCTCCCGGGAGTGGTACGAGGCCGTCGGCGTCGACATGGATCGGTTCCGGTTCCGCCAGCACCTCGCTGGCGAGCGCGCCCACTACGCGGCCGACTGCTGGGACGCGGAAAGCGAGATCGACGGAAATTGGATCGAGATGGCCGGCTTCGCCCACCGTGGGGACTACGACCTCTCGAACCACGGCGACCACTCCGGCGAGCGCTTTACCGTGTTCAGACAGTACGACGAACCCAAGACGGTCGAACGTGCCACGGTCGACCCCGACATGAGCTACCTCGGCCCCGAATTCGGCGGCGACGCCGGGGCCGTCGTCGCGGAACTCGAGGCGCTGGCCGAACGCGACCGGGCGGCGTTCGACGGCGAGGCCGTGGAAGTTGACCTCGAGGGGGAGACCCACGAGATCCCCGTCGAAACGTGTGGCTTCTCGGTCGACGAGGAAACCATCGCGGGCGAGCACATCACGCCGGAGGTCGTCGAGCCCTCCTTCGGCGTCGACCGACTCGTCTACACCGTCCTCGATCACGCCTACCGCGAGGACGAGGTCGACGGCGAGGAACGGACCTACCTCACACTCGATCCCGAGGTCGCCCCCACCTTCGTCGGCGTCTTCCCGCTGCAAAACGACGAGGAACTCGAGGCCGTCGCCGAGGATATCGCCGCCGACCTCCGGGCGGAAGGCATGGCGGTCACCTACGACGACTCCGGGGCGATCGGCCGACGCTACCGCCGCCAGGACGAGGTCGGCACCCCCTTCTGTGTCACGGTCGATTACGAGACCATAGAAGGCGAGGGGACGACCGTCACCGTCCGCGAACGGGACTCGACAGCCCAGAAACGCCTGCCGGTCGCCGAGCTCCCCGAAACGCTGGCTTCCCTGCGTGCGGGCGAGGTCGACTTCGCCGGCCTGGAGGGGTAGATTCCGATTAATTGAAGCGTCCCCGATGAGACCGACGAGTGAATGGCCGAGGAACTCAAGCGACGGCTGGTCCACGCGAGTGGCTCCGGGCTGGTCGCCCTCTATCTGCTGGCGGACTACCTCGACCTCTCTCTCACCTGGGATCGGTTTCGGCTCCTGATGGTCGTCCTCGCAGCCGGCGTGGTCGTCCTCGAGGCCCTCCGACTCCGGGTCGGACTGGAGTCGTGGATCTACGAGAAACTCACCCGCGAGTACGAACAGGACCAGTTCGCGGGGTACGGCTACTACATGCTCAGTATGACGGTCGTCGTGCTCGTTTTCGACCCGTCGATCGCCCTGCCCGCAATGCTCATGCTCGCGATCGGCGATCCAGTCAGCGGTGCGATCTCCGACGACACGCTTCGTCGGGTCAAGCGCCCGCCGGTGCTCGCGGCGACGTTCGGCGTCATGCTGGTGCTCGCACTCCCGTTTCTGTCCGCCGCCGCCGCGGTCGCCGCCGCACTCGGCGGGACGATCGCCGACGGGGTCACGGTGAAAATCGGCGAGTTCGTCGTCGACGACAACCTGACGATCCCGATCTACGCCGCCGTGTTGGCGTGGGTCACACTCGAGGTCGTCCCCCTCTAGAGGTCGGTGGTCCGGAACCGTCGGTAGCCGACCGCGGTCGCGAGGACGATCCAGCCGACGAGAACGACGAGTGCGAACGCCGGCCGTTCGTACACTGCCGGTTCTGCCGGTGGCTGGATGAACGCCCCGCTGTTGAGATCGGGATACAGCCCACCCAGCAGGTTCGCGTACGCGGCGACTGGATTGATCGCCTCGAGGAACGGGACCCACTCGGGATCCGTCTCGGGATAAGAAAAGCCGTGGCGGACGTACGACAGCGTGTTCGGGAGGTGTGCCCAGAGGTTGAAAAAGAACACGACGAAGGCCGCGAAGGCGGCGGTCGTCGCCCGCGTCGACGTTCGGACGGTCGCCGAGATGGCGACTGCGAGGGCAGTGAACGTCACCGCGAGCAACGCGAGTATCACTCCCACGACGACGAACCTGCCGAGGTCGACGGCTACACCGACGAACAGGGCGAACGGGACGGCAACGAGCAACGACGCGCCCAGCCCCGCACAGATCACGATCGAGCGTCCGACGAGTGTCCCAACGACCACCGTCCCACGGGAGATCGGCAAGCCGAGGACGACGTTCAGCGCGCCGGTCGTTCGCTTCTCCACGAGAGTGGACGCGAAAAAGCCGAGCGCGAGCAGCGGCGTCAACATCGCGAACGCGGGGAGCAACGACGGGAGCAGTTCGACCTGGTTGCCGGCAACCGATGCGGATCGGCCGGCGGCGTAGGTCAGCAGTGCGGACGGGAGGACGAAGAACCCGACGAGGAGCTGGAACTGTCGTTCACGGACGGTGTCACGGACGTCCTCCCGAACGAACAACGCGAACGTATCGGGGGCAGGGGCGTTCATTGAGCGACACCCCGCGTGTAGCGCTCGAAGAGCTCCTCGAGTGAGGTCTCGCTGGTCGTGACGTCCGTGACCTCGGCCCCGGAGTCGTAGACGGTCGCGACGACCGCCGCCTTCGTGGCGTCCGCACAGGCGACGACGACGGTCGTCCCGTCGGCTCTGACGCCGGAGACGCCCTCGAGGGCGCGAACGGACTCGAGGACGCCCTCGGGAACCGCCGAGAGCTCGAGGGTGACGGTGGCGGTCTCGTCCGTCGAGTCACGCAGGGCGTCGATCGTGTCGACGGTGACGAGTTCACCGCCGTCTACGATGGCGACCCGGTCACAGACGGCCTCGACCTGTTCCATGATGTGACTCGAGAAGAAGACGGTCGCCCCGCGGTCGTTTTCCTCGCGGACGATCCGGCGCATGGTTCGTGCGCCGTTGGGGTCGAGTCCCGTCGTGGGTTCGTCGAGGACGAGCAGGTCGGGTTCGCCCACGAGTGCCACCGCGAGCATGAGCCGCTGGGCCATCCCTTTCGAGTACTCGGCGACGGGATAGGCGTCGGGACCGCACATACCGACGCGTTCTATGAGTTCCTCGGGGTCGTCGTCGGCACCGTTCGCCTCGATGGCGAACTCGACGTGTTCGCGGCCAGTACGCTCGCCGATCGGCCCGTAGCCGTCGGGGAGGACGCCGACGCGCTCGCGGACGGCGGTACTCTCGGTCGCGACGTCGCGTCCGAGGACGGAAACCGAGCCCGACGTCGGGGCGGTATAATCGAGCAGGATATCGATCGTCGTCGATTTCCCCGCGCCGTTGGGGCCGAGGAATCCGAAGATCTCGCCGGAGCGAACGGTGAGATCGAGGTCGTGGAGGGCTGTGACCGATCGACTCCCGAGGAAGCCGACCCGCTCGTAGCGTTTGGTCACGCCGCGGAGTTCGATCGCGGCCATACGATCGACCTCGACGAACGAACGTATTATTCTTTTGATCGGTTTGGAGGGGAGTAATAGCTATATGGCTCGGCCGAGTCCGGACTGGCAGATGGGATACACGACGCGTCCCGGCGTCCCCAGGCCGGTCGCCAGGTTTGGAAGCTACCTGCGCGAGTGTGTCCGGATCGACACGCGAGCGCTCGCAGCCTTTCGCATCCTGGCCGGGTTACTCATCGCCGCCGACTTGCTGTTGCGTTCCCGGAACTTCACGTTCTTTTACACCGACGAGGGGGTCGTCCCGCGAGCACTCGCGATGGAACTCAGTTCGGGTTTTTCCGTCTATCACCTGACGACGAGTACGACGCTCATCGTGGCGCTTTTTCTCTTCCAGGGGCTCGTCGCCCTCCAGCTTATCGTCGGCTACAAGACGCGGGTCGCGACCGTCGTCTCTTTCCTTCTGGTCATCTCACTCGACCACCACAACCCCTTCGTCCTGAGCTACGCCGACACCCTGTTTCGGTTCTTGTTGTTCTGGGCGATCTTCCTCCCGCTTGGCGAACGCTGGTCGATCGACGCCCTCTCCCGGGATCGCACGCCACGCACCGCGGTCGCGGGTATCGCCACCGCCCTCATTCTCGGCCAGATGATCTACATGTACTTCACCAACGGGCTGATCAAATCCCGCTCGGACGTCTGGACGAGCGGGGACGCAGCACCACAGGTCCTCGCGATGGACGAAATCACCTTCCTGCTCGGCGACTTCGTCAGCGGGTTCCCGACGGCACTCGAGTTCGGCAGCCTGCTGTGGTTTTACCTGCTCGTGGGCTCGCCACTCCTGTTACTCCTCCGGGGGTGGCCACGGGCCGCGTTCGCCGGGCTCTTTTTCGGCGGCCACGCCGCGTTCGCGCTGACCGTCCGCATCGGCGCGTTCGCCTACGTCGCCTTCGCGGGACTGCTCTTGTTCGTGCAGACGCCCGTCTGGGAGGACACGAAGCGACTGCTCACCGCCGCCGGGGTCGACGTCGTCGGCGGCTACGAGCGAACGCGGGACCGACTCGAGGCGGTCACGAGGGTCCTCCCGGAGTACCGCATCGACTCCGAGCGGGCGATGGCCCTTCGGAGTGGCGGGTACAACGTCGCCTTCGGACTCCTCGTCGTCGCCATACTCGTGGTCGCCGCCGCAGTGGCCGTCAACGTCGGCGGCGCTGTGATCGACGGGGACGACGACCGGCCGCTCGAGGAACGGGTCGAGGTGACGATCGAGGGGACCCTGGAGGAGACCACTGGCGTGGGCGAGATCTACTCGACGGCGGGCTACTTCGGCGTCGACCAGCCGATCGGCTGGGGCGTCTTCGCCGGCCCCGATCCTCGAACGCAAGACCGTTACTACGTCTTCGCGGCCGAAACCGAGAGCGGGGAACGTCTGGACGTCTGGAACGACCGGGAACTTACCTACGACCGCCCCGGCGACCAGTTACAGAAACAGTACGGCACCTACCGGGAACGGTTCTACATGAACAGCGTCCGCCGTGGCGGCCACGGGAACGATCTCGCCCCGACCCTCGCCGAACACGTCTGTGCGGAGTGGTCGGCCGACCACGACGACGACCTCGCTTACCTCAACATGTACATGGTCGGCGAGGACGTGACCCTCGAGACGCTGCACTCGCCGGACGAGCGCGAGCGATCCTACACGGAGATTTACAGACACGGCTGTGGGGACAGGGAGCCAAGGGAGATCGACCCGCCGGAGTGACGGGTCAGGCGTTCAGCCGCCAGAGTTCGAAATTGAGGACGGCTGCGAACGTGATCCAGGCGAGGTAGGGGACGAGGAGACCCGCCGCCCGCCTGTCTACCCGATTGAACGCGACGATGGTGGCAACGACGAGCCCCCACAGGGCGACGATGACGACCAGGCCGAGGAACAACTCCTCGAGGGCGAAGAAGGTGGGCGTCCAGGCGACGTTGAACACCATCTGGAGGGCGAACAGGCCGAGCGCGAGCCGTCGGGCCGGGGCGTCGGCCCGCCAGACGAGCCACAGCGCGACGCCCATCAGGGTAAAGAGTGCGGTCCAGACGATCGGAAACGCGATCTCGGGTGGGTAGACGGCGGGTTTCTCGAGGGCGCGAAACCACGCGCTGTCGGGACTCGAGAGGAGTCCCGGGAGGCCGCCGACGACGTTGATCAGAAGGACGAACCCGATCGCGGCGAGGATCGAGTCGCCGTCGGGAAGCCGGCGAGTGGCGGCCGAATTCTCCATACGAGGAGTAGTCGACGGAGCGGGATAAACTGCCCCCACCGTTTCACTTTCACCGCGGTACGCGAATCCTTAACCGAGACGGCACCGAACCACGGACAAATGGCTACGACGGACGAGGACGTCCCCTCGATCGAGCATCCGCTCCTCGAGTCCGACTTCCTCGAGCGACGCCTCTACCAGCTCAAACTGGCGGGAACGGCGGCGAACGGCCACACCCTCGTCTGCCTGCCCACCGGCCTCGGCAAGACGACCGTGAGCCTGCTCGTGACGGCCCGCAGGCTCGAGGAAGTGGGCGGGAAATCGCTGATGCTCGCACCGACCAAACCCCTCGTCCAGCAACACGCCGAGTTCTACCGGGAGGCCCTCCGGATACCCGAGGAGGAAATCGTCGTCTTCACGGGCGACGTCAGCCCCGACGACCGGGCGGCGCTGTGGGCGGACGCGACGGTCGTGATGGCCACTCCGCAGGTCATCGAGAACGACCTCGTGGGCACCCGTATTTCTCTCGCCGACGTCACCCATCTCACCTTCGACGAGTGTCATCGAGCCACCGGCGACTACGCCTACAACTACATCGCAGAACGGTACCACGCCGACGCGACGGAGCCGCTCGTGACTGGCATGTCGGCCTCGCCGGGGGGCGACGAGGAGGCCATCCTCGAGGTCTGTGAGAACCTCGGCATCCGCGAGGTCGAGGTGATGACCGAGGAGGATGCAGACGTCGCGAAGTTCACCCACGAGACCGACCTCGAGTGGGAACGCATCGAGTTACCCGAGGAGGTCATAGCGATCCGGGATCTGCTAAACGAGGTTATCACAGAGCGCCTCGAGAAGCTCAAGGAACTCGGGATCGCCGACTCGGTCCAGCCGGATCAGTCCCAAAAGGAACTCAACAGGATGCGCGCCCAGCTCCAAGGGCTGATCGGCAACGATCAGTCGAAAGGCTACGAGGGGATGTCGATCCACGCGGAGGTGATGAAACTCCGTCAGGCGGTTAGCTTAGTCGAGACCCAAAGCGTCGAGGCCCTCCGGCGGTACTTCGAGCGCCAGCGCAACCAGGCCCGCACGTCGGGGGCCTCGAAAGCGAGCCAGCGGATGATATCCGATCCACGAGTCCGGGAGGCGATGCGAAAATCGGAGTCGTTCGACCAGCTCCACCCCAAGTATCGCAAGACGCGAATGCTGCTGGCCGAGACGCTCGGATTAGAGGGCGGGCAGCGGGTGATCGTCTTCACCGAGTCACGGGATACGGCCGAGGCGCTGACCGAGTTCCTCGAGGACAGTGTCGACGTCCGGCGTTTCGTCGGCCAGGGGGACCGCGACGGATCGGACGGGATGACCCAGAAACAACAGCAGGAAGTCCTCGATGACTTCCGGGCCGGGGAGTTCGAGGTACTCGTCTCCACGTCGGTCGCCGAGGAGGGTCTGGACGTCCCCGAGGTCGACCTCGTCCTCTTTTATGAACCCGTCCCGACGGCGATCCGTTCGATCCAGCGGAAAGGGCGGACGGGCCGACAGTCGAAAGGCCGAGTCGTCGTCTTGCTCGCCGAGGACACCCGCGACGAGGCGTACTTCTGGATCTCCCGGCGACGCGAGAAAGAGATGGAGTCGGAACTGCGCCAGCTGAAAGGCGTCGCCGAGGAAATCGAGGAGGAACTCGACGACAGCCAGCAGTCGCTCTCGGCGTTCGAGAGCGGGGCGAAAGTGAACCGTGGGACCGAGAAACCCGGAGACAGCGCCGCGGTCTCGAGTGGAACCGAAGGGGTTGCGGGACAGCCCGGCCTCGAGGAGTTCGCCGACGTCGGGGCTGGCTCCGACGACGCTGACGATGACGTCGAAGACGTCGACGAACGCGACACCGTCGACCCACCGACACCCGACGAAGAGGCGGGGACGATCGAGATCGTCGCCGACCAGCGGGAGATGGATTCTTCCGTTCCCAGGGAGCTCTCGAGGGCGAACGACCTCGAGGTCCGCCTCGAGACCCTCGCAGTCGGCGACTACGTGCTCTCGGATCGCGTGGTCGTCGAGCGCAAGTCCGCCGCGGACTTCGTCGATTCGCTCGTCGGCGGGGATCGGTCGGCGTTCGAGCAGGTCGGCGCGATGGCCCGACACTACTCCCGGCCGATCGTGATCGTCGAGGGCGAGGGCGTCTACGAACAACGCGATGTCCACCCGAACGCGATCCGCGGGGCGCTCTCGAGTCTCGCCGTCGACTTCGGGGCGAGCGTCCTCCGGACCGAAAGCGAGGCCGACACGACCGAACTGCTCGCGGTGATCGCGCGGCGAGAACAGCGAACCTCGAGTCGGACCGTCTCGGTCCACGGCGAGAAGGGAACGAAGACCCTCGGGGAACAACAGGAGTACGTCGTCTCCTCGATCGCCGAGATCGGCCCCGTGACCGCGAGGTCGTTACTCGAGGAGTTCGGCAGTGTGGAGGCGGTGATGATCGCGAGCGAGGAGGAACTCCAGAACGCAGACGGCGTCGGGGCGGTGACGGCCGAACGGATCAGGGAAGTCGTCGGGAGCGACTACACGGGCTGACGGTATCGGACGGCGCCGTGCGATCGCCACCCCGTCCCGGCTACATCGTTCACGGCGTACGTCCGGCAGGTTCAACCGTCACGTTCCTCGAGGAAGCCGACGAGGCGGTCGTTCACCGTTCGCGAGCGTTCGACGAACGCGAGGTGGCCGGCCTCGAGGGTCTCGAGGTCCCCACGTGGAAGGGTCGCCTCGAGGTCCCGGGCCGACTCGAGGGGGACACACTCGTCGGCGGTCCCGTGGACGAGCAGTGTGGGCTGGGTGACCTCGTATCCCCAGTCGGTCGCGTCGAAGCCCTCGAGGGCGGCGATCTGTGACTCCCAGCCGGCTCGTGAGGCGTCCCCATCCGCTCGCCAGTCGACGATCCCGTCGAGGACGTCGGGTTGTGCTCGCTGAAACTCCCCGTCGAACGCCGCCTCGAGGGTCTCCCGGAGAGCTTCGCGGTCCTCCGGCGGCGCGTACAGTCCCTCGAGGTCGAACTCGGAGCCGCGAGCACCGGTTCCGAAAAGCGAAAGCGTCGCGACCCGACTCGAGGTGCGGGCGGCCTCGAGGGCGATGGCACCGCCGAGACCGGCCCCGACGACGTGGGTGTTTCGGGCCCCGACGGCGGCGAGGACGCTCTCGAGGTCGTCGGCGAGCGTCTCGAGGTCGTAGGGCCCCGGCGGACGGTCCGAGCGGCCGGTTCCCCGGAGGTCCCAGACGACGGCCTCGTAGGGGCCGGCGACGGCGGCGTGTTGCCATCCCCACGACCAGCCGCCCAGGCCCGCCTCGGGGACGAAGACGACGGGCGTACCCTCCCCGTCGGTTTCGTAGTACAGCGAGACGGCCCCGTTTTCGACGGTCGACATAGTGGTCTCGACGGTCTCGACCCCGAGGACGGTTTCGGTTCGGGACGAACGCTTTTATCGAACGGCGAACCTACTCCCTTGCGTGTCGGGAACAGCCGAGTACATGCGCTTTTTCCCGTACGGGGAGCCCTACGAGAACCAGCGGGAGGCGATGGACCGTATCCACAACACCCTCTCTCGCGGTCAGGACGTGCTCTTCGAGGGGGCCTGTGGGACCGGCAAGACCCTCTCGTCGCTCGCCCCGGCCCTCGAGGTCGCCCGCGAGCAGGGCAAGACGGTCGTCATCACGACGAGCGTCCACCAGCAGATGCGCCAGTTCGTCGCCGAAGCGCGGGCGATCACCCGCGAGGAATCCATCCGCGCCGTAGTGTTCAAGGGCAAAGGCTCGATGTGTCACATCGACGTCGACTACGAGGAGTGTCAGGCCCTCCGCGATACCACCACGGCGGTAGTCGACGCCGAAGAGGACCGCGAGCGACTCGAGGAGCGCCAGCGGGACTTGCTCGCACAGAGCCGGGACGGTGACGGGGGTGCCGCCGAGGCCCGTAGCGCGGTGATGGACGAACTGGCGGATCTCGAGGGGCGGATCGAGGACTTAGCGGAGGCGAACGTCTGTGATCACTATCACAACAACCTCACCGAGGACACCGAGGACTTCTTTTCCTGGCTGTTCGAGGACGTCCGCACCCCCGAACAGATCTACGAGTACGCCGAGGACCGCACCCTCTGTGGCTATGAACTGCTCAAAGAGGGGATCGAGGGCGTCGATCTGGTGGTCTGTAACTACCACCACCTGCTCGATTCGACCATCCGCGAGCAGTTCTTCCGGTGGCTCGGCCGGGATCCCGAGGACGTCATCGCCGTCTTCGACGAGGCCCACAACCTCGAGGACGCCGCCCGCGAACACGCCACCCGCACGTGTTCCGAACGGACCTTCGACGCCGCACTCGAGGAACTCGAGGAGGCTGACGATCCCCGAGCCGATGACGCCGCGAACGTCCTCGAGGCGTTCCGGGACGCCGTAGTCGAGACCTACGAGGACTCCTTTGGGTTCGGCCAGCGTGAGCGAACCGGCGAGAACTGGGAGGACGTTGCCATCGCCAACGAGGACCGCCGGGACGACCTCACCCTCGCTTTCTTACAGCGGTACTCGGGTCAGGGGATCGACGCCGACCTCGAGGCCGCCCTCGAGGTGGGCAGGCGGTTAGACGAGGAGTACGAGGAGGCCTACCGAAACGGTGAGAGTGCAACCCGTACCGAGTGTCAGACTCTCCAGGCGGGCGCGTTCGTCGACGCCTGGATGGCCGAGGGCGACCAGCGCGGGCTCTACCCCGTCGTCTCGGTCCGTCGGGACGGCGGGACCGACGAGGTCTACGGCCGGGCGGAGCTGTACACCTGCCTGCCACGGCAGGTGACGGGCCGGCTGTTCGAGGAGGTCTCGGCTACCGTACTGATGAGCGCGACCCTTCAGCCCTTCGACGTGACAGGGGACGTCCTCGGCCTCGACGATCCGGTGACGATGGCCTACGGACTGGGGTTCCCCGAAGAACGGCGACGGACGTACGCCGTCGAGACGCCACCGCTGTTCTCGAGTGATCGTGAGGACCCCGACGTCCAGGCGGCCGTCGCCGACACTATCGCCGACGCCGTCCGCTTTACCCCCGGGAACACCCTCGCCTTCTTCCCCAACTACGGCGAGGCCGCCCGCTATGCCGACCGTCTCGAGGGCCGGGTGGACTCGACGGTCTACCTCGACGAACCCGGCGTGGCGGTCGAGGACCTCCGCACACGGTTCGTCGCCGACGACGACGCGATCTTGCTGACCTCGCTGTGGGGGACCCTCGCCGAGGGGGTGAGTTTCGACGGCGAGGACGCCCGGACGGTGCTCGTGGTCGGCGTTCCTTACCCCCACCTCGACGATCGGGCGGAGGCGGTCCAGGAGGCCTACGACGCCGCCTTCGAGGGGACTCAGACCGGCTGGCGCTACGCCGTCGAGATCCCGACGGTGAGAAAGACCCGCCAGGCACTCGGTCGGGTGATCCGTGCGCCCGGGGACGTCGGCGTCCGCGCCCTACTCGATCGACGCTACTCGCGGGGGGCCAAATCCGACCTCGGCAAGTACAGCGTCAACGGGGCGTTCCCACACGAAGAACGCGAAGAGCTGATGGACATCGACCCCCCGAAACTGAAGTTCGCGATGCTCAACTTCTACACCGACCACGACGCCTACGACGGCGAGCCGCCGAAACCCTAGTCGAACCCGTCGACGCCGGCGTCGCCTTCGCCCTCGAGATCGTTCTCCGTTAGCTCGAGGTCGGCCGCCGCGCCGTCGTCGATTTCGATGACGACTCCCTCCTCCGTTTCGGCAATCCCGAGGAACTCCTCGAGTGCGAGTTCGGTCTCCGCTTCGACCCGCAACGCGAGCCGGAGTGTGGCCTCGAGGTCGCGGCTGATTTCGTCGCCGAGGTCGTCGCGGGTGAGCCCCTCGATGCTGTAGGCCCCCTCGGGGTGGAGGTACTGGAAGGGGTGGTCGTTGGGGACTTCCCGGAGGTCGACGTCGAACGACCAGGCGTACGGGAACAGCTGGACGGCGTAGCCCTGTGGCTTCGGTACTGCTCGGCCCGCGGCGGTCAGTGCGAGAGTCAGTGCGTTCGATCGGGCGTCCGTGTCGTAGTAGACGCCGGGCATGCCGGGTATCGGGAGTCGCATGGGCGAGAGAGCGCTCTCTCGGGACATGAGTCTGTCCCCGGAATACCACGGGGTGGCCCCCAGACCGGAACACGACCTCGAGTTGCGGCCGGTCAGAAGACGTCGAACTTGTCCCGGCGGTAGAGATCCAGTTCGAAGACCGACGACTCTCCTCTGGTCGCTGCGAACGCGATCGCCTCGGCGATCTCCTCGGGTTCGCTCGCCTCGCCCTCCTCGAAGTGTTCGGCGAAGGAGGCTCCATCGGAGGTCTCGAATCCGGTTCTGACCTCGGAGGGGTTGATCACGGTGACGCCGACGCCGTCCTCGCCCGCCTCGGCCGCGACGCTCTTTGCGAACCCACGGACCCACCACTTCGAGGCCGCGTAGACGGGGTTAAACGATCGCGGGAACTTCCCCGCGGCGCTGGCGACGAACAAGAGGTGCCCCTCGCGTTCGCGGAGGTGGGGCAGGGCCGCCCGGGTCGCATAGAACACCCCGTCGACGTTCGTCTCCTGGATCGTGTGGTAGTCGTCGCTCTCGAGGTCCTCGACGCCACTTCCCCGGGCCAGCCCCGCGTTGTTCACCAGCACGTCGATTCCCCCGAACCTGTCGACGGTCTCGGCGACCATCGCGTCGACCTCGTTTTCAGAGCGGACGTCCGTCGGGGCGACGAGCGTCCCGACGCCGTACTCGGCCTCGAGGTCCGCCGCTCGCTCCTCGAGTGTCCCCTCACTGCGTGCGGCGAGGACCAGGTTCGCCCCCTCGGCAGCCAGTTCGTGGCAGGTCGCCGCGCCGATGCCGGAACTCGCTCCCGTGACGATCGCTACCCCTCCTTCGAGTCGGTCAACGGATGCCATACCAGTCGATCGGAGCCGAGACTGTTCGGCCTTTCGTTCTCAGTATTTCTCGAGGTCGTACAACTCGCCGTACTTCTCGGCCACGTACTCGAGGAAGTACTCCGCGGTAACCGCCTCGCCGGTGGCCTCCTCGATCAACTCGGGCGTGGTGTAGCGTTTGCCGTGACGGTGGACGTTCTCCCGGAGCCACCCGTTGAGGTCGTCGAACTCGCCTTCCCGGATCCGTTCTTCGAGGTCAC
>Ga0207421_10002769_pt1 | contig 21452 bp, 15 predicted proteins | sample SodLakKL_010_SED_4_FD_187542 | JGI IMG/M metagenome (GOLD analysis project Ga0207421, IMG submission 187542) | Alkaline sediment microbial communities from Lake Tanatar, Kulunda Steppe, Russia - 8KL_010_SED (SPAdes) (version 2) | ecosystem: Environmental > Aquatic > Non-marine Saline and...
AGGAGCAACCTGAGGAGCAACCTGAGGAGCAACCTGAGGAGCAACCTGAGGAGCAACCTGAGGAGCAACCTGAGGAGCAACCTGAGGAGCAACCCGGGGAGCAGCCTGAGGAGCAACCCGGGGAGCAGCCTGCTACAGAGTCGCCGGAAACGGACCGCTCGCCGGAGGACGAAAACACCGAAGTAAACGACCCGACAAACGAGTGACCGCGCGGCATGCGACTCTCTTCTTCCCATATCTTCCCATACCGCAGTGAACTCCCGGCCTGAGCTTGACGACCTCAGATGCTTGAGGGATTGGGGAGATTTCGCTTACTGGGGATTTCCTGCCCGAATATCGATACTGTTGTTATGAACCACTTGCTGTGGTATGAGTTATGTAGTAGGAGGGATAACCGGTACAAGCTCATGCAAGCCGGGATCCCGCACCGTCGTTTTCTGTTTGGTAACGAGGTCAGGCGTATGGTCAGTAGAGTCTTATCCGTGCTTCTCTTGCTACTCGTGCCGGTACCGCCGCTCGTGGCGCAGGAGCTCTCGGAGCGTGAGGAAATCGCGATTTTCGACCTGAGCTACTACGGCGAGCCTGAGCCGCGGGAGCCTCGTGGGCCTACGATCCGGGTTGAGGTGGATCGGGACGCCTTTCGCTTCGAGTATCGTGGAACCGGGGATGAATCATACGACCGCGAGTTTGCCCGACAGTTCGATGCAGTCAACGACCGGATAAACGGGGTGTTCGTCGAGCTCGGGCGTTTCGACGTTATTGGCTACTCGCAACGTTTGACTGCGGAGAGCGTTGACGAGTTCGTCGAGCTGCTCCGTGAGTTCAAGGAAGATCGCATCGAGGTTCCCGAGGAGGTCCTTCTTGGCCGCCAGCCTTTCACGGAAGCGGAACTCGAACGCTTGACGGGCGGGTTCATCGTCGTTGTGCCTTCGATCACCTACTACGGCATGAGCAGGTCGGAGGGGGAGTATACGGCGGAGGTGGAGACGAGCCTCACGTTCATCGACGTAGATACCACGCAGACTATGGATCATATACGGATCGAGACAAGCGGTACGGACGAGGAGCCCGGTCGCGCAATTCGCTCGGCCGTCGAGCGTATTCCGCCACGGCTGAGCACGGAGGTCCGTACGATGGAAGCTTTCCTTATTCGGAGCGGTGTTATCGACGTGGATGGACGGGACGTGCATCTGGAGTTTGGCCGGAACATGGGGGTCGTGCGCGGGGACGAGTACGTGCTCCTGGATACGGACGTAACTGCTGCCGGAAGAGAGCGCACGCGGGAGATTGCGTTTTTGGTCGTGCGGGAAGTACACCAGTCATTCAGTATCGCTCGCCTCGTGTATGCGGACCGGTCACCGAGCGTTGGCGACCAAGCTGAGGAGGTGCCGCGCACCGGCGCTGAGTTGGGGGTCTATACGCACGGGGTTACTCCGCAACCGCTTACCGGTGAGGGCGGGGAAGCGTTTTCCCGGATCGATGCCGTGGTAATCGGGCTGGAAACTGCCGCGGCGCGTGGGTTCTACGGCGTACGACCTGTCGTAGGTGTGGAACTTCCGATCATCGGCGCTCCGAACCACCTGGTGTGTAACGGAACTCTGGGAGTTGAGTTTCCACGCTATATCGGAAGAGTTCGCGTTACGCCTGCCTTTCACGCCGGCGCGGGGGCGGCGATACGCACCCGCGACGATGAGGAGGATCCGTTCCTCAGTCACCTCGGAGGGCGGGTTCAGCTGGGGGTGGAGTATTTCGCGACTCGGAACGTGCTATTTCGCTTGGAAGGTGGCGCAACGCGATACTGGGAGAGCGGTCGCGCTCACGACAAAGGGATTCCGGGGTACGGTGGGCTCTACGTGGGGGCCGGACTCCGGCTTAAGTGAAGGAGGCTCCTATGATGAGCGCACGGGCATTCGTGGCGAAGGGGAGGACGATGCGAAGAGTGACGTGGTTAGCCGTTCTCGGCGGGCTGATTCTGCTGGGTTGTGCCACCGAGCCGGAGCCGGCCGAGGCCCCGGTGGAGGACGCGTACCATACTGGAGCAGGCCGTGACGCAAGCTTTGGGCGAGCGATGAATGAAGCGAAGATGGATGCCGTCCGGGCGTTCGTGGTCGACTATCTTGGAGAGAGTACGGAACGTGCTCACCGGCCCGAGCTCGACCAGATCCTCTACGGCACCAGGAACCCCAACGCATACGTCTATACCGACACGATGGAGACTACCCGGGAGGACAACGTCGGTACTCTGGAAGAGCCGGAGTACGTGTACGAGATGCGAATCAAAGTGGATGCAGGGGCAATCGTGCGTACGCTCGATTCGCACGGCATCGAGCCGGGAGATGCCGTGGCTGATCCGGAACGGCCCGAAGAAGAGCCTTCTCCGGACGATGAGGGGATACCTGAGCCTGGTGAGGCGGCGGACGAGCTGGCGCTCCACCCGGACGATTGGAACGGCGCCGCTGAAGAGGAGCGGCGCTTTATCCGCCGATACGTCGACCGGCTCACGTATATGGTCTATTTTCCGGAGGACACCGAGCTCGACCGGAGCTTCCTCCGCCAGGCCGTGGGGCAGGCGAATAGCTATCTCATCTCGGAAGGGCATGTGGCGGTGGACGCCTCCCAGGTTCAGCGGCTGCGCGAGGATCAGCAGATGGTCTACGAGGAAGAGACCGGCGGTGAAGTCGGCATGTTGCAGTGGATCGCTCAACGGCTGGATGCCGATGTCTACGTGGAGGTGGACGGCACCGTTAGCGCGGACACCCGGAACGACCGGCACTATGCAACCGCCAACATGGATCTGCGTATGTACGAGACCAGCACGGGGCAGCTGTTGGGTTCGGTTCCCTATCAGAGCCCGGAGACGGTGAGCCGTACCGATCAGAGGTCGGCAAAGTCGAACGCCGTGCAGAGCGCGGTCTATGCGGCTATGCCCCACATGATCGATCAGAGCAGAGAGCTGTTGGCGCGGCAGTTCACCCAGGGTATTCGGTACGAGTTGGTTCTGCAGAATACCGAAGATTCACGCATGGTGGCCGAGTTTCGGCGCCAGATGCGCGATAGAGTAAGCGAGGTCGATACGGTGAGCCAGAGCCCGGAGGAAACGGAGTTCGTAGTCTACCACTACGGCTCCCTCGATGAGCTCGAGGAGTTGACCTACCAGGCCGCGGACGCCGTTCCCGGCATGGAAGGGTTATACCAGGTGATGCGGCGCGGAAAGAGCATCACCTTCAACACAGGCATATAGGGGCAAGGAGGGTCTTATGAAACGGCTGTTTTTGGGTGTTTTTGTCATGGCGCTGGTTGCCGGGATGCTTCTGGTTGGAGCATGCGCAAGCGAGCCGGAGCCGGAGCCGGAACCTGAGCCCGACCCGGGGATCCAGGAAATCGAGGTTCTCGAGCACCGGGGAAGCGTACACGGCGTGGATACGCCGGAGTGGGTCATAAAGAGCCTGGAGGGCCCGGCGGCAATCGAGCAGCTTCCGGAATACGAGGATCAATACGCCTTCATATTCGAAGAGCGCGGGAACGACCTGCAAGGCGTGGAGATGTGGGCTCAGAACTTCAGTGCTCCTTCGGAGGTTGCTCAACGCGTTTCCACTGCCGTCGAGCAACGCTTCGTCGGCGCAGCCGCGGGCGACGTCGACCGGATCGAGACGTACATGGAAAACGTAGTCGATACCACGTCGCAGGCGGAATTCTCCGGACTTACCCGGGCGAACGAGTGGTGGGTTCGGGTCCGAGTACACGATCCGGAGGGCGAAGCCTTTGAGGAAGAGTACCGCTATACGGTGCTTTACACGATCCAGCGCGACCTAATGGATGAGCAGGTTCGCCGAGCGATTGACGAAGCTGCAGCAGAGGAAGAGCTGACCGACGAGGAACAGACCGTCCGCGATCGGGTGAAAGAGCGCTTCGAGCAGGAAGGCCTCTGAGGCGCACTCCCGCCACGCCTCGGCGACCGTTCGGCGTGAAGCGCTCGGTCGCCGAGGTCGAGGAGGCTTTGGCGGTGAAATCGGAGGACATCATGGGGGCGGCAATTGATCGCGACTCGCCGAATGCCGAAGAGAGAGGGCAGGCCGACCGGGATCCGGCCGGCCGCGAGCCGGCCGGCTGTGCGTTGCCCTGCTTTCTCTATCGGACAGGGCGGTTGCCTGGCGGCCGCCGCCGGTGCGCCGGTAGCCTTCGGGAGGTGGTCCCGGCAGTGCTCCTTTGGCTGGTTGCAGGATTGTCGGCATCGGCTCTCGTCGCGTGCGCCGCAGGCCCGCAGGCGGCGCCGGAGACCGGAGACGAGAAGCCGCCTTCGTGGGTCCTGGATCCTCCTGAGGACACCGCCGAGTCGGTGTATTTCACCGGCTCAGGTACGGACCACGACGGCGACGTCGCCGCGGCCGAGGATATCGCAACGAATCGCGTCATCGCTGAGATCACCCGGTATCTCGGTATTGAGGTGACGAGCGACACGACCGCGGAAGCGGAGGCCTCGCTCGACTCCTTCCAGGCGAATGTCCGACAGGAAGTGCGCCAGCGCGGTGAGGCACGAGTGGAAGGGCTGCACACCGAGGACCGTTATGTGGAGGAGCGAAACGGCCGGGTGACACTGCACGTGCTGGCCCGTTACGAGCGAGAAGCTCTGGAGCAAGAGCGGGCGCGGTTAGCGCGGCTTTTCCAGGAGCGAGTCGATGCGGTCGAGATTCCGGCGGCTGAGGCACGCGAACGGGCCGAGCGGTACGACATCTACGGCGCGATCCGGAAGTATATCGAGGCAGCGGCCGCCGCGGCGGGCTCGGATCTGCGGAATCGTGACATCTACGTTGAAGAGAACCTCAGACGTGCCGAGGAGCTGGCGGAGAGCCTGAGCATGCGGCTGGAGCCGGCGACGGTCGTCGGAGACTCCGGTGGATTCGAGGATCGATTCGCCCTCGAAGTCTTTCAAGAGGATGCGGGAGAGGAGATCCCCGTCGCAAACGTCTCGGTCCGTGCGACGTATCCCCGACGCGGCACTTCCGGACGTACTACGATGCACTCGGAGCGGCTCACGACCGACGGTGAAGGAAAGGTATCGTTCGCACCTTCCACAGACGTACCGATCGGCCAGGGAACGGTTACGTTTGCCGTAGATTTCACATCGGCGCTGGAGCAGATGCGGGACGTTCCGGCTGATTACCGCGGGGCCGTGGACCGGATCCGAAGCGCGGTTACGGCGCTGCGCGAGCGAGGGACGTACGAAATGCGCAGTGCCGCCCGGACCGTTCCCACGGCTGTGGCGGTTGCAGAGCTGGATGAGGAGGGCGATGTGCTGGCGCGCTCCCGGACCGCCGGCGGCATCGAGCAGGTGCTCCGGGAGCATGATTTCCGGCTCACGGGTGCGGACCTGGGTGATCTGGATTTCTCTTCGGTGGGCCGCGAAGAGGTGGCGTCGGCTGCGCGCCGGGCGGCTGACGGGAGGTATGAACGGCTTATCTACGGCACGGCCCGGATAACCCAGGTGGACGACCGCGACGGGTACATCGTACGCGTTGACGGAGAAATAACCGTTGTGGACGTGGAAACAGGCGAGATTCTCAGCTCCGAGTCTCGCTTCGCCCGGAGTCGCGGAAGCAGCTCGAGTGCCGCTGCCGACAGCGCGTTTCGCAGCTTAGGACGAGGGGCCGCCGAGCACCTGCTCGAAACCTTGCCGTGAAGGGAAGCGACGCGTCGCGACGGCGGGGGCCAACTGACGGTCCTGCCGGACCTACTCGCGTGATGCTGTCCCGGCCGCCGGCGAGCGAACCAGCCAAGGCTCTGCTGCCCGTATTGGATCGTTGGTTATGATCCCATCTACTCCGTAGCCGAGCAAGCGCTCGGTGTCTTCTCGAGCGTCGATGGTCCACGGCAGGACGTGGTAGCCCTTCCGGATAAGGCGCTTGATCCGGCGTTCGGTCGCGAGCTCTATCTTGGGTTTCAGAATGGGCGAGCGGGAGATCCATCGTCCCTGCCCCCGGCGAAGGAACCAGTGTAGCCGCTCCATGGTGCCGTAGTTCACGGCGGTGGGAAGGTTGCTGAGCCGGCCGATTTCCCGGAGGGCAAACGGGTTGAAGGAGCTTATAACGACATTTCGCTCGAGCCCTCGAGCTTCGATGAGGCTGACGAGCGCCTCTTCGATGCCGGTCGGGCGGATGCTTTCGTGTTTGATCTCGATGTCGTAGAGGATGGATTTCCCGAACTCGTTGAGGATGTCGGTAAGAAGCGGGATGTGCTCGCCCCCGCCGGCATCGAGCTCATGGAGCGCGGTGTAGCTGGTGTCGGCGAGCTTGCCGGCTGCTCCGGTAGTGCGTGCGAGCTCGTAGTCGTGGAAGACCATGATCTCTCCGGTGTCGGCCAGCTGCACGTCGAGCTCGATTCCGTGAGCTCCGGCATTGACGGCGTCTCTGAACGCGATCATCGTATTCTCCGGATTCCGGGCCGAATAGCCCCGGTGGGCCAAGATGAGCGGCCGGTTGCGGTCAGGAAAGAGCTCCGCCGCCATCAGAGGCCTTCCTCGCGCATCTTTCTCTTGAGCTCTTCGAGCGCGCTGTCAGCCTCGACGTCCTTCATCCTGTGGCGCGTCTTGTCCTCTTCGCCGACGATCTCGTCGAGCTGTTGCGCAAGCGCCTCGGCATCGACCGTTCGCTCGGGAGTGCGGGAGAGCCGGTCCCAGCTCATCTTGAGCCGCTCTACTTTGCGGGCAAGCTCCTGCTCCTCTTGCGCGAGTTGCTCCACCCGAGACTGAGCCGCTTCCCAACGCTCGACCGCGGCCTGGGTGAGCTCTTCGTCACCCTTGTCCCGGGCAAGCTCGGCGCGCCGCTGCCAGAGTGCTGCATCGTTGCGGGCCTGTTCGAGCTGCTTAGCCACGTTGTTGTAGGTGGCGACGTATTGGTACACGTACTCTTTGGCGCTCCGGCGGTCCATGCCGGTGAGATCGGTCTCCTCGAGCTCTTGCCGAAGCTCGTTGCTCATACCGCCGGCGCTCCGGCTGTCGCGGCTCCCGTGGGTGCCACCGGTTGCTCCGCCATTGCCGTAGTTCTGCTTTCCGTCGCTCATGATGCCTCCTCCCGAAGAGCTCTCGGGAACGATCGCTCGCTTCTATCCACCACGAAGTGTAAGTGGTCAGGCGCGTGAAAAGCAACTCCGTGACGGCAGGACCAAGGGAGACGAAACGCAGTTGGGCTCCCAGCCGGAAGCGCTATGGCGAGTGCCCTGGTTTGGTGCTTGCCGGCGGCGCGTGTCGGGGCGCTACGTCTTGCCCAGATGAAGCCGCGCGGCTAAGGTGCGTACGGTATGAACCGGAACGCGATGGACCATGACGAGCCAATTGTCGCCCTTGCTACCCCGTTCGGCCGGGCAGCGGTTGCCGTAGTGCGCACCTCGGGCGAGGGGGCAGTGGAGCTGGTTGCGCGGTGCTTCTCTCGGCCCGAAGCCCTTCGTCGGGCCCGAGGGTATACGGTTCACCATGGCCGTATGATGGACCCGGCGGACGGGTCCGTGGTCGACGAAGTCCTTTGTACCGTATTTCGCGCCCCGCGCAGCTACACCGGGCAGGAGTCGGTGGAGATATCTACACACGGAAGCCGGGCAGTGGTTGAGGCGCTTCTGTCGCTGTTGACTGGAAGGGGGTTCCGCTCGGCGCTCCCCGGGGAGTTCACAATGCGGGCGTTCCTCAACGGAAAGGTCGATCTCACCCGGGCGGAGGCCGTGCGCGAGCTGGTGGATTCGCAGACCGCCGCCGGCCGGAGTCTGGCGCTGCATCGGCTCTCCGGGGCGGTGGAGCGCCGCATTCGGGCAGTCAAAGAGCACCTCCTTGAGGTTCTGGCCACGGTGGAGGTCCAGCTCGACTATGGCGAGGACGAGCTGGAGGACGTGCCGGTCGACGCGGCCCCGCTCAAGCAGGCGGGCGAGCAACTCCGCCGTCTCGCTGCGACCTATGAGCAGGGGCGGCTTTACCAGGAGGGAGTGCGCGTTGCCTTGGCCGGTCCGACGAATGCCGGTAAGTCTAGCCTCTTCAATCTTTTTGCTCGGGAGGAGCGAAGCATCGTGAGCGAGCATCACGGCACCACCCGGGACTATATCGAGCGGGAGGCCGAGATCGAGGGGATACCGGTCCGGTTATATGACACGGCGGGGCTGCGGGACGTCGGGGAGGCTCTGGAGAGCGAGGGGATCCGGCGGAGCTCGGAGATCATCCGAAACGCGGATCTGGTCTTGTACCTCGTCGACGGCGCCGTCGGTGTCAGCGACGAGGACGACCGGCTGATCGACTCACTCCGGGAGGAGAAGCGGGTTATTGCGGTGTGGAGCAAGCTCGACCTTGCCGGCGCCCCTCCCGAGGGGTTCGTGGGGGTGAGCGCAGAGACGGCCGAAGGATTCGATCAGTTGCGCCGTGCAATAGCCGAGCGGTTGACGGCGGGGATTACGACGGCAGCTGAGGAAGTCGTCATCGACAGCGAACGGCAGCGGCGGCTCCTCGAAACAGCCGTGGGCGCGATCGACCGGACCGCGGAATCGGTATACGCAGGCGAGCCGGCGGATGTGGTGGCGGTCGATCTGCAAGAGGCCATTCAGTTGCTCGGCGAGATCACCGGCGAGGTCACTACGGACGATCTGTTGGACACCATGTTCGGGAGCTTCTGTGTCGGCAAGTGAACGCCACCGCGGGACGCGGTGTCTTCGCCGGACGTTGCCGCGCGAACGACGCTTTTGGTAACGTGAGGGATGTTATGGATTTTGATGCGGTTGTTGTGGGAGGTGGCCACGCGGGCATAGAGGCCGCGTTGGCGCTGGCCCGCTTGGATTTTCAGACGCTCATGGTCACCCAGAACCTGGACACGATCGGCAAGTTGAGCTGTAACCCCGCCATCGGTGGGCTTGCCAAGGGGAACATGGTGCGAGAGATCGACGCGCTTGGCGGGGAGATGGGGCGCTTGATCGATAGAACCATGATCCAGTTTCGCGTGCTCAACAGGTCGCGGGGCCCCGCCGTTCAGGCACCTCGAGCGCAGGCGGACAAGAAGGCCTATGAGGTGGCTGCAAAGCGCACCCTGGAGCGGCAGCCGGGCCTTCGCGTGTTCATGGACACTGTCGTGGATCTGCTCTTCGAGTCTACCGGTCGCGGGGTATGCGGCGTGGTTACCGAACGCGGCAAGCGCTTCACTGCTCGGGTAGTCGTGCTGACCACCGGTACGTTCCTCAACGGGCGGATATTTCTCGGCGAGCATGTGCAGGAGGCGGGACGAATGGCGGAGCCCGCCGTCCGCGGGCTCGAGCGGCCGCTCAGCGAGTTGGGTTTCCGAATGAGCAGGCTCAAGACCGGCACCCCTGCGCGAGTCTCGCGCGGCAGCATTGATTTCTCTCAACTCGAGGAGCAGTTCGGCGACCAGGAGGTCGTGCCGTTCTCGTTTTCGAACCGGGAACTAGATCGCCCACGACTCTCCTGTTACGTGTCCTTTACGAACGAGCGTACCCACCGCATCATTGCCGACAATATGCACCGCTCGCCGCTGTACTCGGGCAAGATCGTGGGTAACGGCCCCCGCTACTGTCCAAGCATCGAGGACAAAGTCCGGAAGTTTCCCGATCGGGACCGGCATCAGATCTTCTTGGAGCCGGAGGGCATGGACACCGAGGAGATCTACCTCAACGGTGTATCGTCGAGCATGCCGGAGGATGTCCAAGAGGCTTTCATCCGGACGATCCCCGGGCTCGAGCATGCCGAGATCATGCGGCCCGGCTATGCGGTGGAGTACGACTACATCGACCCGTCTCAGCTCTATCCGACGCTCGAAGCGAAGCTTGCCGAGAACCTCTTCATCGCCGGGCAGACCAACGGATCGTCCGGATATGAGGAGGCAGCGGGGCAGGGGCTAATTGCGGGCATCAACGCGGCGCGTCGCCTCCAGGACGCGCCCCCCTTCATACTGACGCGCGCTGAGGCATACATCGGTGTCATGGTGGACGACCTCGTCACACTCGGAACGAAGGAGCCGTATCGAATGTTTACGAGCCGGGCGGAGCACCGGCTCGTCCTTCGCCATGACAGCTCCGATACACGCCTCTTCGACCGAGGCTATGAGCTAGGGCTTCACAGCCAAGAGCGGTATGAGCATTTCCGTGCAAAGCGTGAAGGCATTGCGGAGATCAAAGGGCTGCTCCGAAAGCGGAAGGTGACCGGCGACGACGTCCGGGCGGCAGCCGAGATCGACGCCGACGGCGAGAGACGGAACGAGGGCTATCGGCGGGGCCGCGGGGAAAACCCCGCCGGCTGTGCGGAAGTGCTGGATAAGCTCGTCGGAAAGAGCTTCTACCACGCGCTCAAAAGCCCGAGTCTTTCGATAACAGACCTCGCGCGCCTCGAACCGAGCCTCCGGCCGGCGGATGCCACACGTTGCCATTCTTTCGGGGAGGGGCGAAGTAGCGGCTGGAAGCATGACGCCTCGAGTGGGTTCCTTGAAACAAACGGTGAGCCTCTTACCGAGTGGCTGCACCAGGTAGAGCTGGATGTGAAGTACGAGGGGTATGTCGCCAGGCAAGAGCGGCAGCTTCTCAAGTTCCAGAAGATCGAGCGAATGAAGATCCCCCGCGATTTCGACTACGCGCGTGTGCCGGGGCTTTCCACTGAAGCACGCGAGAAGTTTCGGGAGATCCGCCCGGCGAGCGTCGGGCAGGCCGGCCGAATCCCCGGCGTGCGGAACAGCGATGTCGCCGTCTTGATGGCTACAATCGAGCGAAACCGTGCTCGGGCCGAAGAACGCGCCGAGCTTGCGGGGCCCGGCGAACAGTCGACGCGTTCGGTGACGGAGCCGGCGGCAGCAGCGGAACCGGCGACGCCCTGCGCGGAGGGGGGAGCCTCAGAGGAAGAGGCGGCGCCGGCGCGCTCGTCGGAAGAGGTGGAGCCGGCAGCCGGGAGTCGGGATCGCGAGGCACTCCGTGAGCAAGGGTGAGCGGGGCGAGGAGCTCCTTGCGCGCGGACTTGCCGAGCTCGGCTTGGAGCGCCCCGGACTCGACGAGATCCTCAACCGGTACGTCCGGGAGCTCGAGCTCTGGAATCCCAAGCTGGGGCTGGTAGATGCGTCGGGGGAAGAGCTCGTAATCCGTCATGTTCTCGATTGCCTTGCGGCGGTGCCGCGGCTGGAGGCGCTGCTCGACGTAGGCGAGGTGAAGCCAACTCAAATGGGGCGATCGAATGAAGCGGAGTCGGAACAGGGACTGTCGACCACGGCGCGGTCGGAGCTCCGGGGGCCGGAGCGCGGTGCGTCGAGGACGCGGCGACCGGAGCTGCGTCCGCCGGAGCAAGGCGCACCGCGCACCGGCGGCATGGATGACGGAGCGCCGTCTCCGGCGTACCTTCCTGCATGCGATCTGGGCTCGGGAGCCGGATTGCCGGGTATCCCGGTGACGCTAGCTATCTCTGAGCTGAGCATGAATCTCGTGGAACGTTCAGGGAGGCGCGTTGGATTCCTGCGAAATGCGGTCGCCTTGCTCGGTTGTGACCGTCTGACCGTGTCCCAGGAGGATGCCGAACGGCTGGAGGGACGGTACCAGTTGATCTTGGCGCGCGCCTGGAAGCCGCTTACCGTGGCTACTTGCGAGGTCATTCGGCGTCTGGTGACGCGTGATGGCATTGCTGCTCTCTACAAGGGAACTCGCGCACGGATCGACTATGAGCTCGAAACGGCCGGAATTCAACATGCCGAGCTGTATCCGCTTCGCGTCCCCTTCCTCGACGAAGAACGGCATCTCGTAGTGCTGCGGGGTAACACGGTCGTCGCGGACAACGGCTTAGAATCGTCGCCGACCGGTGGATGGTAGTCTGCGCGCGGAAGCATGTCGGCGCGAACGGCTGCGATGCGGTGCTCTCCTTACATGGTAGTGACGTCGACTTTCCCCAGAAGCTTGTTCAGTTCCTCCTTGGCAAGAAGGTCGATAAGGCGGGCTTCTACGAATGCCTTGGCTCCGTCGGTAAAGCTTCCGGCGCAGATGCAGAAGCCACGTCCTGCTCTTATGTCCTTTATCTGTTGGTGAAGATCTCTGAGCATGAGCTCGCCGATTTTCCCTTCGGACCGAACGAACCGAAACAGGATAACGTCCTGCCACTTGGCAGTGTCCACCTCTGCAAGGATATCGGCGTACTCGTTGCCCTGCATTCTCACATCGACGATCCGTGTCTTAGACCGGGGGAAGAATCGGAGCACCATATTCCGGCAGAGGGCGATGAAGTCGCTTGCCGGCGCCAGAAGATAGGTCTGAAGTTTCTGATTGGAGGTCAGCTCTTTGGCCGTGGTGATTCGCGATGCAACGTCCTTGTAGTCGGGGTTCACCTGGTGGATCTGTTGATAGAGGCTAAGTGCGTCGTTCATCCTTCCGAGTTGCGCGTAGGCAAGAGCCAAGCGGTACTGTAGCTCGAGCTTTATCTCCGGCTTCATTCGCTCGTGGCGAAGACCGATTTCGAAGTCGGCCTGCGCGGACTCAACCTCACCGCGTTTGAGGTATATCGAGCCGGCTCGGAGCGCCGCGCCGGGACCATAGGTGGGATCTCCGAGAAGGTGTGAGAATAGCCGAAGCGCCTGATCCGTCTGGGCAAGCTCGAAGTAGCACTGTCCCATGAGGAAGAGCGCTTCCTTGTCTCCGGGATCCTGGTCGGTCACCTTCCGGATCGCGCTCAGGGCCGCCTGGTGATTTTGGAGCCGGTAGAGCGAATGGGCGAGGTAGCGGTTGGTCTCGAGGTGATCCGGGTGCTGCTCGGCGGCACTCTTCAGCAACGCGGCGGCGCGTTCGTATTGCTTGCGTTTGAACTCGAGCTTTCCGAGATTGAAGTTAATCTCGAACATGTCCGAGCGCATTCCTTTGGCGATCATGAGCCCCTTGTACGCTTCCTCGTGTTTTCCGAGGTGAAGGGCCGCGAGCGCGTGCCGGAGCGAAATCGTTAGCTCGTCAAGATCGCTGGACGCGGGAACGAGCTCTAAGAGCGCGCCGTAGCTCCGGTAGGCTTTATCCCAGTTCTCTTCGGAGTAGTACAGATCCGCCAGTTGAGATAACGCCTTCTCGTCCTTGGGATTCTGAGCCAGCCGTTTGTTAGCCTCGCGGATCAAGCTCTCTCGGTCACGCTTCTTGCGCGGGGGCTGCGCCTTCCGCGGGCTGTCGCTGGTCTGCCGGGCGACGAGGAAGCTAACTCCTGCCAGCACAGCGACGGCGAGAAGAAGAACACCAATTGTCGGTGCCAGGTTCATCACAAGCGGCATTATTGCCCCCCCGACTTCGGGTGTCAATTCGCCTCTTGCCGGGATATCCGAGCCCGGCGTCGAAAGGCTTGGCTTGCGGCATGCTGGCGGAAGCTCCGCGCCGCTGCGCGTAAGCGGCGGAGGACACGGCGCCGGGGGTGCAGCCGGAGTGACGGGCGTAGCCGGCCGGGCGAGTGCGGTCTGAGGAGGCGGCGCGGCCGGGTGGCCGGGCACAGCCGGAGTGGTGAGGGCGGCCGGATGGACGACGACGGTCTGAGGAGGCGGGCGCGGTCCAAGAGGCGGGCGCGGTGCGTTCGTTGACAAAGGCGCGGGTACGCCGTAGGCTTTTTCTTGAAGTGGGAGGCGCACGACGTGGAAAACTCCGTTATTTCGATCCGGACAGCCGACGGGAATCTGTTCCCCGTGTTGGATGAGGGAAGCGGGACTCGAAAACGGTTGGTTCTGACCACCGTTCGGGATGATCAACAGAGCGTTCACATCGATCTGTACCGAGGCTCCAGCGATGCACCGGATCAGCAGTATGTCGGGAGCCTGGCCATTGACGACCTACCGCCGGGACCGGCCGGAGAAGCGGAGGTTACGCTTGTGCTGGGAATTGACGCTGACGGAAATCTGTCGGCGGAAGCGGCCGATGGTGGCGGTGGCGGACGGCAGAGCCTGACCGTCCAGCTGACTCAGGACTTGGAATGGAGCCCACCGCCTGACTTCTCGTTGACGAGTAGTGATGACGCGCTGCCCGACTCGGACGTATTGCCGGAGGAGTTCGGTCCGGAGGAGTTCGCCGAAGAACTAGACGAAGCCGGCACGGTAGAGAGCGAAGAGCGGGTTACTACGACCTTCCGGATTCCGGGTAGCGACGAGGAGCCCGAGTACCCGTACGCCCCGCATGAATCGTTGAGCGCTCCCGAGGGGCGGGGTGAGACGGCGGCAGAGTCCGGCAAACCTTCAAGGCTTCTCTTTGTGGCGTACTTGCTTCTTGCCTTCGCCATTCTTGCAGCGGGTACGTTTCTGGTATACCGCATGCTGGAAGGCGAGCCCGCGCCGCCGCTGGAAGCACATGCTGCGGTGCAAGCTGCGCGCGCGACGGCTGCTTTCGGCCTTGGCTAGCGGTGCCCGGCGACGTTACCGGCTTGGTTTCACGCCCAAGGTGACAAGGTGAGCGGATAATGACGCCTGATTCCGTGGCGAAACACCGCACCCGGCAGGCACACGCGCTTAGAAGCGACTTCCTCGGTCCGTGCCTTAGGAGGCAGGCTCTTCATTTAGCTCGCTTGTGCCGACAATGAACGCAACACACACTTCCACCAAGAAACAGAATCGGCTTCAGCAATTCAGCAATGGGTCTAACTTACTACAGAGAACGGGAGGGATAGCCGTGTCGTCGTGTCTATACTCAGGAGCTTCTACAGCTGGACGATCGTGCTTTTTCGCCGTGCGGGCAGCGGTAGCGCTGGCCTTTGTAGCAGGGGTGGCGACGGCTGGATGTACCCGACCCGAAACCGTGATGGGCGTGGAGACTGAGTCCGCGCGGTCGCTCATCCGCGCGGAGCGGTACGATTTCTTGGTTGAAGCGGCCGAAAGTGGACTTCAACCCGAGGAGGCATTTCTTCTCGGTACCGGTGGTGGATACTACCTTGGACTTATCTACGAGGAGCTCGGCTTTGCGAACGCGGCGCGGGAGCTCTATGAGGCGCAATGGGCGCGGCCGGAGGAACCGTGGCGGAGGGCGGCAGGTGAGCGTCTGCTGAGCCGGCATGAGAGCGACGGGGGTTACGAGGACGCCTCGGAGCTGGCGGCCGCGCTTGCGGACGACTATCCTGACGCGTCAGGTGAGTTCGATCGTGCTCGTTGGCGAGCGCTTCTGGGAGCGGGAGCGTATGAGGAGCTTTGGGAAGCGACCAACGGGATCGCTGATCCGGAAGCGCATACCTACGCGGCGTGGGCAGCCGTTGGAATGGGGCATTCCGAGGCTGCTCAGAGCGTTCGAGAGGCAGCCCGGCATGCGCCGGCCGACGAGCTTCTGGGAGCGTTCAGCGCTCTTGTGCTGAGCCTGGAACTCAGTGACGAGGACAACGGACCGGTTGGATTCCAGGATGAAGCGGCATGGGAGATGGAGACGCCCGGAACTCTCGAACTCAAGGAGGAGGATCGGTTCCTTCTTCAGCTACGGGGGCGGGTGGCTCGTGGCGAGTATTCGGATGCGTACCAGGACGTCAGCGGAATCGTCCACGGTATGGATGGGAGCGGGGTCGGTACCGTCGTCGTCGAAGGATACGAGCTCCCCTTGGGCCGAGAGCCGTTCTCCTCACCCGTGTTCATCGAGGATCTTATCGCCGTTTTCCACCGTACGGAGCGCAGACAGGAAGGGGCCGCGTTCTTGTCGCGCCTTGCGAACGAGATTGGTGGACCGTCGGAGTTCCAATACGAGAATGGCGCGGCGAGATTGCTTCGAGCTGAAGGCCTTCATCGAGAGGCCGTAGCGCACTACCGGCGGGCTCTGGATGGGGTTGATCGACTAAAGGAGCAGGATCCCCGGAGCGCGAAGGAGATTGAGGGAGAAACCGTGGATCTCGCGGTTCTCCAGCTGTTTCGCTCGTGGCTGACCATCGCTCCTGCCGAGGCCGCCCGTAACCTTCACTCGTATATCGGCATGGTAGACGGTCCGGCTCAGTTGAGCCCAGTGCTTGAGCGTCTGACGGCACGGCTCATCGATGGCCGCCGCTGGAATCTGCTGGTCGAGCTGTACGAGGTGTCGCGCACGTTGGAGATGCCTCGTGCGAACGCGCAGCTAGCCGTTGTGCTGCGGGTCGCCGCGGACGCCGGCTACGTCACTCCGAACGCGGGGAGGCTCGAAGAGGCGCTTCGGGCTGCTGCTCTGCAGACGGCAAGCCCCTACTACGGGCTCTTGGCAGCGGTTATCCTCGAGGAGACCCCGGTTGCACTGCCTATCGAGCAAAGCGTGTTGGGCGCACCGGAGCCTCAGAGTAGTTGGGACGAGTACGTGCTGGGATATCTGGAGCTCGGATTGCGGGATCAGTCATATCAGGCAGCGCGGTCTGAGTGGGAGGCGCTGGCCGCTGATACGCTGGCAGAGTTAACCAGGGCGTTCGCGGAGCGGGGAGAGTACCTTCGCGCTGTTCGCCTGGGGGGCATGCTGAAGCGGAAACCGGAAGGTGCTCGATACGCGTCGTACGCCCGGCTGGCATATCCTCGCCCGTTCAGACCACAGTTTCGAGAGGTCATAAAGGAACACGCTCTGCCGGAGCACTTGCTTTACGCTCTCACCAGAGAGGAGAGCGGCTTTAACCCGGAGATCGAGTCGGCGGCCGGAGCGATCGGCTTGGCACAACTGATGCCGGCAACCGCGCGCGACATCGCCGCTCGGCTGAACATTGCCGACCCCGAGCTTACTGACCCGGCGGCAAACCTGAGCCTCGGTGGGTGGTATCTGGCTCGTCAACTCGAGCGCTTCGAGGGCCGCATCCCCTCCGCCTTGGCAGCATACAACGCCGGCCAGGGCAATGCACGCCGGTGGGAGATGCTGCGCGGGGAACTACCGTCGGTGCTGTTCCACGAATCGATACCCTTCCCGGAGACCAGGGATTACGTGAGGAAGATTCTGGTATCCACCGTGTTCTATGCTTATCTCTATGACGGTACGGAGCCGAGTGAAACGGTGTTGAGCTTCCATCCGGATCTTCCGAGCGGCCCCTCGCAGTGAACCGCGCCGCCCGGCAAGAGCTTGTGCCCTCAGGAGCAGCTGAGTGGTGCCGATAATCAAGGCGTATGAGTGGGTATCACACGCATCGTGACCGCGTCTCGGTCGGCGCAGCGGCGCTCTGCGCTGCTGCCGCAGCTGTGCTCCTTGTAAGCTACGTGGGGTACGTGCTCACTTCGGAGCCGTACGGAGCTCTTCTGGTGCCCGGTCGTTTCCTTCATCGAAGCTTCCACGTGGCCGGATTGCTCGTCCCGTTGTATCTGGTAGCCGGAACAGTAGTGCTATTCCGGGGTGACAGACGTTCGCAGACGCTTTTTGCACTGAACGTGTCGCTACTGCCGTTCCTTGCTGCGGGGGTTACCGCGCGGCTTGTGTTTGGTGCGGAGCTCGAGGCGAGCCCGGTTACGCGCAGCGCAGTGGCTGTTTTCGGCATCGAGGATGCAACTACCGTGTTCTCGTTACTTACCGCGATTCTTGCGCTTACTGCGGTCCTCATGGTGCGGCTTTGGATCCAGGAGTCCCGGCAATCCGACAGCTCCTCGCGCTCTGCGCGCCAAGGAATCGACGGGTTGGCACTTCCTGAACCGGATGCTGCCGGGGCGCGCGAAGGCGTTGATGCGCCGGCCAAGAGTAGCGGAGCTCTCTTCGGCGACGACCCCGAAGAGGAGATCGAGAGCCTCGTGGAGGAGAGTGTCGAACTCAACGCTCGCTCTGAGAGGCGAAACGGCGACGACGCTGAAGATGAGGGAATCGAGCCGAGCTGGGCGGATGCGCTCCTCCCGGTGTGGCGCCGGCGGCACGCTCGAGTGCGTTTTGACGATGCTCCGCCGCAGCTGGCTCCTTCAGTGGTGTCGGGGGAGCCGCAGGAGCTGGAAGAGCCGGAGGAGTTAGATGAAGCCGATGAGGCATTACCCGTAGAGCCGGAGGAATCGCACGAAGCAGAACGAGCTCCGGTTGCTGCCGGCTCTCCGGGGGACGGCGAGCAGGCCGGTCGAACGGCTGACGGGGTGAAGCAGAACGGCGAGCCTCGAGGTGGCGAGACTCGCCTGGTGTGGCACAACGGGGCATTCTTCCGAGATCATTCGACAGCGGCGACGGATTCGGATCGGGTGCCGGACTTGGCAGAAGCGGACGGCGAGGCGGGCGATGCCGATCGTGCCGGCCGGGGGGCCAACACCGACTTCGCCTACTACACGGACCGGGAAGGCCCAGGCCGCCGGCGCCGGCACGCGGAGGAGATCGAGCTCGCCGACGATGACGATGCAGACGATCCCGTGGATGCCGTCGACGCCGTCGACGCCCGCGACTTCGCCGACACCGGTGGCATCGAGGACACTGGGTCGCTTGTCGACACAAGCGCCGTCGATCAAGTCGCTGGAAACAATGGGGCTGCGGGAAGCAACCGGAACGGGCGCTACGAGGTGCCGGTGAAGCCTCTCCTTGCTGAGTACCGACACGGAGAGTACTGGAAGATCGATCAGGCAACCCACGACGCGTCGGAGACGCTGCGTGTGACGCTCGCCGAGTTCGGGATAGAAGCGGAGGTGACCGGCATTCGCAAAGGTCCGGTCATCACCATGTTCGAGATTCTCCCGGCCCCCGGCGTAAAGCTTGCCAAGATCGTGAACCTCGCCGACAACATTGCGCTGCGCCTTGCTGCGCAGAGCGTCCGAATTGTGGCGCCCATTCCGGGCAAGCACGCGGTCGGCATCGAGGTGCCGAACCAACACCGCGCGGTGGTCGGCTTCGCGGAGTTGGTGCGAGAGTCGGGGTTCACGACGGAGAAACACCAGATCCCGGTGGCGCTCGGTAAGGACATTCCCGGGGATGCGCAGATTATCGATCTCACCAAGACGCCTCATCTGCTTATCGCGGGGGCAACCGGATCGGGGAAGAGCGTGTGCGTCAACTCGATCATCTGCTCGATGCTCTACAGTCGGAGCCCGAGCGAGGTGAAGATGATTCTGATCGACCCGAAAATCGTCGAGCTGAAGCTGTACAACGACATTCCTCACCTGCTGACGCCGGTTATTACCGATCCGAAGCGAGCGTTCCAGGCATTGCAGTACTGTGTCTATGAGATGGAACGCCGGTACCAGCTTCTCGACGCGTTGGGCGTGCGGGATATCGACAGCTACAACGATAAGCTGCAGCGCAAGCGGATTGCCGCGGAGCCGCTTCCATATCTCGTTGTCGTGGTGGACGAGTTCGCCGATCTCATGGCGACCAGCGGCAAAGAGCTGGAATCGACGGTGGCTCGTCTGGCCGCCATGAGTCGCGCGGTCGGCATTCATCTCGTGCTTGCTACCCAACGGCCGAGTACCGACGTTATCACCGGCCTTATCAAGGCGAACATCCCTTCGCGGATCGCGTTCATGGTAGCCGGCAAAGTGGACAGCCGGATCATCCTGGAGTCGCAAGGGGCGGAGAAGCTGCTTGGTCGAGGCGATATGCTTTTCACTTCCGCCTGGGATCCTTTCCCCAAGCGCATGCAGGGAGCGTTCCTCAGCGAAGAGGAGCTCGAGCGCGTGGTGGATCATGTGCGATCACTCGGGGAGCCTGAGTACATCGACGATGAGATCTTCGTGGATGAAGATGACGATGATGACTTCAGCGACTACCTCGAGGATCCGCTCATGGAAAAGGCAATTGAAGTAGTGGTCGGAGCAAGGAAAGCGAGTGCCTCATACCTCCAGCGGCGGCTGAAGGTCGGCTACAACCGAGCCGCCCGGATGATCGAAGAGATGGAGCGGCAGGGGATAGTAGGCCCTCAGAACGGTTCGAAGCCGCGTGAGATCCTTGCGGGGTCCGAGTAGAGCCGCGAGACTCGGAGCCGCGAGACTCGGTTACCACCTCTCCTACAGGCGCGCGAGAATGCTGCGCGCCCAGCGATTCACCGGAAAGAGCTCGAGGGCGGCCTGCGCCACGATCCGTGCGGTCTGGGAGTCTCCACGTTCCTCGTGCCCCTCGGCCAGGCGAACGTATACAAGGAACTGTTCTACATCGCTTAGGCTGCGATTCTGAAGCAGCTCCTGGAGGATCGCCAGACCGCGTCGCACGCTTCCTCCCGCGACGGCCGGCGCATTGAGATAGTAGAGTGCGAGAGCTATATGGGCTCTGGGGTTGGTCCAATCGAGGTCGACGGCGGCAAGGGCGGCATCCCGAGCCCGGGTTCCGTTGGCGATTTGGTAGAACGGGCCGCTCACCAGAGATAGGTGCGCGATGGCCTCAGCGAGTATACGGTATGTCTCCGATGACGCGTAATGCCCCAATAGCTTGGAGCTAAGGCGCCGGGCTTGCCGGAAATGCTCCTTGGCGCGCCCGCCGGCAGAGGAGGCGAGCCGAGCGTTGCCGAGCAGCAGCTCTACCTCGGCAAGGCGATGCGCCCGCAGCTGCGTGTTCCGCAACCGAGCCATCTCTTCGCGCACCTCTACGAGGCGCGCGAAGAGCTCTCCGGGACTCAGCTCGTCTGCGATGAGGAGGCGCTCCGATTCGCGAACTACGCGCCCGGAGGATGATCGCTCGCTATGGCTCATACGCCTCCGGCATAGCGGGGGCTTCAGGTTGGCAGCTCGTCAGTTCGTCTGCTGCCCGTCGACCACTACACGGTCCTGGAGCTGGTTCCTCAGGTTCACCAGATAGAACAGATTCTCGATCTCCAGGCTGATGTTGACGTTATGCACGATACACTCGGCTTCGCAGGTTTCGTCCGGGCACTTCCCGGCGCATTTGAGCTCCACCGTCGTGAAATTCAAGAAACCACGTACACCCGACTCTACCATTCGCTCGAATACGGATGCAGCTGCCTGGTCCGGGACTGCGAGGATCGCCACCCGGATTCCGTGCTCCACGATGAAGTCTTGCATCTGGTCGACGTGGAGGATCGGCGGTGATGCATCCGGATCGATCTTGGCCGGATCGATGTCAAACCCGGAGGAGATCTCAATGCCCTCCTTGCGGAACTCTGTGTAGTTCATGAGAGCAGTTCCGATCCGACCGCAACCGGCTACTATGACCTGTTGCCGAGAGCTCTTACCCAGTATACGCTCGAGCTCTGCAATCAGCGTGTCGATTGAGTAGCCGCCACGCTTGTTGCCGGAGATTTTTATGATAGAAAAGTCTTTACGAACCACCGCCGGGGTGACGCCGATGGCATCTCCTAGGTTGTTAGAGAACACCTTGACGAAGCCCAGTGACTTAAGCTTGTGTAACACGCGCAAGTAGCGCGCCAACCGCAACACGATGTTTTCCGAAATCGGCTCCTGCATTCCGTTTACTCCTTTCCAGCGTGCACTCCAATTATACATTATGTTCTAAGTTACATCAATATGGTGGTCATCATCTTTTTATTGGCATGCAGGATAACCTAAAAATACTGTGGTCTGAAGATCAACTTCTTTTTTCGATGCTTTTGTGATCCACAATGCGGGGCGTCTGCCGGCCGCGCTACGTTCCACCACATGTCGGCGGAGTGTGTGTGTGGGGGG
>Ga0207421_10002770_pt1 | contig 21446 bp, 19 predicted proteins | sample SodLakKL_010_SED_4_FD_187542 | JGI IMG/M metagenome (GOLD analysis project Ga0207421, IMG submission 187542) | Alkaline sediment microbial communities from Lake Tanatar, Kulunda Steppe, Russia - 8KL_010_SED (SPAdes) (version 2) | ecosystem: Environmental > Aquatic > Non-marine Saline and...
CCCGCCACGACTGACCGCCGCCGTTGTGCGCGCCGGTCCACGAAGGAGACCCCGCACATCATCACGGCTGTCGGTCAGGTCAACAGCCTCGACCGGGATCGCGGTCCTTCGCCGCGAGGACCGTTATATCGAGCTTGGCATCAGGGCCGGGGTCACCAACGGTCGGTTCCGGACGCACGAGCGGCCCGGGGTTTGCCGTCTCGGTTGTCTGGCACCGAGGGACCATGAGGCGGTTGTCGCAAGGTTTCGGAGCCTCTGCGGCGGTCGCTCGAAGCGTGAACGCACACCGCGGTGGGGGTTCAAGGGGGTGGAGTTCCGCCTACAGCGGTGTTGGGACCAACGGCGGTGGCTGACCGCGGATGCGAGCAAGCCTGGCAGCTCCGATCATGGATGTTCCCGCGCGAGAGGCGACAATGCCCTGCTCGAGGGCAGCGCGAGCCAGCTCGGGACACTGCCAGCGGACCAGCGGGCGGCCTGAGGTGGCGGGCAACTCACATGCCAGCGTCTTGATCGCCACGACCACGTCCGGGGGGAAGATCCGGGGGCCGGCCGGCCCTCGGTAGGTCATCCAGTCCTGCCAGACGCTGCTCGTGGAACCGTTTGCGCCACTTGGACACCACCTGCCTGGGGGTGTCGAGCCGCGCGGCGATCTCGTCATTGCGCAGACCCGCGGCGGCCATCAGCACGATCTTGGCTCTCACGACCTCGAAGTACGGCGCCGTATATCGGCGTGACCGCGACTCGAGCTCATCACGTTCCAGGGCCGAAAGTACGATCTTGTAGGGGCTGGCGCGCGGCACATCGCCTCCTTTAACAAACACCAGCAACATACAACACGATACGGAACCGAAGTATCCGATCCAGATTATGTCATTGTACATCTTTCAGCGGGCGCTTAGATTCGGTCGCGGACCTCGAACAGCCGGGAGAACTCCTCTGGAGAGAGAGGGGGTGGGCCAGACGAGCCATCGCGCAGGGACAGTCCCGCGTCTGAAGATGATCGATGGGAGAGCACACATGGCATGGAGTGGGAGAGCCACGACGAGAAGGGCGGGTCCACTACTGCTTGTAATGGCGCTGGTCCTCAGCCTGGCTGGGACAGCGCTCGCGGGATCAGGGGAGCGCATCGAACCCTCGGAGCCTCCACCATGGGACCTCGCTGAGCACGGCGACGCCGAGTTCGCTGAAGGTCTGTGGTTCGTCGAGTTCGCTGCCGAGCCCGCGGCCCGGGGCGGCGCGCCTGCCGCCCAGGCCAACGAACGAGCGCAGTTCGTGGCCGAGGCCCGTCAGGAAGGCATCGACGTCTCGACTGAGCGAGATTTCGCCACCCTGTGGAACGGTCAGTCCGTGCGGGTCGGGCCAGGCCAAGGGCCGGCACTCGGGCTGCTGAACAGCGTCGAGGCGGCCTACCCGGTCGCGATCATCGAGGCGCCGGAGCCCGGAGACGTCAGTCCGCAGCTCTCGACCGCGATCGAGATGACCGGGGCGAGCCACGCCCAGGATCTTGGCTACACCGGCGAAGGCCTGAGCGTCGGCGTCATCGACACCGGCATCGACTACAACCACCCCGACCTCGGTGGTGACGGTGCGGACGGACGCATGGAAGCCAACTCGGACCGCACCTTCGCTCACCCGCGCATCAGCCATGCATGGGACTACGTCGGCGACGAGTTCAACGCTGCCGATCCGGCGTCACCCGCCCTGGACCCCAACCCCGACCCCTGGGACCCGAACGGACACGGCACACACGTGTCCGGGATCGTCGGCGCGGACGCCGCTGAGGACGGCGGCGCGACCGGCGTCGCGCCTGCCGTGACCTTCGGTGCGTACAAGGTATTCGGCAACGGCTCCACCACCGCCGACGTCATCGTCGAGGCGCTGGAAGACGCCTACGTGGACGGCATGGACGTCGTCAACATGTCCCTCGGTGCCGCGTTCGTCTGGGGCCAGGAATACCCCACGACCGCCACCAGCAACGAGCTGGCTGCGCAGGGCGTCGTGGTCGTCAACTCTGCCGGCAACAGCGGTGGTGACGGCACGTGGACCCTCAGTGCCCCGGCCAACGCCCACGACATCATCAGCGTCGCGAGCGCCGACAACACCTTCTTCGACGCACTGGTGTTCGAGGTCGAACAGCTCGACGACCCGGTCCCCTACATGGAGCTCTCCGGTGCGGAGCTGCCCCCGACCGAGGGAGCGTCCGAAGAGGTCGTCTGGCTCGGTCGTGCCTGTGTCGATAGCCAGGGTGATGAACTGCTCGACGACCCCGACGGCAAGGTCGCGCTCGTAAGCCGCGGTGACTGCACCTTCGCCGAGAAGTACCTCGCCGCCGCGGACGCCGGAGCCACCGGCGTGGTGATCCACAACAACGAGCCCGGGATGTTCGCCGGCACGGTCCTCGATGACGGCGTCGACGGCGTCTGGGGCGCCGGAATCAGCGGCGCCGATGGCCTGGCGCTGCGTGAGCTGATCGAAGATGGCGAGACGGTAACCCTCGGGTTCACCGATGAGACCGAGAGCCTGCCGAACCCGACGGGCGGACTCGTGTCGAGTTTCAGCTCCTTCGGGCAGGACGTCGAGCTCGCGTTCGGGCCCAGCGTCATGGCGCCTGGCGGACTGATCACCTCGACCTGGCCGCTGAACCGGGGTGGGTACGCCACGATCTCGGGTACCTCGATGGCCGCTCCGCACGTGGCTGGTGCGGTTGCGCTGTTGCTGGAGGCCGAGCCCGACCTCGACCCGTTCGAGGTTCGTGACCGGCTGCAGAACACCTCGGTTCCCTCGGACTGGTCCCTCGCCCCCGGAGTCGGCTTGCTCGACCACACGTTCCGGCAGGGCGCCGGCATGATCCAGATCGACCGGGCCATCCAGGCAGAACAGCGTGTCGCGCCTGGACAGATCGCAATCGGTGACGGCCTTGATCCGGTGACCGCCACGGTGACGGTGAGGAACGACGGCGCCGAGGACGTGACCTACACGCTCGACCAAGAGCATGGACTCGAGGTCGTCGTGAGCACCTTCACCCCGACCTTCTGGTTGGCCGGAGCCGGCCTGTCGAGTCCATCGGAGGTGATCGTGCCGGCAGGCGCAAGCGCCGAGGTCGAGCTGACCATCACGCCGCCCGCGTCCGCACAGCCGAACCACCAGTACGGCGGCTGGGTAACGATGACACCCGACGACGAGAACCTGGCAACCCTCCGCGTTCCCTACGTGGGCTTCGCCGGAGACTACGCCGACGAGATGGCCCTGCTCGGTTACTGGGGAGGCGACTCGTCCGATCCGGTGTTCACCGAGGTCGCCCCACGGATCGCCGAGCTGATCTACGACGAGGACGGGTTCGCCCGCGACTCCGAACCGGTCGAGGAGGGCAACACCTTCGTCATCCGGGACGGCGACTACCCGGTGTTCGAGGCGTTCTTCGGGCACTTCCCACAGGAGATGCGCCTATACGCCCATCACCACGAGGATGACAGGAACCATCTCGTGGGCGAGTTCGAGTACGTGGAGCGCAGTCCGTGGTTCGACGAGTTCCGGTCGTTCGTCTGGGACGGAAGGGTGGGCGCCGGAAGCTCGGACAACATGCGCACGGCCCCGTCGGGGACCTACACCTTCCACGTGGAGGTGCTACGAGCCCTGGGCGACCCGGACAACCCGGACCACTGGGACACGGCGGTCTCGCCGGAGTTCCAACTGGACAGCCGGCGGGGCGCCCCGCCGTCCGAGCCCGGCCCACCGCCAGGACGCGGATCGCGCTGAGCCACACTGGAGGTAGCAGCGACGAGGTAGCAGCGAGGGGCGGACCCGCGATGGGTCCGCCCCTCGCCCGTGACCGACCGCCGGGCACGAGCCATAAGCGCCTTCTCGGCGTCGCCGGTGGACCTGGAACCGTTCAACCCACGGCGCTCCGCGTTGGCGTGAAGCGCAGACCCGTTCCTGCTTCGGCCGGCCGGCGGGAACCCGTCGGGCCCGGCCTCGGACGATGATCGGCCCGGAACGGTTGCCTCTCGCCTCCCGAAAGCGGATGGCTCAGAGGACGGTTCGACAATCCTGCCGAACCGGCAGAGAGGGAGGGCGTCATGCCCAGGTCCATGTTCCGTGTCAGCTACACGCTCGAGGGACCGCAAGGACTGATGAAGGAAGGCGGCACTGGTCGCCGGAAGGCGGCCGAGACACTCATATCGAGCCTCGGTGGACAACTCGTCAGCCTTGACTACGCGTTCGGTGAGGAGGACGTCTACGTGCTTGGTGAGCTGCCTGACGACGAGGCCGCTGCGGCCGCGAGCCTGCGAATCACCGCGTCCGGGGCGGTCACGGTGCACACGATCAAGCTCCTGAGTCCCGAACAGATCGATTCCGCCATCGACCGCGAGCTCGAGTACCGCACGCCCGGCGCCTGACGACATCCCAGCTGAGGCGGGTTCGCTGACGGTCATGGAGCAGCTGGCCGAGGCGAGGAAGTGGCATACGCCGTAGCGATCCGGCTACACGAGGCGATGAACGCGCACCATCTGCAGGCGTTTTCCTCTAGCTGCCAAGTGCGCGAGGGTGGAGTTGAACCGCCCGGATTGGTACTGAGACCAACTCGTGGGTGGCGCCACTCCCCCGCGGGTGGTCCGGAGGGCCGTCGGGGCGGTTCGCGTCGGTGGTATCCATGGGTCGAAGATAGCTACGCGGACGGGCGCGAGGTATCCCTTCGGCCCCCGAGTTTCCCGCCCTCGGCGGGTCATCGTCGGGCGGACACCCGCCCGTGCGACGGACACATCGGCCGGGCACAGGCGTCCAGCTACGGCGTCCCCGGATGGACTCGCTGGCCCCGCCGTCGGGGTGACCGGGCGGACCGAATCGAGCGCCGCTGCACGAGGCGGCGTCGGCTCCCCCTGCTGGCGCGCGCCCGCACTGGCGGAGGCCCCGGGCCTGGCACCGCTCGGCCCCGTCTCAACCGTCCGCGAAGATGGCTCGAAGAGCCCTTCCCCGACGAGCTGAGACCCACAGCAGCGCGAAGTCCAGGTGGCGCTCCGTGCCTGCGGTAGGGCGGTCCTCGCCGCGAGGGCCGGGGTGACCGACCATCGGTTTCAAGGTCCTCAAGCGGCTCGAGGCTTGCCGTATCAGTGGTCGGGCTACCGAGGCACAACGGCGGTGGTTGCCTGATTCGTCAAGGCGCTCCTGCGGGCATCCAAGGACCGCCCTTCGGGCGGCGCGTTGACGGAATGAGCGGACAGCGATCGGGACCCCGGTCGCTCTCCCTCGCCGGATGAGTCCGAGGTCGCAGGCCGATGGCCCGCGACCTCGAGTCACCAACGCTCAGACACTATGCCGGATCGTTGACGACGTAGAACCGCTCGCTACTTGTTGTCTCCCGCCGGGCAGACGAAACCGAGGACGTCCGCGAGTTCACCGATCTGGGGGCTGCTCTGCGCGCCGCACTCCATGCCGCCGTGGGCGGTGAAGTAGACGTCATCGCCGATAAACTCCTGCTCCGGTCCGATGAAGCCGGCAAACGGTGTTCCGCCCTGGCGCTCCTGCGCCTGTTCCGCGCCCTTGTTGTCGGGGATCGCGTCGTTGACGTGCGCGGCGGCTGGGCCGGCGAGCAGCGCCATGGCCGACATCGCAGCGAGCACGGTGGTCAGGATCCTGCGTTTCATGTGTTCTCCCATGTTGTTGGACATGGCCAGTTCGGCATGATCCAACCCTCAGCTTGGTGCAATCCCGACCGAAGCGGCTGAGGGTTCTCGGATCAGCCCGCCGAGGTCTGCGCGACGTGCCCCTTCGCGCGCCGCGTCCCGGGATCTCATCCCTCGACTGGGGTGTGAAGGGCGGGGCTACCCCGTTTGATTGCCGCAACCGACCGCCATCCCGCATTCGGGAGGGCGCACCTCGCGACGAAGGTCCGCACCGGTTCGAGAACCCTCACAGCAGCCGCTGCTCGACCGCCCGACGTTCCCGCGGTGGACGTGATCGATGCTGCCGGAGGCGGGTCTCACGGCCGGAGGGGGTAGGGGCAACCCCCGACGTCGTGCGTCGCAGTCCGCGACGATGACGCCACGGCTCAGGAGGAACCGGTGCGTGAACAGCCAGGACGAGTGCGGCAGCTCGTGACCCACCCGATCACCCGCGGCGTGGCCGGAGGATCCGTTGTGCTCGCGGGTCTGGCGATGCTGTTGCTCGCCATCGCCGTGGGCGACTGCTCGTTCGCGGGCGGACGCTACCCCGCCGACCCGGTGCCGTGGTGGGAAGACGGCGTGATCGGCCTGGCGGCGACCGGTCTCGCGATGGTCGTGGCCGCCCCGATGCTGGCACGACGTCCGAACTGGAAGGGGGGTGGACCGCGCTGCGACAGCCACGCCGTGGTGGCCATCCTCGGGGGTGGCTAATCGCCGAGGGCGCCCGCACCGGGTTCTGACGTCGGGACGGCCGAGCCAGACGACTGCGCGGGCGGAGTGCAGCCCTCGGGTGCCATCAAGAACCGGCCGTCACCACAGCTGTGTACCGAGCCGTTCGACACCCCCGCCTGATGCTCGTGCGCGGGGACGACAACAGCCGCGCTTCGGGGATCCGCAAACCCCTCGTGACTGAACGATTCCCACCCGATGAGACCGGCCGGATCGAGCGGCATTACCGCGTAACGCCCTTGCTCTTGATCGAGACCGCGGCTCTAGCGGGCTAGCGGGTGTAGGCCGCGAGTGTTGCGGTTGTGAGGGTGACGATGTCGTTGATGCGGGCGTGTTCGTCTTCGGGGCTGGTGGCCGCGAGGACGTGTTCGTGGATGGTCGCATCGACCGCGACCACGAGCGCATGGCCGCGCCGGTCTGCTACCGGCGCATCGACCCCGGCACCGGCCAGGAGCGCGGCCACCGCCCCTGCCAGATCGTCTCGGATCCGGCCCAGCACCGCGACGAGCTCCGGCGTACGTGGGGCGGCCTCGAAGAGCACGGTGTGCAGCGCGCTCGGGCGGTTGAGTTCCACCACGGCCTCGATGACCTGGCGGACCAGCTGATCGGGTTCGGTGGGTGCGTCTTCGAGTACGGACTGCAGATGCGCCTGCGCCTCGGCGAGATGTCGCTCCGCGAGCGCGACGAGCAACGCGTCCTTGTTAGCGAAGTACTGGTAGAGCGAGCCGACCGACACGCCGGCCCGTGCCGCGATCTCGTTGGTGGTCGCGGCATAGCCCCGTTCGGCGAAAACCTGAGCAGCCGCATCGAGCACGAACGAGACCGTCGCGCGTGCCCGGGCCTGACGTGGTTCGCGACGCTGCTGGCGGGCCCTCTGGCGTGAGCGAGCAGCGGTCACGGGCGGTCCTGGAACGCGAGTAGAGAACCTGAGCGATGCTCACGATACTGCCCGGCATCCACTCCTCCCGAACGGACCTCCTCACAATGAACGCGCTGACCCTGACCCGAACCATCGATCTCGACGCCCCCGCATCCGCGGTATGGGACGCGGTTCGCACCCCCACCGCCTTCCGTGCGGTGACCCGCGGCTTGCTGCGCTACCCGCCCGTGGAAGGCCGAGCCGACGCCTGGCAACAAGGCGAGACCGTCTCCGGCCGGCTGTGGCTGTTCGGCATGCTCCCCCTCAGCCGCCACACCATCCGTATCGCCCGCATCGACCCGTCGCAGCTCACCCTCACCAGCGACGAGCACGGCGGACTCATCCGCACCTGGGTCCACGACATCGTGCTCGAACCCCTCGACGTCCACCGAACCCGTTACACCGACCGCGTGACGATCGATGCGGGCTGGGCCACCCTGCCGGTCACCGCCTTCGCCTGGCACTTCTACCGGGTCCGCCAAACCCGCTGGCGCCGACTCGCCCCAACCCTGAGCACACCGACCGCTGGCACGGTCAGACGCTGAACGCATCCATGCCGGGACGGCGAGACCTGCGATCGGCTACTCGACACGGTGCTGCAGCGACCTCCCCGGAAACACGCCAGTCGGGACGACCCAGAACATCCCATTGGGCCCTTGAACCGGCGCGCAACGCCCCTCGCAGCTACTCGGCCCGGCAACGCCGCGACATCGACCGCGATGCGATCCTCGCAGCCCGCAGAACTGGGGTCGACCGACGTCGGGGCACACCCGACGCTCGTCCCGGCTACCCGCCTGTCTCGCCAGCGCGCCGCGACAACGCGGACTTTGGATCCCGCAGGGCCGTGCTCGAGCCAAGCCTGGGTGGGCCCGCCAACCTCGAGTAGGGTTGAGCCATGGAGCAGGCAGAGTCTCGCGATCCATGCCTCGTTGCGGTGAACGACGCCGAGTACGGCTGGTCCCACATCGACGAGTTCTTGGAGGTCGCCAACGAGACGCCCCGCGTTCGGGTCCTAGATCTGGGCTGTGGGACCGGACGCCTGACGGTCGCGCTGGCTACCGCCGGACATCAAGTGACCGGCCTGGATCCGGCAACGGCATCGCTTGCGGCCGCACGCGCCAAGCCGGACGCCGAAACCGTGACCTGGGTCGAAGGGACCGGCGGTTGCCATGGGACCCCACCCTCGATCGGTCGACCGACGCCGGCAGGGCAGGCGCAGCGCCCGCGAGTTCGGCACCGAGGTGGTGCACGCAGCCGGGATCATCGAGCGCGATGTCTTGTTCGTGCTCACCGATACTCACCCCGCCACCCGGGTGTTGCGCCACAGCAACTGGGTCACCGATCGGAGCGGAGATGGATCGCAGGCTGTTCGTCCTTCGGCACGCGAAGTCGTCGTGGAACCACAGCGGTCTGACGGACCGCGCGCGGCCCCTGTCGGGCCGTGGTCACAAGGACTTGCCACGGCTGCGACGTGCGCTCGAACAACGTGCCCCCAACATCGAGGTGGTGCTGTGCTCCTCTGCGGTGCGTACCGTCGCCACGCTGGAGGGGGTGCGCGCCGCGCTCGGCGACCACGTTCAGGTCACCATCGACGACCAGCTGTACGAGGCGGGTGGACAGACCTGGTTCGAACGGTGCCAGGAGGTGGGCGACGACGTCGAAGGTGTGCTGGTGATCGGACACAACCCCGGGCTGGAGCGGCTGGTCCACGACCTGGCACCGACCGGCGAGCCGACGGCGCGGGAGGTGCTCGCCCGAGGCTTTCCGACCGGTGCGCTGGCCGAGCTGGCCATCCCCGGCCCGTGGAGTGCGCTCGAGTACGACTCCTGCCACCTCGCCGCCATGCAGATCCCTCGTGAGCTGCCCTGACACGCTGTTGGGCCCGAGCGGCACCCCCGCCACAACCGCCATGCGCAGATCCTGCCGACGACCCGCACATCATCACGGTCGTAGGGCAGTTCGTCACAGGTCGAGAAGGTCGGCGAGGATCTCGCGCATCCGACTCAGCATCTCCGGGCCGATGGTGCCGACCGGTTCCGCCAGTCGCTCGACGGCGATGGCGCGGATGTGCTGGCACTGCGCCGCCGAGACGACCTCGAGACCGTTGCCCGGGTCAGGCTCGATGGTCACCTCGGATCGGTAGCCGCGGAGTGTGGAGGTCAGCGGTACGACCTGCACCACGCTCGGCCCCTGGTCGAGCACGAGCTGGGCGGTCACGACCACGACCGGACGCGCGAAGCCAGCCTCCCGCCCCTGCGGCTGGCCCAGATCTGCGAGCTGGACGTCACCGCAGCGACGCATCGAGCCACTCGGCCTCATCGTCGTCGAGCGGCGCCGCGAGCTGCTCACCCATCTCCTTCTGACGAAGCGCCCGCAGCGCTGCCGCGGCGACCTCGTCGATGGTCACACCACGCCGTTGCGCCTCACGGCGGAAGCCGTCGTGGGTGCGGTCAGAGACCCGGAGCATCTTCGTTGCAGCCATGCCGGAAGTATACGGAACCGTAGACGTCCGTCCAGTGGATCGATCCAGTTGCGCGTAGGTCGTCACGATGTAGGCGGAATTGCGGCCAGCGCGCCGCGGGCACGGTCGTAGCGGCAGGTTCAGCGCAGATTGACGTGCCGTGCGAAATCCTGCAGTTCCCGGGGACTGCGCCCGGCGTCCGGGGCTGCAGTGACCGGCGACGTGTCGGTCGAGCCGGCTGCCATCGGAACGGGCGAGAAGTGGTCCATGGGGCGAGGGCAGGCCTTGCATCCGTGGCCTGCGCACCACCGTCGGGACCCTGGTCCGTCTGGTCGCGGCAGTTGGTCCAAGGACGGTTGCACGGATGCTCCAGAGGCCTGACGGGTACGGCCGGCGACGTCGACGATCAGGTCACAGCAGCATCCGCATGTACCCGCGCAGCCGTCCCAGCGACTTCGGGAACGGCGCCGCGGCTCGGCTCGAGAGCAGCGTCCGCCCGTGGTGCCTTCAGGACAACCGTGAGGTTCGGAGGTCGAGGTGCCAGGACGCTTCAGTGGGGTCGAGCAGCCCCGCGCGCAACTCGGCCGACTCGTCGATGACATAGCCGGCGGGGCCGAGCCCATCTCGCTCACGAAGCGGGGATGCCCGGTGGCCGTGCTGGTCAACCGCGACGAGTGGTCGGCCCTGCAAACACCTGCTGCGTACCGAAGCGCGCGAGGAACTGCGACGCCGCCTGACGCAAGTCCGTGAACACGTCGGCGAGGCTGGCCTGGATCCGCTCACGGTGCTCGCGATCCGGGAACGACCCGGTCTCGGTTCTGACCCGGGTGCTGTACGAGGAGGTCCTCGTAGGCTGCTCCGACTGACGCCGGCGCTGCTCCTCGCAGCACCGGCGCCCGGTCCGCCCCGCGTCAGGCGGCGATGGCCAGGTCACGACGACGCAGGATCGCGACGCCGACCAGCGTGCTGACGACCGCCACCGCGCTCAGCACGAGCAGCGGCAATGGATCGGGGTCGACGGCGGGCATGGCTGGGATGTGCGTGAACGGTGACAGGTTGCCCACGGCCTGAGGCAGGTCGAGCGCATCACCGAGTTGGCCGACCACGAAGGTGAACCCGACCGCGCTCCACCCGACCGCCGCAGTCCACCTGGGTACCACGGCGAAGGCCAGGACGGTGAGGCCGCCGAGGACCCAGGCCGCAGGGATCTGGGTCAGGGCCGCACCGACGATGCCGCCCATCGCCGAGGTGTCCGCGCCGGATGCCGCGATGTAGGCCGCTCCGGTGGTCACGCCGACCACCAGCAGCAGGACGGCGCTGCCGGCGATCGCGATGACGAGGTGACTCGCCATCCAGCGCACCCGGCTGACCGCCGAGGCGAGGACGGGCTCGAGCCGCCCGCCCGCCTCCTCGCCGCGCAGTCGCAGCAGCGACTGCACGACGAACGCGCCGACCGCGATGCCGAGCAGCGTCATGGTGAAGGCGAAGAAGGTGTCGGTCGGAGAGCTGCCCGGGGCGGCCGACGCGAGCACGTCGGCGAGCTCCTGGTTCTCGGCGAGGAGCTCCTCGACACCCTCGCCGACGGCGCCGAACGAGGTGCCGATGATGCTGAGCCCGATGCCCCACGCGAGCAGCGTCCCGCGCTGCAGGCGCCAGGCGAGGCCGAACACGCCGCGCAGGCTCCGCGGGGCCCGGTCCGGTCCCCGGCGCGCCGGGAGGATGCCGACTCCGAGGTCACGCCGCGCGCTCAGGACGGCGGCAGCCGCGACCAGAGCTGCGCTGGCGAGAACGGCCACGACCACCACCCACCAGCGGTCGTCCAGGAACGGCCGGACCTGTTGGCCCCACCCGAGCGGGGAGAGCCACGACGGCCAGGCGCTGACGAGCACGGTGCCGCCGTCGGCGACCTCGCCGCCGAGGTCGCCGACCGCACGCAGCAGGAACGCACCGCCGAGGGCGGCCACGCCGGCGCCGGTCGCCGCGCGCGCCGAGCTGAAGGCCTGCGCCGTCACGGTGGCCACGCCGGCGAAGACGAGCCCGACGGCGGCGAGTGCCGCGCCGGCCGCCAGCGATCCTGCGGGAGCCAGCCCGCTGCCCAGCATCGTCGCGGTGTAGACCAGGCCCGCCGTGGAACAAGCGATGGCTGCGACCACCCAGGCCGTGACCAGGCGGGCATGGCGCCCGACCGCGGCCGACCCGAGCAGCTCGGCCCGGCCGGCGTCCTCCTCGGCGCGGGTGTGTCGGACGACGGCCTGGATGGCCATGACCGCCACGAGCACGGCCAGGATGACGAAGCTCTCGGTGAAGGCGAGCGCACCGAGGTCGGCGCCACCAGCGGGACCGTTGAACACGCGGGAGATCGGGTTGTCGGCGCTGAAGGCTGCGGCGCTCGTCCGCTCGGCCTCCGAGGCGAACCGCTGCGTGACGCCGCCGACGCTGCTGACCCCGATGACGCCGATGCCGACGACCCACGCGGACAGCACGAGACGGTCGCGGCGCAGCGCGAGGCGGAGCAGCCGCGCCAGGCCGGTCAGGTGGGTGCCCCCGACGCGCGGTCGCGCCGATCGGCGGGTGGTGTCGGGGACGGTGGGGGCGCTCACGCGACCACCGCCGTGGTCGCGCCGAGGTCGTCGCCGTAGTGGTGCATGAACAGCTGCTCGAGGGTCGGGGGGTTGCTCGTCAGCGCGATGACGCCGTGGTCGCCGACGTCACGGACGACCGCGGCGAGGTGGTCGGCGTCGACCACGAAGCTGGTCTCGTCACCGTCCCGCTGCACCTCGTGGATACCCGGCCACTTCTCGAGGCCCTCGAGCGGACGGGAGGTGCGGATCCGTAACGTGGTTCGCGTCAGGTGGCGGAGGTCGGCAAGCGAGCCGCTCTCGACGATGCGGCCCCTGCGGATGATGCTGACGCGGTCGCAGAGCGCCTCGGCCTCCGAGAGGATGTGGCTGGACAGCAGCACCGTCCGCCCAGCGACCTTGACCTCACGGACCACGTCCTGGAAGACCGACAGCATGAGCGGATCGAGGCCGGAGGTCGGCTCGTCGAGCAGGTAGAGCTCGACGTCCGCCGCGAAGCCTGCGACGAGCGCAACCTTCTGACGGTTGCCCTTGGAGTAGGCGCTGCAGCGCTTGGTCGGGTCGAGGTCGAAGCGCTCGAGCAGCTGGTCGCGGCGGCTCCGGTCGACGCCGCCACGGAGGTCGCCGAGCAGGTCGATCGCCTCACCACCGGTCAGGTTCGGCCACAGATGGACGTCGCCCGGCACGTACGCGAGCCGTCGGTGGAGGCTGACGGCGTCGCGCCAGGGGTCACCCCCGAGCAGCTCGACCTCCCCGCCGTCGCCGCGCAACAGGCCGAGCAGGGTGCGCATGGTCGTGGACTTCCCGGCGCCGTTCGGGCCGAGGAAGCCGTGGACCTCACCGGTGCGGACCGTGAGGTCCACGCCGTCGAGGGCTCGGACCTCGCCGAAGGACTTGGTGAGGTCTCGGGTGCGGATCGCGTCCTGCATGGGGGGCTCCTCCATCGGAGGCCGTCACGCTCGCGACGGCGGGCTGGTCGGGGTGAGCTGAAGAACTGGCAGTCACTGCCTACTGCGCTGACTCGAGCATAAATGGCAGCGACTGTCAAGTGGCAGCAAGTGACGTTCGCTATGCTCGTGCCGTGAGCGCACCCCCCACGCCCCCCGGTACCGCCGACCTCCCGCTGCGAACGCGCAAGCGACTCGAGGCCATGCGCCGGATCCAACGCGTCGCGATCGATCGCTTCGACCGCGACGGGTTCGACCACGTGACCATCGAGGAGGTCGCCGCCGCCTCCGACGTTTCAGCACGCAGCGTCTACCGCTACTTCGGCACCAAGGAGCACCTGGTCATCTGGGAGCCGCACGACGTGACCGCTGGGCCGCTCGTGCTGGACGACGACGTCGGTGACTCCCCGGTCGACTCGGTCGGGGCCCTGGTGCTGTCCAGCCTCGTCGCCGGGATGACCGAGGACCTCGACCTCGTCCGCCGCCGGATGCGCCTGGTGTTCACCACCCCGAGCATCGAGGCGGCCCTCGCCGTCCAGGCGTACGGCCTCGCACCGGGGATCGCGGAGCGCATCGCCCCGGTCCTCGGGCGACCGAGCGACGACCCGGACGTCCAGGTGCACGCGCACGCCTTCGTCGGCGGCATGGTCGGGAGCCTGAGGAGCTGGTTCGCGGGGGGTTTCGCCGACGCCCCCGAGATCGTGGTCGGCCGGCCCCTGGCCGTCCTGGCCCGCGGTCTCCGGGCGGAGCCCGCCGAGCGCGACTGACCGGGGCATCCGCAGCGTGCCGGGATCCCTCCGATGGGCGACGAACGACACCGTCAGCCGCCGGGCGCTACCCGCTGCAGCTCATCATCGCTCGAGGCCCCCAGCCGGCGGGTACGTGGACGTGGGCACCGCACGACCGGAGCCTGATCCCGCGGAAAACACAGGATGTTCGCACCGAGTTGGCCGCCGCAGCGATCGGGGATCAACCGTGGGTGCTCACCGCCCCGGTGACGGTCGCACTCTGCGCGGACGTCGACGACATGGTCGGCCACTTCGCCGACCAGCCACCCGCGGCCAGGGGAGGCCGCTACCTGGACGTCGAGATCGGCGCGGCGGTACAGAACCTCGCGCTCAGCTGTACGGCCCACAGGTTGGGTGGAGTCATCGTCGGTGGCTTCGATGACCGCCTGGTCGCCGAACTACTCGACCTCGACGAGCACGAGCCACGCCTGCTGTTCAGTCTCGGCCACCCCGCCTGACCTCGATGCCGTCATGCACACACGATCGCCGGCGCCTGACGGGTGACCGTCGCACGTCATCGCGTGTCGCCCGTCGGCGACACCGAACGCCGCGAGGTCCGCCCCCGCTTCGGGTGCTCGGTTCCCACTCGCGGAGACGTCGCGATCGTCTCGTCGCACCTGCTCGCCGGAGCGCCATCGCCGGTCCGTGCGTTGATGTCCCACCTCCGCGTGCAAGGTGCGGCCCTGACCGCCATCCAGCGACGCTACGACCTCGTCATGGCCGACAGCGCCCTCGAGCTACGCGACGTCCGCTACCGATACCAAGACGCGATCGAGGCAGGTAGCGACCACGGCACCGTGGAAGCGACCCTCCGCCTCTGAGCGGCCGTGCCCCACGTGTGGCCGGTCGGAGGTGGATCTCAGGCGGGCGAGATGTTCTGGTTGCGCCGGAACACGTTGTCCGGGTCGTAGGCGGCCTTGAGGCGCTGCAGCCGCTCGAAGGTCGCCGAGCCGTATGCCTCGCGCACCCGCTCGCCGCCCTCGTCGCCGAGGAAGTTCACGTAGGACCCGCCAGCGCTGAACGGCAGGGCCGCCTCCCACAGTTCGCGGGTGTGGGCGATGTGTCGCTGGCTCTCGGCCTTGTCGCTCCAGCGGGTGTTGATGTTGAGCACGAACGGCGCCGCCCGGTGGCTGAAGGCGGTGTCGTCCTCGCCGACCCGCGCCACGGCACCGCTCATCTGGCCGATCTTGAAGTCGGACAGCGGCGAGGAGTGGTGCTGAGCGAAATCGGCGAAGGTGTCGATCGCTGCGTCGGGCACCCCGTCGAGGAACTCGGCCTTCCAGTAGTTCTCGTAGCCCGGCGCCCACGACCCGTCGAACATCGCGTTGAACGCGGTGTAGGGCTTGGGTCCGAGCGCGTCACCGGCGGGCTCGCCGATCTCGCGCAGCGGTGCGAGCGCGCGCTCGCCGTCCTCGACCGACCCGGCGTAGCAGGCGGCGATCGCCACGATGGGGTCGCCGTGGGTCTCCTCGGGCAGGAAGGGTGCGGGGGGCGCGGTGCGGCAGATGACCACCAACATGGCCTCGTCCGGCAGCTCGGCCGCCAGGTCACGGAACCCGCGCAGCACCGTCGCGGCCTGCTCCGCCGGCCAGGCCACCAGGCCGCTGTAGACGGTGGGACCGACCGGGTGGAGATCGAACTCGAAGGAGGTCACGATCCCGAAGTTGCCGCCGCCGCCGCGCAGGCCCCACAGCAGCTCGGGCTCCGACTGCTCGGAGGCGTGAACCAGCCTGCCGTCGGCGGTGACCAGGTCCGCGGCGCGCAGGTTGTCACACGCCAGGCCCAGCTTTCTCTGCAGCCACCCGATGCCCCCACCGAGGGTGAAGCCGGCCACCCCGGTGGACGAGATCACCCCGCCGGTGACCGCCAGCCCGAAGGCCTGCGTCTCGCGGTCGATGTCGGCCCACACCACGCCCGGCTCCACCCGCGCCATCCGGGTACGCGGATCGACGCGGATCGACGACATCGGGGCGAGGTCGAGCACCATCCCGTCGTCGCAGGTGCCGAAACCCGCCACGTTGTGGCCACCGCCCCGCACGGCCAACGGCAGATCCAACTCCCGGGTCAACCGCAGTCCAGCGAGCACGTCAGCCACCCCGTGGCAGCGCAGCACGGCGGCCGGGTGTCGCTCGATGGAGCCGTTCCAGACCGCGCGGGCGTCGTCGTAGGCGTCGTCGCCCGGCAGCACGACCTCGCCGCGGAAGCCCGCGAGCTGGTCGTGGTCGCGATCGATGGATGTCCGAACTGCCGTGTCGCTCATGATCCTCGCTCCTCGTTCGTCGTCGCCGACGGTGGCGCGGGGATCGCGCGTGACCGCGTTGCCCGGTCGCATGCTCCCGCGGAGGGCGTTCGCCGAGCGTTCGACCGCCGCTCGCCACCGGCGACGATGTGGTCACCCATCAGTCCTACGCATCCGGAGAGAGGAACACGCTGGTCCACCACATGTCCGGGGTCCCCGCCGGAGTGGTCGCCTGCTCGGGCATGAGCTCGGGGTCGAGGCCCCCGTGCGGGGCGACGGCCAGGTGCACCTCGGCGCCGTCGGGGTTCGTCAGGGGCGCGAAGATCGGCGCGAAGGGGTCATGGGAGGTCGAGATGCCGCTGCTCAGGGTCAGGTTCGGCCCTCCGACGGGGTGGCCGGCGACCCCGAACACGGCCAAGCCGCTCGGGTTGTACTCACCGCCGGAGTCCATGACCACCTCGAGGTCGGCGGCGCCACACTCGTGCGGACCGGCCACGCAGTCCTCAGGGTGGTTGAACACGAACGCCCACAGCGTGAACACCTCGGGATGTCCCGGGGCCGCCGCGGTCACGCCGTCCGGCTCCGGGTAGGTGTAGGTCTCCGGCGCGGGCGTGGGCATCTGGATCCGGACCTGGATGGCGTTGGGGGTGCGACGCAGTGTCGCGCCGTCCTCGGCCCAGAGCCCCCCGCCCTCGGCGGCCTGGTCGTACACGTTCGCGGTCTCCACGGTGGTGCCCTGGCCCTGGCCCTGGGCCTGACCCTGGCCCTGGGCCGCCGCGGGTGCGACCATCGCGGTGGCCAGCGCCATCGACGCCAGCAGGGCGAGCAGGTTGCGTGCTGATCTCATCGTTTCGCCTTTCTCCTCGTAGCTCCCCTCACGACCGGAACCGGGCTCGTTCCCCGAGCGTCGACCCCGGATCGTCGAGGTGTCCCGGCGCCCTTCTCCGGGCGTCGGCAAGGCCCACCTTGGCCGCCGCCGCGCTCGCTGAGCGTTGGGATTCCCTGCGAGGTGCCCGAACGTCGCGTTCCGTGGCGAACGCTGCCCGAACGGATGCGCCACCGGTCACCGACGGTCGGCGTACGGGCGCTCAGGCGGTGGGGGCCAGCAGCGTGTCGGCCGCCACGGTGTCGGCCGGGGGCGGATCGCAGATGCGCGCCCGAACCTCGCGTAGCCGCTCGAGTGCACCGTCGCGGCGGTCCGCGTCCTGTCGGCGGACGCGATCGATGGCGGCCCGCAGCTCCAGCATGGTGGCGCCCTGCACGGCGGCGACCTCGAGCGCCCGGTCCAGCATCGGGGCGGCCTCGTCGTCGGAGACCAGCCGAGCCTCCAGGCGCCACAGTTCCGCCAGCCACCAGCGGTCACCGGCCTCGTCCGCCCAGGCACGCGCGTCCGCGAGCACCCGACGCGCCTCCTGCGTATCCCCCTCGACGCCCAGCACCTCGGCGAGCTGGGAGAGCCAGAACGGTCGGCGGGTGCCCGCCTCCCGGGCCCTGAGGCCGTCGATCCCGGCGCGCACACGGTCGGCTCCCTCGGGGCCTCCGACGGCCCAACCCTCCAGGATGCGGCCCCAATCGCCGTAGTACGCGAACCCGTAACGCTCGCAGTGCTCGCGCACCGCGGCCGCGAGCTCGACGGTGCGCTCGACGTCGCCCAGCAGGCGGTGGGTGATCGCGGCGTAGCCGAACGCGATGGCGCGACTGAAGGGATGGTCGAGCTCGTCGGCGAGATCGACCGCGCTCCGGGCACTGTCGAGGGCCTCACCGGCACGACCCGTCAGCGCCCGGGCATGCGCCTGCCAGCCCAGCCCCATGACGCGGATGGGGAAGCCCAGTGGGCTCACCTCGTCGACCTCGGTCTGGTCCTCGAGCAGCGCGAAGTGCTCGAGGGCCTCGGGCAGACGCCCGAGGCCGGTCAGCGCCCACCCGCGCGCCACCGACAGCTGCCCGATCTGGTCCGGATGCTCGGTGACCTGCGCCATCAGGGGTCGGGACACCTGCTCGCACTCGTGGATACGTCCCCGCACGAACAGGTAGGCGCAGCGGGCCGCCTGGGCGCGGATCTCCGCCGTCTCGTCATCGAGCCGTTGCGCCAGATCCACCATGCGTCGCAGCGTCTCACCGAGCCGTGGCGTCGCGTAGCTCTGCATCGCCACCAGCGAAGGGACCACGTGCTCGCGCAGCTCGAGCTCCCGACGGTCACGGTCCACACCGGCGGCCAGCTCGCTCAGCAGGCCCAGCGCGGCCTCGTCGTGCGCAACGGCCTCCTCGTGGGCGAACACGTCCGTGGCGGCCTCCGCCGCGAGCCGGTGGTAGCCGATGGCCTGCTCGGTCTGGCCCCCGCGCGCGTGCTGATGGGCGAGCTGGGCCGCCACCGCCTCGAGCTCGCCGGCATGGAGGCGCTCGAGGGTCGCGGCCAGGCGCCGATGGAGGAGGCGCCGGTGTGGAGGAGTGAGCCGATCGTAGGCCGCCTCGCGCAGCAGATCGTGCGCGAAGTCGTAGCTGGCGGTGCCGTGCTCGCGCAGCAGGCGGCGTCGCCACAGCTCGTCGACGGCGCCCACCAGCGCCGCGTCGTCGAGCCCGCTGGCGTCGGCCAGCAGCTCGAGGGTGGTATCGCGCCCGGCAGCGGCGGCCAGGCCGACGAGCTCCCCCGCCTCGCGGGAGAGCCGGGCGAAGCGGCCGGAGAGGACCGCGTCGATGCGTGTCGCACCGGCACCGTCGTCGCGCAGGGACTCGATGACCAGCAGGGGGAAGCCGCCGGTGTCGGTGATGAGGCGACGTCGCGCCTCCTCGTCCAGCGTGCGCCCGGTGACGGCGGCGGCCAGCTCGACGGCCTGCTCCTCCCCCAGTGCGCCCAGCTCGAGCTCGTCGAGCCGGTCGCGCGACTGCAGGCGCTGCCGCCACTCGATGAGCTCCGGATGGTCGGGCAGCTCCTCGCTGCGCAGCGTGGCCAGGATGAGGATCGGGGCGTCGTCCTGCAGATGCATCAGCATCTCGAGCCAGGCGAGCGTGTCGCCGTCACACCATTGCAGGTCGTCGAGCACGAGCAGGGTCGGATGTCCCTCGCCGGTCACGGCGCGGCCGAGCGCGTCGAAGAAGCAGTGGCGCTGCCAGCGGTCGGCCAACGGGGCGGGGCGAGGCTGGTCCCCACCGATGTCGAGCTCGGGGACCAGCCGCGCCACCTCCGTGCGCCACACCGGATCCAGCTCGGCTGCCTCGGCGCGGATCGTGGGGGCGCGCAGCCAGGCCGCCACGGGGCCGAGCGCGAGGTCACCACGGGCCGCGTAGCAGCGGGCCCGCGCGACGCGGACGCCATCGCGCGCGAGTGCATCGGCCAGCTCCGCGGCGAGGCGGGTCTTGCCGACGCCCGCCTCGCCGGCGACCACCGCGACGCGCGGCAGCGCACCCGGCTCGCGCCAACGACAGGACAGCCAGGCGAGCTCTTCGTCGCGTCCGACGAGCGGAGCGAGCCGGTGCAACGGCTGACGCTCAGGGGCCGGCGCAGGTCGTCGCGCGACGAGGTCCTCGTAGACCGCCAGGGTGGTGTCGCTGGGGCCGACGCCGAGCTCGCGATCGAGCATCGAGGTGCAAGCATGGAAGGTACGCAGCGCCGCGGCCCGGTCACCGGCGTGGGCCTGCAGACGCATCAGTGCCGTGTGGCCCACCTCCTCGAGGGGCTCGAGTTCGACGCGTCGCCGGGCGGGGCCGACGGCTGCGGCCGGCTCGTCGCGTGCGGTCAGGGTCGCCACCAGCCGGTCGAGCAGCGAGACGCAGGCGCGCTGCAACCGCTCGCGTTCGGCGAGCACCCCGTCGTCGTACAGTCCCGGCAGCAGCGGGCCGCCGTAGGCGCCGACGGCCTGCTCGGCCGCCACCAGGAACCCGGCGTCATCCCCGGTCGCCGCGGCCGTGTCGGCGGCGCGCTCCGCGCTGGTGAACTCGATCACGTCGGCCCGACATGGGCCATCGTCGCGCCAGGTGACGGTGGAGCCGTCCACGACGAGCAGCTCTTCGGCAACCGGGAGGACCGCGCGGAGGTGGTGCAGCTCGCGGCGCAGGTTCGTCCGGGCCTGAGCGTCGGTGGAGTCCGGCCAGAACAGCCCGGCCATGTGCTGGCGCAGCTGCGGTGCACCGGCGTGCACGACGAGGTGGCCCAGCAGTCCGAGTAGGCGGGCCGATCGGCCCAGATCGACCACGACCCCGTCCACCGCGACGCGGTGCTCGCCGAGCAACCGGAGCTCGAGCATGCCTGCGCTCCCTCCTGATCGCATCGTAACCATCCCCGACCCGACCATCACGGGCAGCCGGCCGAGGTGGCGACCCCCGACCGAGCAATGCCCCACGGTCGGGCGATCTCGGGCGCGATCCCGATGGGCATGCCCGTGTCGGGTGGGCTCCCCGCAGGCGACTGACACGACCCCGACCCGATGAACCGCCATCCGGACGGTCCCATCCAGGGCCGGGGAGCAAGCGGCTCACGGTTGCGGTGTGCCCGGCCCTCTCCCGGGCGCCCGCCCACTCGCATGCGTCGCGCGGCGGTTCCTCGAGCGACTCCTCGATGCGCAGACCTGGCGGGCACCGAGCCGGCCGAGGACCGTCAGTCCGTGCCAGCCGCCTCGTCCATCACGTCGTGGTCGAGCAGCAGCGTCGGTGCGTCGACGCCCTCGCTCCGGCGGCGTTCCGACCACAGCAAGGGGGTGCCGTCCGTGCGACGTGCCAAACGGTAGCGGCGCTCGAGGCGCAGACCGGCGAGCGGGACCGCGATGGGACGCAGCGCGTGGAACGGATCGTCCGGGCCACGACTGGCGTCGGCGAGCAGGTCGCTGCGCGGCGCGGGGGGTCAGCGCGCGCGCCGCATCGGTGAGATCCGCGAGCCGTCCCTGCACGGTGCGTCCGGCCGGGGCCGGCAGCCCGTCATCGCGCACGTAGGGATGCCAATGTTCCGGCACGGCGGTCGCCGGCCGGTAGCGGAAGCGTCGTGGTGGGGTCGCGTCCCCCGGTGGCGCCTCGTCGACGGCAGGCAACACATTCACCCTTGATGCTTCGTGGGACTTTCGCACTTCTGATGGGCGTGTAGGGTGTTGGCGGGGCTGTGGGTCGGGTCTGGGATAGGACTTTGGCAGGGGTTGC
>Ga0207421_10002771_pt1 | contig 21438 bp, 20 predicted proteins | sample SodLakKL_010_SED_4_FD_187542 | JGI IMG/M metagenome (GOLD analysis project Ga0207421, IMG submission 187542) | Alkaline sediment microbial communities from Lake Tanatar, Kulunda Steppe, Russia - 8KL_010_SED (SPAdes) (version 2) | ecosystem: Environmental > Aquatic > Non-marine Saline and...
GCGGTGAATGTTCAAACACACTCACACATGGGTCCACACGTTCGATGACGCGATCGCGGACCGATCGGGCGTCACCGAACTGTCGAAGCTAACATCAGACCCCTTCTGTACGGAAGACCGCAGGGGAAGGGTCCTCATTTCCTCTTCGGATTAAACAGTACTCGCCGGTCACTACATAAGGCCTACGACTCGTCGGTTCAGCGATAGTGAGTCTCACGCAGTCTAACAGGGTGTTCTGGGGAAAACAGGATCTCGTTCACACTCCGACAGTAGCCGATTAGCGATCCAGGTAACCGGGTATTACCGAACTCGGGAGTGACTGGCCCCCCAACGAACTCCAGTACAGTAGCCGCTGCAAGGATTTGGACATCGATCGCAACGCTATCCAGCGATCGGGTATGCAGTGACGGTCAGTGGCGACTACAGATAGAGAGAGTCTGCGGGGCGAATCGATGTCAACTCTGTCGATAGCAACGCTGCTGGTACCGACAGACGATCGCCCGGGCCCGGCAAACAAGCGTCGGTCCTGTACGAGACGATAGACATCGACGTGGATATCCAGACGGTATTCACTGGTTCACCAATCGGCTGTCAGCGATTCGTATTCGAGTTCCGCGCACACTATCGGAAACGACACACGGAGAGTGAGACGACGGAAACAGGACGGTATCGTACTGACTGGTACTACCGGACACAAGTACGTAACTCGTGTATTAGCGTATTTGTCACGGCGAGATCGGTAAACTTCTCATTTGGGTGTTGCTCGTTCAGTTGCCTGTGTCCGGCAGTATGAGCAGACGACGGTAGTGAGACAGCTACTGCTACCCTTGGTCACCGGTACTAATTTTTCATGTCCCTCCGGTCGGATAGCGTTAATCAGATTCAATTAGCTCACAGGCGAAGATCGATACAGCACGGTGAGTCAATACATGGCAACTGCAACTGCGATCGAGGGGGTGAATTTTTTGACACAGTCGCCCGTGCGGATACGCATCCTCGAACTCCTGTACGAGAACGAGGAGATGCTAAAGCACGACCTGAAAGACCGGGTCGACGCGGCTCGGGTGACCGTTCGGCGGAACGTCGACGCACTCGAAGAGCGCGACCTGATTGTGGCTACCGGGCAGACACGCGAACTGACGCCCCTCGGTGAGGTCGTTGTCGAAGACGTGCTCCCGGCGGTCAGGGTGGCAGATGTCGTCGAACGTCTCCGACCGTTCATACGGTGGTTCCCGGAGGACGACCTCGAGTTCGACCTGCGCGCGCTTGCTGATGCAAAGATCGTCGTTTCGGATACGAGCGACCCCTACGCTCCAGTGAACCGCCATCTCGAGGTCATGCAGACTGCAACCCAGTTTCGGTGGCTACTCCCCGCAGTCGGGTTGCAACCGATTATGATAGCCCGGGACTGCGTCGTCGAAGACGGCACAGACCACGAGATGGTGGTCGACGAAGCCGTGGCAGAGACGCTTCGAGCGGAGTCGGCGTACCAGAGCGTGGTGAGCGATCTTCTGTCGGCCGACAACTGCAGGCTGTTCGTGGCTGGGGAGATCGCGTACTATCTGGGTCTGTGTGAAACCTGCGTCCAGATCGGTGTCGAAGACAACAGCGGTCTCCCTCGAGCGCTCGTCGAAACTGATGCGACCGACGTTCGCGAGTGGGCCGAGCGGAGCTACGACCAGTATCGACGCCAGGCAACCCCGTTCACCCCCTGACGACTGTTCACCCCCTGTTGTGTAGCGCCCGGGTATTCGTTTTACACCGGATGCGTTTTTGCGTCTTTTCCTGAGAGGTTATACCATGGGCAGGATCAGTGACACACTCTGTCACCGATTCGATCGCGGTATCCGACCACGATAGACCACACCGACGACGATCGCACGAAATCATGGATTCAGACAACAGAGCGCACGATCGACGACGATCGGCGAGCGATCGGGAGCGCCAGCAGCAACGCCCCGATCAGTCACAGGCACAGTCACTGGTAGACCGACGCACCATCCTCCAACTCGGGGCGGGAACGGCAGCTGCCGCCGCGTTGCCGCCCGCGATTGCACAGGACGACGACCGTTCGGGCAGTGCCGATGTCCCCGACGACATAGCAACTGCCGTAGACGCCGGCGTGACCGAGGGTATCGAGGCAGTTCAGGCGGAGGGTGTCGACGTCTCGGACGACCAGGAGGAGGCGATCGAAGCAGGGGCGATCGACGGCGCGGCAAGGTACACGGACGCTGATCTGGATAAAATCCAGGCGGCCACGGCCGGCGCTGTCGAGGGGGCACTGCTGCCGTCGGAGCCGGTCGAATCCGAGGACGACGAGTCGGTGCCGGCGCTTGCGACGGCTGGTGTGTCGCTGCTCGGAACCGCCCGAACGCAGCAACAGCCATCCGTTGACGTCATCAGACCTGCCGTCAGCGGATCGGTGGCTGGCAGCCTCTCGCAGTACCAGTCGGTCACCGTCGAACAGATCCAGTACGTGACCCGCGGTGCCTGTGGCGGCGCGGTCGTCCAGCGACAGCGTATCACGGTTCGGCAGGTGCAGGTGGCAGCGTTCGGCGCTGCACAGGGCTGTGCACGATCGATCGTCCAGTACCAGGAGGTCACGGTCGAGCAGATCCAGTACGTCGCCAACGGTGCTGTCCAAGGCTGTGTTCGGGGGATCGTCCAGCACCAGGAGATAACCGTTCGACAGGTTCAGTATGTGGCCTCCGGGGCAGCGAAAGGCGGCCTCGCCGCCGTCCACCAGTACCAAGAAGTCACGATCGAGCAGGCCCAGTACCTGACTGGCGGTGCCGCAGAGGGCTGTGTTCAGGGCGTCGTCCAGCACCAGCGAGTCACCGTCGAGCAGATCCAGTACGTTGCAACGGGGACGGCACAGGGGTGTGCCAGGGGCATCGTTCAACACCAGGAGATCACCGTCGAGCAACTCCAGTACGCAGCCCGTGGGACCGCACAGGGAGCGGTGCAGATCCAGGAGGTGGACGTCGAGCAGGTACAACACATCGCCTTTGGCACCTCAGATGGCGTCGTGTCACGGGCACGGGAAGCCACGCCGGACCAGATCCGAACCGCCGCGCTGGTCACGGATCGATCGATCGATCGGCTCCTGGAGGACCAAGACGTCTCCATCGATGACTTGCAGGCGATCGCGACGCATACGGCCGGAGAGACGGTTGCTTTCGCTGAGGCAGATGACATCGAGGATGAGGACGAACTCGAAGGACAAGCAGAGATGAGAGCCGAAGAGGGATTCGAGAATCCGGAGGAACTCGACGAGCCCGAGGAACAGCCGGAGGAGCCCGACGACGTCGAAGACGAAGAGGAGTTCGAGGATGAGGACGAAGCCGACGAACGGGCAGCGCCAGCAACGATCGAGATCACCGATCTCGACGCTCCGGACACCGTTTCGGTCGGCGACGAACTCGCCGTCACTGCCGAGATCGAGAACACCGGCGACGAAGACGGTACTCAGGATATCGTCCTCGATGTTGGCGATCGGGACGCGGTCGACGAGGAAGACGTCGAACTCGACGCGGGCATTGATGCGACGGTGGACCTCGAGTACGAAACAGCCGAAGACGATCTCGGCGAGCAAGAGATTCGGGTCCGTAGTGAGAACGACGAGGCGACTGCGACGATCGAAATTACCGGCGAGGCGGAACTCACTGTCGAGATTACCACGATCACCGATCCGGTCCCAGCAGGCGAGGTCCTCGATGTTACTGCTGCCGTCGAGAACACCGGCGAGGAAGAGACGACCCAGGAAATCCTCCTCGACGTCGGCGATCAGAGTGCAGTCGACCAAGAAGAAGTCGATCTCGACGGCGGCACGGAGACGACGGTGGAACTCGCGTACGAGACGTCCGACGAGGATATCTGCGAACAAGAGGTTCGGGTTCGTAGCGAGGATGACGAGGCAACCACGACGATCGAAATTACTGGCGAGGCGGAGTTCACTGTCGATATCACCGCAATCCCCGAGCAGATCGAGGCAGGGGACAGTCTCGACGTCACTGCGACGATCGAAAATGTCGGTGATGACGAGACGACACAGGAGATCCAGTTCTCGGTCGACGGCTCACCTGTCGACTCCCAGACGGTGACGCTTGCCGGCGGCGACACAGAGTCGATCGAGTTCGGAGACGAAACCGAGCCGGCCGACGACGATCGGCAGCTCACGGTTCGCGTCGAGAGCGAGGACGATGCGGATGAGCAGCGGGTTCTCGTAGCGGGTGCAGAAGACGAGCTTGAGGAGGAAGACGAAGTTGAAGACGACGATGACGAACTGGAAGAGGAAGACGAGCCAGAAGACGACGAGGATGATCCAGAGGAAGACGAGATTGAAGACGGCCCTGAAGACGAATTTGACGAAGAACCGGATGATGAATTCGACGAAGAACCGGATGATGAATTCGACGAAGAGCCAGACACGGAACCAGAACCGGAACCAGAGTCAGAACCGGAACCGGAGACAGAAACAGAACCGGAGCCAGAAGAGACCAATGCTTGACCCACTCAAGAATCTGGTCGATGACACCAACGGTACAGTACGCGAATGCCGAAGTTGTGGCATGAGCCGCTCGCCGGAATATAACGGATGTCACCACTGTGGCTCCGAGGAGATCGCGTACTACGAGTGGTAACGGAGGAGTACAGGACCGTATCAGCTACTCACGACTACAGTCGTGGGATTTTTATATTCTGCCTAATCGACGCTGCTTACTCTGCCGGCAGCGATCGGCCACCGCGATTGATGTGTTCCGTTGTGTCGAAACTGGTCCATCAGCGATCGGCCAGCAGGTCAGACTGTTGTACAACCGAACTCAACAGTCACTACCGACTGGAACATGTCCACCTCGATACGCGCTCCGATCGGCGAGCGGACTCGAGCCGACTCCTGACGACTGCAGTGACCCCAGAAACGGACTCTTACTTGTATGTCACTCCAAAGTTGTGGCCCTCAGAACACGCAACTTCTACCAGCTTGTCTTTTCCTCGGATTCCGGTTTTGTACGATTGAACTTCTTTGTTTACGGTTGTCTCGTCAGGAATCGACGTCGTTGTTCCTGTCTTACAGTATGGACATGTCACATCTACGGTTGCCATGGTGGCAAGTGGCGCCGCATATATAATAAATCTTCGTGATAGTACAACCGATTCGTCCGTTCGGCCACGACAGCCATCACAGACTATGTGGGTGTACTGTCGCACAGAGCGGTTGCTAGCTTCGCTGGAGACCGTTCCGGGCGAACGTCTATCAAACCGCTATCCGGCAGTATAGGTACTCCAGCGGATCGAACGCGTTTCAAGGAGTTCAGATATTGTTGACCGAGGATTCGAAGCACGGTGGTTGTTCGAAAGGACCGAGAGATCAGGGTGGCTACGATAATCCCTATCAGGTTATACACCCAAGAGAGCGCCCCCGAGCCGACTTCTGACGACCCCACGAACGGGCCCATTCTTGTGCGTTCGTACAGGAGGGCGTGTATGGATGCGACACGACTCCAGCTCCCGCCGATCGGCCTCGGAACAATGGGTGTCGACGATGCGGCGGTGATCGAGACGGCACTCGAACTGGGCTATCGCCATCTCGACACCGCACAGATCTACGAGAACGAGGCCGTCGTCGGCGATGGACTCGCCCGCGCGATCGATGCAAACGTCGTCGAACGGGACGAGATCACCGTCGCGACGAAAGTCTGGGCTGACAGCCTCGCCCCCGACGACGTTCGCCGGACGGCGCTCAAGAGCGCCGATCGATTGGGCGTCGACACTATCGACCTCCTCTACATCCATCGCCCGATCGACACCTACGACCCCGAGAGCACGCTCCCGGCCTTCGACAGTCTCGTCGCCGACGACATCGCTCGTCACGTCGGGGTGAGCAATTTTGCGATCGATGACCTCCAGCGTGCGCATCAAGTGCTCGACGCGCCGATCGCAGCCCACCAGGTCGAGTACCATCCGCTGTTCCAGCCCGATCACCTGCTCGACCACGCCCGCGAGCACGGCTACTCACTCGTCGGGTACGCACCACTTGCGGGTGGCCAGGTTCGTGACGTTGAGGCGGTCGTCGAGGTTGCTGGGAAACACGAAACGACGCCCGAGGCAGTCGCGATCGCCTGGCTGGCATCGAAAGCGGGGCTCGTGGCGATTCCGAAAGCGAGCAGCCGATCGCATCTCGCGGCGAACCGCGAGGCGATCGGGCTCGATCTCGATTCCGCGGATATTGCGCGAATCGATGGTATCGATCGGGAAGTAGAACTGTTTCCCGAATGAGCGGTTTCGAGAGGTGGTGTCGTGTCCGATCGCCTGGTCGTGTCCGATCGCCTGACCGTGACGAACGGCTGAAAGATGACCTCCTGAACTGATGGTCGCGACACTCACATCCCGCCGGCTGGCCCTCGGTTCTACTACTCGGTTCCGTCACCGTGACGTCTGACCGTTCATCGCCGGGATCCAGGTACACTCACAGTCCCGTGACGGGCAACAACAGCTGTCGTGGCAGGACTCGGCTGGATCGACACGTACGATCGGACAGTCGAGTGCGCCGACCAGACATCGCATGGCTTCGCCCTCGCCGTCACCGTCGACGAGTGGGAACTGTAGCCGCTCCTGGTGGGGCCGCTCGTCATCGTCCGTTCCCTGGATTTCCTTTCCTGTCTGGGGATTCCGACCGGTGCGCGCCGAGCGGGTGCTGATCGAGGCGAGACGCTGTGGGCCCTCTCCCTCGTGGAAGGCCGGCGGCAGGTACGCCAGCGATTCGCGATCGAACTCGCCGTCGTAACAGACCGAGCCGAACCGGCATCGCTCGCGAGTGAAGCCGGATTCGGCTACCCTGCGCATCGCCGCGAAGTCGTCTCCGTGTTCGATATCGACGATGTCGTTCGGACCGTCGGCGACCAGCATCGTCACGCTGTTTTCGTACAGTGCGGCGTCGTCGATACTCCAGCCGCCGACGTAGAGCAACTGGTCGTCGTGACGGATCCGCCGGGCGTGAAACAACGCGGGCATCGGACATGGACAGCCCTCGGGCTGGACCGTGACCGCACCGACGAGACAGGAACTCATTGTGGTCCCACCGATGCTCGTCTCCTCGCCCCAACTCTCAAGCCGCGTCGGAACCCCGTCGCCGTCGTCGTCATCATCGAGAGAGTTTGGGACGAACCGCCACGATGGCTCGTTCTCGTCGCTGGGGACGGTGCAGACAGCCACGCTCTCTCCCATGCGTTCGACAGCGACACCGCGACTGCTGCCGTCGGTGTCGATGGTGAGGTGTGTCGACGTACAGGTACTCTCGTGATTGTCGCCCGACCCGGCGGCGCTACGGTGATTGTGTCCCCAGCAGTACAGACTTCCGGTGTCGGTTCCTGCTTTCGCCCGTCCCCACGCGTATACCGTCCCGTCGCCATCGAGACGGGACGGCTCGGCAGAGAGTTGGTCGAGCAGTATCTCCGGCGTGATCACGTCTGCGAGTGACTCCTCGCGACCAGTCACACCAGCGTCGGGCACCACGACGACGAACCGCTGGGAAACGGTCGGCTCACCGCCGAGATACTCGTAGCGTCGATCGAGATCCGCCTCGTCGAACTCGTCGTCTTCGTCACCGAGGTCGATCTCGCTCCGACGTTTGTTCGAACGGACGCTATTGTAATCCTGGGCTTTCGCCGTCGAGTCCGTGTAGATGCCATCGAGCTCAACTGTTCTGGAGACGCCCTCGAACTCGGCGCTGACGACAATGGGCACGTACTCCTGAGTGTAGCCCGATTCCACCTGCTGGCGCTCACCGGTGCGGTGCTCCCCACCGGCGTAGAAAAACGACGGAGTTGCCGCCGTCGTCGAGACGAGTCTCCCGACTGCTTCGTCTTCGACCTGCCCCCGGATCTCGTCGAGACACCCGCTCAGGCTCATCAGTCCCACGGCTCCAGCCGCGGCGAGCACATCCCGCCTCGGTATCGTTCCATCGCTTCCTCGCCGCCGACTGTTCGTGCTCATTTCTATCAACTTACTTATGATACGCGAGAGCTTAACGGTATCTGTATTGGTAGGTCTGGATACCTATACAGTCCGACACGACCGAACTACGTGTGAGTAGCGAATCTATAGTATTCCGCTGCTGTTTCAGATTAATCGCTGCGGTAGCGACCAGTCGATAGGGCCAGAATCGGTTGATGTCGATGAAGTGAACCGATACTGATTCAACCAAGAGGGTACCAGATTCGGCAACTCCGTCTGTATGAGCGAGGTTCACTCACTCCGCCCGCTGGCGGCCATCCTGATCGCGTTCGTCGCGATCGGCGTCGTCGTCGCCGGTCGCCGATGGCCGACGGTGCGCGACGGGACCCCCATCGCAGCGGGCGCGCTCTCTTTTTTGCTCGTCTGTAGCATGGTTCCCGACGTGCGCAGTGGACGGGTGCCGACGACGAACCTCGGCACCCTCGTTGCCGGCGTTGACCTCCAGTTTCAGGCCGATCCGCTCGGGATGATCTTCGCACTCGTCGCAAGCGGTCTCTGGGTGGTCACGGCGATCTACAGCGTCGGGTACACCCGCGGAACCGGGATGGACCACCGGACGCGCTACACCGCGGCGCTCTGTCTCAGTATCGGCTCGGGTATCGGCGTCGCGTTCGCGTCGAACCTCCTCGTGCTGGTCGTCTTCTACGAACTGACGACCGTCGGCACCTACCCGCTGGTCGCCCACGAGGGCAGCGATCAGGCGCGACGCGTCGGCTACGAGTACGCGATCTACGTCATCGCCGGCGGAACACTGGTCGTCGGTGGCGCGGCGATCGTCTCCGTGCTCGCCGGGACCATCGCGTTCGAACCTGGCGGGATCGAGCCCCTCGCGAGCGCCGCGATCGATCACCCCGGATGGACGGCAGTAGCCGCCGTCTCGTTACTGGCCGGCTTCGCCGTCAAGGGTGCGGTGATGCCGTTGCACGCCTGGCTGCCGAAGGCGATGGTCGCCCCGACGACCGTCTCCGGCGTCCTCCATGCGGTCGTCGTCGTGAAGTCGGGCGTCTTCGGCATCGCTCGAACGGTGCTCGAGGTGTTTGGCCCCGAGACCACGGCGGAGCTGGGACTCGCTCTCCCACTCGCGGTCGTGGCGGGGGCGACGATCCTCTTCGCGAGCGTACTCGCACTCAAGCAGGACGATCTGAAGCGCCGGCTCGCGTACTCGACGGTGGCGAACCTGTCGTACGTCGTGCTCGGAATCGCCCTGCTGGTTCCGGCAGCGGTCGTGGGCGGCCTCGTCCACATCGCGGCACACGCGGTGGCCAAACTGGCGCTGTTCTTCTGCGTGGGCGCCCTCGCCGTCGAGACGGACGTCAAGCGCGTCTCCGAGATCGGCGGCGTCGGGCGACGGATGCCGCTGACGATGGGCGCGTTCGCGGTGGCTGCGTGTTCGCTCGCCGGCATCCCGCTTTTCGCCGGCTTCGCCAGCAAGTGGTACCTCCTGCTGGGCGGGGCCGACGTCTCGGCGCTGGTCCCGGCGCTGTTCGTCGTCTCCGGCGCGCTGAACGTCGCGTACTTCTGGCCGATCGTCTACGGCGCGTTCTTCGAGTCGTCGGCGACCGCCGATCCGAAACCGCTGGTGACCGGGCCGCTCGGGGGCGGGGACGGTGATCCCGTCGGGACGCCCCCGACGTGGCACCCGATCGGCACGGAGACGCGCCCGACGATCCTCGTCTCGCTCGTGGTGCTCGTGGGTCTCGTGATCGCACTCGGTGTCCGACCCGACTTGCTGGTCGTCTTCGACCTCGCTGTCCAGACCGCAGAGAACGCGATCGGAGGGAGTGGCGCGTGATCGAGACGCTGCAAGCGGTCCCGCCCGCCGTCGCGTTCGTGCTCGCTGCACTGGCCGCGATCTTCGGCGGGCGTGTGGCCGGCACGGTTGCCGGCGTGCTCGCCGGTGGTTACGTCACGTGGTGGACGCTCTCGGTTCCGGCGGGCCGTCACGGCTCCGTAACCTTCCTCGAGTTCGCCGTGATCCCGGTCGCAGTCGACCCCGCCAGTCGCGTAACGGGGCTCGCCTTCGGGGCCTTCGGCGTCGTCGCGATCGGCTACCTGTCGGCGACCGGCGGTGACAGAGTACACCTCGCGGCCGCGCTCGCGTACGCCGGTGCGGCGCTCTGGAGCGTCTTTGCGGGGGACTGGCTCGGCCTGTTCGTCGGCTGGGAGCTGATGGCCCTCGCGAGCACGGTCCTCGTCTGGCTCCACGGGGGCGACGCCGTCCGGATCGGCTTCCGGTACGCCCTCGTCCACGCCATCGGTGGGACGGTGCTGGCCGCCGGCCTTGCGTTGCACGCCGCGACCCTCGGCATCGATCCGACCGTCTTCCAGTACGGGGACGGGGTCGCCGCCGGTCTACCGGCGATCGCCGTCGGACTCGGGATCGCCATCAACGCCGCCGTCTTCGGCGTCCACGTCTGGCTCCCGGATACGTATGCGAGTCCCCACGTCGGCGCGTCGGTCGTCCTCTCGGCGTACACGACGAAACTCGCGGTGTACGCCGCCTACCGGGCGTTTCCCGACGGGAACCTCGTCCTCGCGTACGTCGGCGGCGCGATGGCGGTAATCGGCGCGAGCTACGCGCTGGCACAGAAAGACGCCCGGCGGCTGCTCGCTTACCACATCCAGGCCCAGGTCGGGTACATGCTCGCCGGGATCGGCGTCGGCTCGTCGCTCGGTCTGGCCGGTGCGATCGCCCACCTGTTCAACAACGTCCTCTTCAAGGGGCTGTTGTTCATGGTCGCCGGACTCGTCGTCCTCCGCGGCGGAACGGGCCGTCTCGACGAGGCGACGGCGATCGGGAGACGAACGCCGGTCCTCGCGGCCGTCTTCCTCGTCGCCGCGGCCTCGATCAGCGGCGTCCCCGGAACCAACGGCTTCGTTAGCAAGGGGCTGGTACTTGATGCGGTCATCGAGGCTGGACACGAACCGCTTCGCTGGCTCCTGCTCGCCGGCGCGGTTGGAACCCTCGTCTCGTTTTGTAAGTTCGGCTACTACGCCTTCCGGTACGGTCCGGAACCCGTCCACCAGCCGACAACCGCCCCACAACGACTCGCGATGGTCCCGATCGCTGTCGCCTGTATCGCTCTCGGACTGGTCTACGGACCATTCTTCGACCTGTTGCCGGCGGGCGCCGAGTGGACGGCGACGCCATACTCCCGTGGGAAGCTCATAGAGACTGCCCTCCTGTTGACGACCGGGATCGTCGGTTTCTGGCTCGCCCGCCCCGTACTGAGCCGGATGGACGGCGGTGTCGACGTCGACGCGGTGCGCGATCCGCTCGTCTTCGAAACGACGAAGGCCGTCGTCTCTCTGGTCGACGCGACCTTCCGGACGGCGGCGAGGGTCGAACAGGAGGTCAGACGACGCCTTATCGGGGCGCTCACCAATCCCGCCGACCGGGTGAGGAAGTGGCTCTCCCCAGGGCTTGCCCGTCAGTACCGGACGCGGCGGGCCGAGGTCGCCAGCACGGTCGGGTTCACGGCCAGCGTCCGGCTCCGGGCGATCGTACTCGTCGGCTGCCTGCTCGTCGCGCTCGGACTGGGGGTGGTCGCCAGATGAGCGTCGTCGGCCCCCTAACTGCGGGCGTCGTCGCGCTCCCCGCGATCGGTGCGCTCGCCGTCTTCCTCGCCGAAGACGGCCGCGAGCAACGGTACTGGCGGATTACGGCGCTCACGCTCTCGGTGACGACGCTATTGACGATCGCGCTGGCCGCGCTACTCGTCCTCGACGGGCCGATCGTCTACCGACCGCTCGCGGTTCCGATTGGGATCGCGTTCAGCCTGGACGTGCTGTCGGTGACGGTCGGACTCCTCGACGTGATGCTCAAACTCGGGATCCTCTGTTATACCCGGACTGCGGGCCCACACAGCGGGCGGTTCCACGTCTCGTTTCTGCTGTTTACCACTGCGGTCTTCGGCGTCGTCTTCTCGGGCGATCTGGTCGCCACCGGCGGCTTCTTGCTCGTGTTGATCGTCGCGACGGGGCGACTGGTCGCCGAAAGCGACAAGACCGGAGCTCGCGACGTCGCCCGGGGCTACCGACGAACGGCGACCCTCGGTGCGACGGCGTACGTCGTCGGGGTCGCTCTCGCGGCATGGCTCGGGGGGTCGACCGACCACGAGCGACTCGCAACGGCGCTGGCCGCGACAGGGCACGCCGAACCGGCGGTCATCACCGCGTTCGTGTTCATCTCAATCGGGCTGGCACTGCTCGCCGCGTTGATCCCGCTTCATGGATGGCTCGTCGAAACCCACGCCAGGACGACCGATCCCGTCAGCGCACTCGTCTCGGGGGTGCTCCCCGCGGCCCCAGTGTACGCGCTCGTCCGAATCCTCTACGACGTGTTCACCATCGACTTTCTCGCGGCCAACCCACCGATCGCAACGGGGATGCTTTACGGCGCGCTCGTGAGCTTGCTGCTCGGAAACCTGCTGGCCTACGGCCAACGCGACATCAAAGGCGTCCTCGCGTACTCGACGGTCTCACAGTTCGGTCTCGTCTTCGCTGGCCTCCTGGTCGCCAACGAGACGGCCATCTTCGGCTCGGTGATCCAGTTGTTTGGCCACGGGATCGTCAAAGGCGCGTTCTGTCTCGTCGCCGGCATCATCGCCATCCGGTTCGACGCCCGCACGATGGACGAGTACAACGGGCTGGCAAACCGCGCACCCGTCGTCGCCGCCGTCTTCGCCGGCCTCGGGATCGCCCTCATCGGCCTCCCGCCGACCGTCGGATTCGTCGGCAAGTGGTACATCGCCGTCGGGGCCTTCACCGAGGGGTTCTGGCTCGTCACCGTTTTCATCCTCGCCTCGACGGTACTGACGATCGGGTACGTGGTCCCGTTCCTCGATCGGCTTTACTTCGGCTCGTTCGACGGCACTGACCGCGGGCAAGCCGTCGTGACCACTCTCATGATCGTGGCAATCGTCACCGCCGTCGTCATCTCTCTCGTCGTCGGCCTGGCGTCGGTCTTCCTCGAGTCGCTGTTCCGGGACGCGATCGAACAGCTCCTCGCGTAGTCCCGTCCCAATCGGTTCGACCGCGAGATCACCCTCGCGGCCGCTATTCGGGAGTTTCGCCACGTCGTTGCGATCGGCGGGGGTCAGCAAAAAGAGAGATGGACCTGCCCGCTGCCTCTCTCATACGGACACTACTCCGCCTCAGACGTCCCGGAGGATGAGCGGGTCGATCGCCAGCGTTCGCTTCGCGACAGTGGCGATCCGGAGGATGTAGACGGTCAACAGCAAGAACGGGACGAGCGAAAACGTAAACGCGGCTCCGATAACCCAGACGAGGTTTTCGATTCGCATCGTCTGTCCGGTAATCGTCGTCGAATCGACGAACGACAGCGTGAGCGTGGCGACAACGATTCCGGGGACCGCAGTGTAGAGAATGAGCCGTGATAGGGTGATTAACTGCCACTGGAAGTACAGCGTCTTGATGTGTTCGCGGACAGGGCCGAAAATAACGAACGCCTGTTGTAGATCGGTCACCGCCGTACGCTGGTCGTCGTTCAATACCTCGCTGTATTCGTCCATGAGCTGTTCCGTCTGGACGATCTTCCAGGAATAGTTGTAGTCCAGGATCGCAGACAGCACCTCGAACGTCCCGAACTCTGCGCCGTCCAAGTTTCGTTTCACGTGGTCGGTATTCTCGAGTACACTGTCGAGAAAGTCGTCGACCGCCGACTCGAGTTCCGGCTCGTTGGCTGCGTCGATCGTTCGACGAACCGTCTCCGCCCGCGATTCGGTCGCGACGATGACATCGCGTGCAAATGCGGACGGTTCCGCCGGCAACGGTTTTCCAGTGAGTTCCGAGACGAACCCCCGGACAGTCATCGCGTTGCTCATTCGTTCGTGCTGGTCCCCGAACGGCCCGTTTTCCTGGGAGATGATCAGCTGATTGATCGCGACGACGAGCGTCACCCCTACGATCAACGCGCTGAGCATCGTTCCAAAGATGGTTTCGATAACGCTGCGCTCTTCGAGAAGTACGGTGACGGCCGGGTCGATCGACCCAATCAGTACGAACACGGCGAAGATGACGCCCGCGAGGAACGCCGTGACGAGGAGTCGATTCGCGGCCAACAGGAGCCATATTTTTAGCGAGCTTTCATCGGCCCGATGACGCATCGTATCCGCTGTCCCGCTCGCTCGATCACTCACTCCTCGCCCCCCGTCGGCGCTTGAGCACCAGATACTTCGTCCCACCACCGACGTAGTCGATCGTTTCGGTGAGCTCCCACCCGCGCGTTCCAAGTTCGTTCAACGTCGTTTCCGGGTCTCCGGCCTCTTTTAGCGCGACACCTCGCTCTGGTCTAACGATCTTATACTCCCACGAAACGTCTCTACTATTAGAGATACAACGCCCCACCACGGCAGGCGAAATAAACCTATCACGGAACACACTAACTGGCTGTTATGTTCGTCCTACTCACGCAGGACTCGATCGAGCAACCGCCACAGCGATCGTTTCTCTGAAACTGTCCACTGGCACTGCCGGAGGGGACCGTACTGTGGACGGGGAGTTCAGTACGAGTAACGGAATGGCCTCGGCTCGGAATCTGTCCACAGTGAATGTGATTAGCGAGGCTATAGAACACGCTTTTTCGTCAGTCCAGCTCTTCAGCTCCGGCTTGGCTTTCATCGGCTTTGACGAGTTCGTACGAGAGGTCGGACAACCCGTCCGGAACACCGCCGGACTCGATCTTCCTATAAACGTCTCTGGAACGAGGAGTGTGTCGAACGTCGTGAACAGTTCGATCGAATCGATTGCGGCGAGGTGGACAAGCGGTCCCGCGTCCGAGACAGCCGCGAACGTCACGCGTTCAGACCCCAGTCGACATCTTCCTAGACGGCTTTCCGCTCCCGTTCGACGCGTTCGGCTTTCGTCCGACCGACGCGTTCGATAGCCACCTCACGGTCGAGTTCCCCATCGAGGTGTTGCGCGAGTACCAAGTCCTCTCAAAGGTCTTCGAGACCCCGTTCGAGGGCTCGCTCAAAAACCTCTGACTCCGGAAGGCCGCGAGCCTCCGCGATTTCTCGAACCCGATCAGAGATGTCGGCGGCCATACAGTGTGATTGCTCGGCAACGCCGATAAATCCGCGTCTGCCCGCGATAACAATCTGACCGGGGCCTCTGTCTACTGTGGCCACAGACAGAGACTCCGTCTACCGTCAAAAGTGGGGGCCTCGGCACTCATAGGGGTCGTCACAACCGGGTGCCGAGTCCGGCTCGGAGGGAGTGCATCGTCATCGGCCGATCGATCGTAGCACTCTGATTCAAAAGACGGTTTGGATCGCCAGCGACGCTATCGTGCGTCTCGATCGCCGGGGTTGGCAAAGGCAGTATTGAACTCGTCGATCAGGTTCTGGAGTCGATCGGTGTTCCCGTTGAACGTCTGGGGGGCGCGATCGGTGGGTGTGCGGACGATCGCGGCGGGTGGTTCGGGGGTGGTTGTGTGGGCGCGGTGCGTGTGTCGGGCCGGTGGGGTGTCGGATGTGGATTGCACGGGTTGTGGGTGTCGGTCGGGAGTCAGGAAACGAGACGACTCGGAAAATGGAGAGTCGTTCCACTCGCAGTGTGGAACGAACGGGGTTATACGTGTACGACCGACATCTGTAGCTACACCTCTGACGCCAACCATTATAAAAGTTCGTGATATACAGTGGGTGTGGTAACTGCTTCCATCACCCACACAGTCAAGCCGATCGGTTTTGGCGATCGATCCCGACGATCGGGTATGGCGGCAGTCCCACCGGAGGCGGCACAGTTGCTCGAAAGCGAGCCGTTGATGGCCCATCTCGGCACCTGTGTCGAGGGACGCCCCCACGTCGCACCGGTCTGGTACCGGTATGAGGATGGGGTCGTCGAGATCGTGACGACGGGGAAGAAACTGGACAACATCCGAGCAAACCCCCGCGTTGCACTCTCCATCCAGGCCGACGAGGGTGGCGAGACGAAGTGGATGGTGTCGCTGCTCGGCACGGCGACGATCGTCGACGACGAGACGGAGACGGCCCGTGCTCGTGAACGAATCAACGAGAAGTACGACGCAGGCCACGACGCCTACGCGGAAAATAAACTGGTCCGGATCGACGTTGGATCGGCGACGTACCAGACGTACTGATACGGATCGATCGCTACTGTTCGACGCGCTCCCGTGCAGCGGCAATCACCAGCGGCATCGTGATCGATGCATCGGCGTAGACCGAGACGTTCTCGGCGTCTTTTTCGAGTTTTCCCCACGATCGGGCCTCGTCGAGTGTCGCTCCCGAGAGCCCGCCGGTCTGTTTGGGGTCCATCGTCAACTGGACGGCGTAGTCGTAGGCCCCGGGCGTGACGAGCATCGTCTGGAGCGTGTAGTTTTTCGGGACGCCGCCGCCGACGAGGAAGGTGCCCGCTCTCTCTGCTTCGTGGGCGATCCCGGTGAGTTCGCTCATGTCTGCCAATGCATCCAGCGAGAAGTCGGAGGTCTGGCTGTACATCCACGCCTGCAGGCCAAGCACCGAGTCCTGGATCGCCGGACAGTAGATCGGCACGTCGTGTTCGGAGGCTGCGGCGGCGATCCCGGCCCCCTCCTTGACGTCGTCTCGATCGTTGACCGCGGCGTTTGCACGTCCCAGTTCTTCGGTGAACCGCTGGATGGAGACGACGCCCTCCTCCTCGAGGACGGGAAAGACCTCCTCGCGCAGATGTGACTCGAACGTCGCAAAGAACTCCTGTGGCAAGAAGACGTTGTAGATCCGATCGACGCCCTCCTCACGAAGCGTCTCATCGTGTTCGCGCTCGGTCTTGCCCTCGGCGTGGGCACAGCCGTGGTGGTGTTTCCCGCCGATCGCCTCGATCGTGTCGTGGGTGAGGTTCGCGCCCGTCGTCACCAGCACGTCGATGTAGCCGTCACGGATCAGATCGGCGACGATCCGGCGCATTCCGGTGGGAACCATCGCTCCCGCAAGCGAAAAAAAGACCGTCACGTCGTCGTCGAACATCGCCTCGGTGACGTCGACTGCCTCGTGGACCGTCGACGCCCCCAGTCCCGCGTTGCCGTACTCGTCGGCCAGTTCGCCGACGGTCATCCCTGCACGGGCCTCGGCGTGGCCGATCGGGTCATGAGAAAACGTCTCCCGATCGGAGGTGTGCTGTGCGTCGTGTTCGCCATCGTGTTCGTCAGTCATATCCCGCAGTCGGGCGGCCAGTGGTTTGAACGACGCGATTCGGTGTCAAACGGCGCCAGCAAATATCGGCTTCCGTCGAGGTGAGGACAGTCGTGGATGGGCTGACACCGCTTAGAGCCCGGTCGGCACCTCGAAATAGGTCGTTTCGAGCCCCCACTCGTCGGCGAGTTCCTGCAACGCGCGAACGCCGAAGGTTTCGGTCGCGTAGTGGCCAGCGAGGACGACGTTGATGCCAGCCTCCCGTGCTTCGTGGTAGACTTTTTGTTTCCCCTCCCCGGTTACCAGCGCGTCCGCACCAACGTCGACCGCTTCGTCGAGCCAGTCGGTTCCGCTACCGGTAACGATCGCGACCGCTTCGATCTCGGATGGGCCGAACTCGAGGAGCTGGACTGACTGCCCGCCGGTTTCGAGTTCGGATGCGAGCCGATCGCGCAGTTCCGCAGGTGTGTACGAGTCGGCTGTGACTCCGCGCTGACCGATGTGTTCGGGACCGAGCTCGCCAAACGGGGCCCGATCCTCGAGGTCGAGCACGTCGGCCACGCCCGCCGCGTTCCCGAGTTGCTGGTGGCCGTCCAGGGGGAGATGCGAGACGTAGAGCGCGAGGTCGTTCTCGATCAGGGGCGCGATGCGATCGTAGGTGCGCCCGGTCACCCGATCGAAGCCACCCCACGAGATCCCATGGTGGGTGACGAGGGCGTCGGCTCCAGCGTCGATCGCCCGGTCGAACGTCTCACGGACGCCGTCGACGGCAAACGCGACGTGATCGATGGGTCCCGCGTTGGGGCCGACCTGCAGCCCGTTCGCGCTCGCGTCCAGATCGGCGTAGTCGTCGGTTCGCAGCTCCGTATCGAGTCGATCGACGAACTCCGAGAGTTCCATACGCGACGGTTGGGGCGGGGCTGGTTTGTATCCTTACGATCGGAACCAGGCTATGTGACGGCGGACGCCAGACTACGTGACGGTGGATTGGATCGCCGAGACCGATCGAGAGTATGGCCCACGATGACAGGAGAGAGTATGGCCCACGACGGCAGGCACGATCGAGCAGGCGAAAACTGGGGTAGGTCGGGGGTGGCTGTCTCAGGCCGGTTCGGGTTCCTGTTTGGCACGCTCGTGTGGGTCATCGGTCGCGTCGACGACCAACACCGGAACGGTCGTATTCCGGGCAACACGTTCCGTCACGCTGCCAAGCAGTGCACGCCTGACACCGCCACGTCCCTGGGAGGTCATCACGATGAGATCGATCTCGTTGGTTTCGGCGAATTCGGTGATCTCCGTGTGCGGAACGCCGGCTTCGATCACGGGGTCGACTTCGATCGAGGAGTCACCGATGTGCTCGCGGGCGCTTTCGATCGCGGTCGCGGCCCGCTCGTGTATCTCCGTCATCTCACCGAACTGTCCCGCGTCGAGTCGGTCGACCTGTTCGGCACCGAGTGCGTGGCTGAGGGCATCGGTGTCGACGATGTACATCGGGAACAACGTCGCCTCGAACCGCTCGGCCAGCTCGGCGGCGTACGGAACCGCCAGTTCGGATGTCTCGCTTCCGTCCGTCGGGACGAGCACGTTGTCGAACATACACATGGTAGTACGTGCCACACTGCTAAAGCCGTGAGGGGTCGACGATCGAGCGCATCCGAACAGGGAGTGCACACCGTGGCGGCCGGCTACCGTGTCCGATCGTCCGTAGCCGCGCTCGCAAAAACGAATTCCCGGAGGAGTTTGCCGGCGAGCGTCGCGGCCTGCCCGTCGTCGCGATCGTTGACCTCCACAACGTCGAAGCCGGCGGCGTGGGGAGCCACCTCGCGAACGACGGCCCGAAGCTCACGCGGTGTGAGCCCGAAGGGTTCCATCGTCCCCGTCCCCGGCGCGTAGGCCGGGTCCGCCGCATCGATGTCGACGCTCAGATAGACCGCCTGCTCGGCGAGCGAGTCGGGCACAGTCCACGTCGAGATGTCCGCTGGAGGAATCACCGTCACATCACTCTCTGCCGCCCGTTCCCACTCCGCGTTGCTGCCTGTTCGCCCCCCCACAACGATCAGTTCCTCGACGCTGTCGACGTCCTCGAGAATTCGGCGCATCACACTGGCGTGGCTGAGGGGGTTCCCGTCGTACTCCTCGCGCAGATCGAGATGTGCGTCGATCGAGACGACGACGTCGGGTTCGACTGCGCGAGCCCCCGCGAGCGAAACGGTGTGTTCGCCACCGATCGTCAGGGGGATGGCATCGTCCCAGACGACGTCACGCAGCGTTCCCGCAAGGTAATCAAGGTACTCTGCGGCGTCGTCCCACGCGCGGACGTCACCGTAATCGGTGACACCAAGGTCCGAAAAGTGGTGGTTGGTTCGACGATCGTAATCGTCGAAACTTTCGGCAAACGTTCGGATGCGCCGGGGGCCAAACCGCGTCCCCGGCTGAAAGGTCGTCGAGACGTCCAGGGGCGCACCGACGACCACGAAGTTCGCGTCTCCAGAGTCGGCCGCGTCGCCGGCTCCAGTGGACCCGTTCGTCCGGTGGTCAGTCGCCCCGGGAAACATTAGACGATCTTGCGCTGGTCTTCCATCTCGAGATACTCGATGTTCTCGTCGGGGGAAGCATCGACATCCTCGGGAACGCGCATCGTGATGGTCTCGTACGTTTCTAAGTCCATGACCTGCATATCGTCACCGTCAACGGAGACGACCTGCCCCTGTTTGCGCTCGATGATCGGGACCCAAATTTTCGCGTCGACCGGCTGGGAGAGCGACCGCTTTTTGCCGTCGAAAACACCCTCGGCTTCGATTCGGGCCTTCGCGCTGCCGTGTTTGCCTGGCTTCGCCGTCGAGTAGGCGTTGATTTTACACGCCGCATCGTCGATCATCACGTAGCTTCCTTCCTGGAGATCGCGAACTTCTTGCTGCTGTTTCGCCATGCCTCGGGGTAATCAACCGATCGTCATAAACCGTTTGGAACACCGCCGGCACCTGTCACAGGAGGACAGCGCCCCAGCGACCGGCGATCGCCGTCGGTTCTGGTATCCGGTATCGAGGGAGTGAAACCGGTATCCGGTCGTTCCGACGGGGCCGAAACGGTCACGTGGCCGGCAGACGAACCCGAGGTCGAATGTCGACTGTGCTGGTGGTCGTCGCGGCGGCGCTGCTGATCGTCGGCGTCGTGACAGTCGTCGTCCGCCGATCGGCGGCGCCACGTCGGGCGCTGACCCGGGACCTCGACGATCGACTCGCGGCGGCACTCGGGCCGGGAACGGGATCCCATCTCGACCGAGCGCCGACCGTTCGCCGACTCGCGGTCGAAGAGGAGGGCGAGGGCACACTGCTCGTCCCGATCGTCCGGATCGATTTCGACACGACGGATGCGCCGGGGATGGAACTCGTCTTCGAGTACGTTGCCGACGCCATCGAAGCAATGCAGCCGGCGTTCGAGACACATGACGAGCGTGTCAGCCACTACGAGATCGAGTGTACGTTCGGACCGGACGGACTCATCGTCGCCGGCGAGTGTCGGCGTGTGTCGGTCCCGGTGGAGTTCGCCGATCGGCTGGTCGGCGACAACAGCTACCGCGCGTTCGATCTCCGGCAGGACGTCAAACGCGGCGACGGGCGGGAGGGTGCGGTCTCGACACTGTGGGACGAGTGTCGGTCGTGACGACCGGGTCGTGGACGGTCGACTGTGGCTCGTGACGCGATCGCCTACCACCGGAACCCGACTGGATTTGCCGGCGGCTCGATCGGACTCTCCGGCAGTCCGTCCCCGATGGCGGGGTCGTTGTAGACACTGGGAGCAATGTCGTTCGGGGAGTCGGGATAGAACAGCGCGGCGAGCAACTGGACGTGTCCGCGGCCGACGCCGAGTTCGAACTGGCCGCCGCCGTAGCAGCGGATGTCCCGGTCGGCACAGTACGTAATCGTCTCGAGCAGTGACTCGAGCGAGCCAAAGCGCGAGGGTTTGATGTTGAGCCAGTCGGGCTCCCACGGCAGCGCCTCGATGTCGTCGACGCCGTGAATCGGGGCGTCCCAGGAGACACGCTGGCGCACGTCGGGATCATCGAACAGCGGCCGCGTCTCGTCGGTGAGTTCAGGGTCCTCGACGACAGCGTCGGGGAACGCCTCGAGAACGAGCGCATACAGCTCGGGGTCGGCAGGAACGTCGACGTCGGTCCCTTCGTACTGGCCTTTTAGGTCCAGAATTTGAACGCCGTCCGGACCAACCGTGCCGACGATGTCGTCCACGAGATCCTCGTCCCACTCGGGGA
>Ga0207421_10002774_pt1 | contig 21430 bp, 18 predicted proteins | sample SodLakKL_010_SED_4_FD_187542 | JGI IMG/M metagenome (GOLD analysis project Ga0207421, IMG submission 187542) | Alkaline sediment microbial communities from Lake Tanatar, Kulunda Steppe, Russia - 8KL_010_SED (SPAdes) (version 2) | ecosystem: Environmental > Aquatic > Non-marine Saline and...
AAAATTTGTAATATAAAGGGGTTACTTTATTATACACAAAGCAACCCCTTTTTTTATCACATATCTAATGCTTGTTTTATTTTGCCAACCGGCACCTTTTTATCCATAGCTTCATCTTCAATAGTCTTTAAAATAGCCTTGGCATTTATTATTTCGGACTTTATTGCAAAAAATATAATTGAGGTAAGTGCAGCATTTTTTGCACCAACGCCCCTGAAATCATACTGTATCACTTGTGCTCCGGTTTCAGGAACTTCGAGGCTAGAGTCTATATAAAGTACTCCCTTTTGCATTTTATTTATACGTTTTACATTATGCTGTAATCCGTCTTGTGAAGTTATTATGGCCACATCCGGCACATTGATCCCATGAAAGTTGATTTTCTCAGGAGAGAAATTTAATTCGGCTGTTGAAAAGCCAACTCCTACAGTAACAGGATAGCTTCCTTTCTGGGTAACATCTAAACCTGAACGTATCGCAGTTTTGGAAAGCATGGCAGCTGCCAGCTGAACACCTTCACCTGCTGAGCCGCTCAAAACAACTGAGATCGGATCTTTAAGGCTGTGTGAATAATCCTCCTCAATCGTTGAAACTTTTTTTAATAAATCATCCGTCTTTTTGCCTTGAGTTAACTTATAAGCCGGTCTTTCATTTCTCCATTCACCAATTGTACGACCTGAGCTCTCAACAATTTCTGTAATTTTTCTTTTTGGATTTAACTTAACTCCATAGCTCGGACATATTTCCACTATTTCAACCATTGAAAAACCTTTTGTTTTAAAGGCATTTTCAAACTTATCAGAAATATCCCCAACTCCAATTGCTCTGCATGTAAAAGATGCACCTGCCGTATGAGCTAACGCGCAGATATCATATCCTGATAAAGGATTACCCTCGTATGATGTTGTGGTAGCAAAACCTTGTGGTGTTAGACCGCTGGTTTGTCCACCCGTCATTCCATATAGCATATTGTTATGTAAAACCACTGTCATGTTGAGATTTAACCTGGCCGCCTCCATAATATGCTGAAGACCAATGGTAGCGCCTCCATCACCGATAAAAACAATAACTTTCTTACCGGGATTTTCAAGTCCAAATGAAATGCCGGCACCAAGCGCAGAAGATCTGCCATGCAACCCATGAACCGTATGGGTATTCATACATTTGTCTATGATTCCATGACATCCAATATCGGTCACCATAATAATATCCAAAGCAGAAACCCCGGAATTTTCAAGAGCTTTTACACTTTGTTTTGCAATTAAATCATGGCCACAACCTTTGCAATATGGCAATGATGCGGTATTTAAAAACTGTGTACTCATTTTGCTACCTCCTTTATTATTTCCTCAGGTGTGATCATTTTTCCCAATCCTCCCACAAACCTAATATTTCCGGGTTTTTCAACACCAAAGATTAATTGACCAAGCTGATTATTTATATTTTCTTCGGCAAAAATAGTTTTTTGATATTTTTCAATAATCTCTTTATATACTTTGGGAACCGGAACAAGGGTTTTAGGGATCAGCAAACTAACTTTTTTACCTTGTTTGCGCATACCGGCTACAGCATCAATAGCAGCAGCTGATGATATACCGTAAGAAACAACAAGTTCCTCTGCCCCTTTCTGTGGATCATAATAATAAAAAGTATAATGTTCAATATTTTCATTTACTTTCTCTTCAAGTCGTCGAGTATTATTCAGTGCATCTTCCGAAGAATGTTGCAATAGTCCGTATTGATCATGGGTTGACGCATTAAATCTAACCTGGTGTTCATTTTGGTTAACAGGTAAAAAATCAGGCACCAATCCATCTGTACCGTATGTTTTATAAGCACAATCCTTATCAAAGAATTTTCGTTCAACCTTTTTAACCTCTTCCAGCCGGTTAAAATTAAAGCTTTTCTGTGTCATAACCTCCTCTTTTGAGGTAAGCAATACAACAGGCGTTCTAAGATTTACGGCCATATTGACGGCTTGTTCTGATAGCTTCCAGCAATCTTCAAAATCAGATGTTGCTAACACGGGTACCGGGTGGCCGCCTGATATCATTCCTTTCAGCAAAAGCAAGTCACCCTGGGCGCCACAGGTTGCTGTACCGGTAGCCGGTCCAAGACGTTGAACAAGCACTATTACCATCGGAAGCTCCATCATGTATGCCATATTAATGGACTCTACCATAAGAGCTAAACCCGGAAACGATGTTGCTGTTACGGGAACTTTTCCAGTAATTGCAAGCCCCGACATCCATTGCAAAGTAGTTATCTCGTCAGGAGCAGGAAGCATAATAGGTAGTCTTTGGCTGGCATATGCATAAAGCGCATTGGCAGGGGTGATAGGATATCCTATAAATGTATCAGCACCTGCACGTGCCATGCTTTCAATAATCAGGCGAGATCCATCTATCAATACCCGCTGTTCTTTATTTTTTTCTTGCATAAACAACTCCTTTATTTGTTATGTTATCTATTTGTTCTTCAGTATAACCAAGCCAGTCACGAAGTATCATATCCGTATGCTCTGCATAATGCGGTGGTCGTGAAAGATGCTGCATACTAAGATTATCGGTAGTAGTAAAAGCTATAGAGCGCACCCCCTCTATCTCTTTGCTATCAGAATAACTACCTTTTATAACCATATCTTCCGATTCAGGAACCTCAAAAACCTCTTTCATATTAAAAACACCTCCTGCCGGTATTCGTTTCTGACCAAAGAGTTGTAATATCTCTTCACGAGAATACTTTGATATGAGCTCCTGTAAAATTGATAATATTTCTTTTTTGTTGATCACCCGGTCCTGGTTTTTGGCAAACTTTTCGTTTTCAGCTAATTCCGGTCTGCCAAGTATGGTTACAAGTTCTTTAAATTGTTTGTCAGTACCGGCAGCTAATACAATTTCTTTACCATCAGAAGTTTTAAATATTGTGCCATAAGGTACAATATTAGGATGGTCTGACCCCAGTCTTTCAGGTATTGTTTTGCCTACAAGCCAATTAGTAGCCTGATTTACCAACGAAGCCAGTCCGGCCTTAAACAATGAAGATTCAATATATTGTCCTTTTCCGGTTCTTTCACGATAAAATAACGATAGTAGTATAGCTTCTTTCAGATGATGTGCTGCTAAAACATCCATAAGAGCGACCGGCATCTTGGTTGGCGGCCCGCCAGGATCTCCATTCATATATGTAAAACCACTTTCAGCCTGGATGATAGCATCAAAACCTGCCCGGTCGTTTTTCACCCCATAACCTGTTATATGAGCATAAATCAAAGCCCGGTTATATTGTTTCAAAGTATTATAATCAACATTTAATTTTTCCGCATCCCCCGGCTTAAAGCTCACCAATACAATATCACTCTCAGCAACAAGCTTATAAATAATATCCAACCCTTCCTGTTCCTGTAAGTTAACAGCAAAAGAATATTTTCCCCAATTAACCGATGAAAAATAAGCGGAAATATCCGTTTCAGGATCTTCTTTGGCTAGCTTCCATTTGCGGGTAACATCCCCCCGGGTCGTCATATTTTCTACTTTTAGCACAGTAGCGCCCAATTCGGCAAAGAACATTCCAACACTCGGTCCGGCCAATACGCTTGCAAGCTCCAGTACTTTTAAACCTGCTAAAGGTGTTTTCTCATCCATACTATATATTTTATTAAAATTTTATAAGCAAAATATTATGTAAACCCAACATTTAACAATCCACCGGGTATTATAAAACATCCATCTAAGACTGCTAAACCGGGATTTAAAACAGTTTTATGCCACTAATTTACTAAATATTTAAATCCAAATATCATGATAAATAACCGTTATTTTCACCAAAGCTACTGCTTAGCATTTAAGTTTGGTGTATCTTCAGGATTTTTCACTTTCTTTTTACGCGAATAAATATTTCCAATAATTATAAAGATCAAAGCACTACCTATTGCAACATAAGTATCTTCAATTTTCCACAATTCTAATAATCCTGCCAAAATATTAATAAATACGGCTATAGTGCCACCAACAAATGCAAAACGTACTCCATCCGTGCTTATTAATCCTCTTTGGTAAATACCCATTACAATTACTATAGCTCCAATAGCCCTTATACCATAGGAGATATATGCCATGTCAAGTATGGCGCCGGTACTATAATATGCAAGCGGTATCGTAATAATATTTACAAGTAACACAAGCTTTCGTGCTGTGGATATTAATTTTTTATCAACTGCCGTTTTATTTATAATTCCATGGTAAATATCTTTTGTGGCAATTGTGACTACAGCAAAATTAACCGGCCCCACTGTGGAAAGTATGGCGGCCAAAATGCCGGCAAGGGCAATACCACCTAGTACCGGATGTATAAAATCGGGAGTAACCATCAATGTGGGTAACACCATTTTAGGATTTATCATCTCGTGAGCACTATCCCACAGTGGGCTTGCAATAGTTGACACATCATAATAATATCCTGTCTTGGCAACCAAGCCCAAAATTGCTACCATAATTCCAAAAGGTGCAATTATTAAAGAAGAGAATACTGCTGCTCGTTTTGCAACGGAAGCGCTTCGGGCGGCAAAAATTGGTTGTATACTTGCTTGACCGGCCATTCCTCCTAAAACACCACCAAGAATAAGGCTCCAGGCATAACTCAAACCACCGCTAAATGGATTGTAAAGATTCTCCGGCGAACCCTGTTCAATCATATTTTGTTGTAAAGCAGTAAAACCACCAACATCACTCACACCAATGATGGTTGCTATACCAACGCCAAGAAACATAGCAACTACATGAATTATACCGGTGATTGCAAGTGCATGCATACCCCCTACGTAGGTATATATAGTTATTATAACCGATGAAATTATTACTGATTGCAACCACGGAAAATCAAACATCGCAGATATTACACTAGCCGCGGTTTGTAATTGCACAAAAGCTAGTACCAAATAAGCAAACAAAAAAGCAATTGCAGATATTGCACGCGACCTTCTTCCAAACAAGTTTTCAAGCATCTCGCTAACGGTATGAACGTTATTTTGCCGGTAATGTCTTGCAACAGTAAAACCAATTATTATCATACCAAGAGCGGTAGAGATGTTATATAAAACCGGCTGCATCGTCCCCGACATAAAAGCTCTCTCGCTTACACCTATCGTACTCATCCCTCCAAGCCACTCAGATGCAACTACCACAGCACAAGCAATTATACCAAGATTCCTGCCTGCCACCAAATAATCTGCTGCCGAACGGCTGGCCACTTTTTTTGTCAATAAAGAAATAAGAGTGATAAAACCAAAATATGCTATAATAATCAACAAATAAATGTTCATCGCTTAAAATTAAAAGTTATATAATTATGATTTTTGTTTAAATATAGTCCCTCCCTACAATAAAAGAAAGGGGTAGTGCTGTTTAATAAATAAACACAGACCCCTATTATAATTTCATTCGAATATTTTAATAATCAATAATCAGATACATCACTTTATATTTACTGTCTATAAATAAATTATCTCTTCCTGCAAAAAATTATTTTATTTTGGCGCAGCAAAATTAAGTAATTAGTTTAAATAAGCAAAAGTTATTTAATTACTATTTTTGAACTATTTACTATAGACAATTTTATTGATAAAAACATACTAAAATGTAGATTTAAAAAGGTTTTTTCACCGGTAACTTGTTTAGCGTTTCATGACTAAATATTATAACAAACCGCTTTATTTAGCCTTTTAGCACTACTTTTGGATATATAAAGCTAATTTTTTATTAATTTTATACTGATATTATTATTAACAACCAAATAATTATTATGCCTTAAAAACATTGATCTTTTAAACTTTTAAATCAATCATTACAAAAAAATAATATTATGAAACCTGCAAGTATCTTAAACAATTTTTTTCAAATCGGATTTTTTGAAAAAGTCGTTTCTTTATGGCCACTTATAATTGTCCTGGTATTATTGCTGCTTACTTTTCTATGGTATAACCAGGCTAAAATTATGCGTAAAAGAAGAAAAAGACATGAAAGAAAAAGAGTTCCCGGTTTAATAAATCCTATAATTCTTTTAGGTGTAGTTACTTTTATGATTTTAATGTTATTAGCTCTTCCATTTTTCTTTGATAAACTTGATGAACATATTAATGAAGTTGAAAACAATGAAGTACAAATTGATCCACAAAATATTGATAATAAATCATTCATAATTGAAGAAATAGAAAATTCTGATTGTGAAGAACTCCTTAAAGCAGCCCTGCAAAAGCATAACGGAGTTAAAATTGCAGAAATATCTCATGTTAACAATAAAGCAGACGTGGTGTTCGACACAACAAAAATCAATCAGCATCAAATTATAGAAATAATTGAATCTGTAGGTTTCCTTGTAAAAAACGATAATTGAAGGTAAAATTCTTACGCAATCTTTGAAGAGCCTTATTGTTGAGCAAATACAAGGATTTGAAAAACAACTATGTAAAGTGTATATCAACGCACATACTCACGATTTTTCCAGGAGTATCTGCCTTTAATAGCAAAAACGAAGGTAAAAGCCACATAAAAAGGATACAATATTGAAGCTAAAGGATAAAGCCATAGAAGTTTTTGTTTTCTAAAAAAAGAAGTTACTAAAATCAAAAAAGGAAAATCTGCTATTATTTTCAAAACCCATGCAAAGACCCATAATTTATATCCCGTTAAAAATAAGGACAGCAGTAAAAGCACCAGTGATATATTAAAAACACCTACCACAGTACCGGCTAAAACAGTTAACCAATCTTTACATCCCTTGTTTTTTGAGAGCCAACGTCTTCTTTGATTAAAAAATTCCGGTAAACCAGCTAAGGGTTTGGTTTTTACAACAACTTCCCTGTTTTTTACATAATTTATTTTTCCGGGAAGGTGTTTTTTCATTTTGTGAAGTAAAAAAACATCATCGCCTGAGGCATATTGATAATTACCTTCATATCCATCAACTTTGAAAAACGCCTTTTTTGTAAAAGCCAGATTAGCTCCATTGCAAATAAGCGGATACCCCCAGCCCGCTGACCCACCTGCAACACCAACCAAACTACAAAACTCAAGTGCTTGTAATTTTTGAAATAACGAATTACTTTGCTTTATTACAACAGGCATTACAAGCATTTCAGGTTTATATAAATCATAGTAAGCATTGATTGTTTTTATCCAGTTAGCCCCGGCCACACAATCAGCATCAGTGGTAAGAATAACATCATGCTTGCTTTCTTTAATACCGGCATTCAGTGCACTCTTTTTCCCCCAACGGCCCGTTTCATATTCAGATAAAAAAATCAAACGGAAGTTTTTGATATTATTATTTTCTATAAAATTAATAACTTGTTGAGGAGTGCCATCTGAAGAATGATCGTCAACTACCAAAACTTCGTAAGAACGGTTTGGATAATCTTGGTTGAAAAGTGCTTCCAGGCAAGCATTTATATTGTCTTTTTCATTTCTAACGGGTATAATTATGCTGAGATTAACACAGGGATCATAACTTTTGGGCTTAAAATATGGTTGTTTCCACCAGCCGGTTATTAACCAAACTATAATGGCTGTGTAGATAACTGCAAACGTGAAAATTATTATATCAAATATCATTATTTTACGCTAATAAAAGATTTTTTTAAGGAAAGGCCATAATCTGCTCCCCAGATAATCCCTGCCAAAGCAGGTACAGCAAGGTTAATCATCCATATAAGACCATTGGCAAATATTAAGCTCATCTCATAACCATGATAGCTGTTTAATGAATCAGCGAAAATGTGGCTAAAAACCACTATGGCAACTCCGCCTTTAACTGCAAGTTCAGAAAATGCCGTAACAGGCAGCATAGTCATTAGTAGAAAAACAACACTTTGAAAAAGAAAAACTTCCGGAAAAGAAAGCTGTAATCCTAATATTATAAAAAGTAAAAAACACTGCGTCATAAAAACTGTATAGCGTAGAAAGCTTAAAGCTAACAACCGATAAAAATCTTTCTTTGAAATCTTTTTTAGAACCAATAATTTTTTATATCCTTGGTAAAACAAGCTATAGTTCATCATATAGGCAAAAATCCTTTTGCGGAATAAGAATAATATAGCCGTCAGTAAAAATATAATCACCCATGGGATAATTAATTCAGTAGATGGTAAGTGAACCGAAATATTATTTATCGGTTTTGCATAAAACAAAATCAACAAAGAAAAAGCTCCGGTAATTAATGTAATTAATAACTGGCTCGTAGTGCCAGCTACGTTTATTATAGCACCTTTAACCCGGTTGGGTTTATCAAGCACTATTGCTTTGCCGGCAAATTCACCAAGCCTTTTGGGAGTAATCATGCCCATAGCTACCCCAAGCAATACGCCTTTATAAGAACGAAAAAAAGAAATTTTTTGTAGTTTCCCGGCTAACAATTGCCATTTTAGAGATTCAAAACCCCAGTTTATAAAGGACAGAAGAAAAACAATCACAAAAAACAATAAAAGATATTGAATGGATTGGATGGAATTTAACCAATTTACATATTGAGTTAATGGAACAGTAATTAGTTTATATAAAATATATACCGTTGCACCAACCCATAATAAGAAAATGCCGGTTTTAAGCAGAAAATTGTTTACATTTGTACTAAAGTAATTAATTATACGGTATAAAAACATCATTATAAGTTTGAAGTACAATCAAGTTATAATCGGCATTGACCCCGGCACAAATAACATGGGTATAGGCATTATAGGAGTTGCCAATAAAAACCCGTCCCTTATAGCCATGGATCTGTTAAAAACAGAAAAAATAGATAATCATGCTGTAAAACTAAAAAAAATCTTTGATACTGTACTGAGAACTATTGATCATTTTAATCCTGATGAATTTGCCATTGAAAGCCAGTTTTACGGCAAAAATGTTCAATCAATGCTAAAGCTTGGACGAGCTCAAGGCGTAGCTATAGCTGCAGCATTGTACCGAGACATCCCTATTTTTGAATACTCACCACGTAAAATAAAACAATCTATTACCGGCCGTGGCAATGCATCTAAGGAACAGGTTTCAGCTATGCTCGTACGTATGCTGAAAATGGATAAAATGCCGGACTATCTTGACATAACAGATGCTATAGCAGTAGCAGCATGTCACTATTTTCAAAAAAACAATCATAAAACCACTACTGATAATCAATACAGCAGTTGGAAGGCATTTATATCAGACAATCCTGATAAAATAAAAGGTGAGTAAAAATCTCCTATTCAAAACACTTGCAAATTTATATTATAAAACAAAACATGCCAGACTTTATAAGTTAACATGTTTTGCTATAGAATTTGCAATCTGGCTAAATTCTTCTTCTGATAGGCTTAGTTTAGGTTTGCTGAAATCAATATCATAAACCCCCTCCAAAGGTACTAAATGTATGTGAGCATGAGGCACTTCCATGCCAACTACTGCTATACCAACACGTTTACATTCTATTGACTTGTCAATAGCTTTAGCTACTTTTTTGGCAAATAGGAATAAACCGGTATAATCCTCGTCATCAATATCAAATATATAATCTATTTCCTTTTTAGGTATTACAAGAGTATGGCCACGAGTTAAAGGATTTATGTCAAGGAAAGCCAGGTTATCCATATCCTCAGCTACTTTATAGCAAGGTATTTCACCTTTTACTATTTTTGAAAAAATACTACCCATTTTTTTGTTGTTTATAAAATTTCAAAGCATTTATTCCTTACTTATCGTTAGTATATTTTTTATCTTGATATATCAATTACTTCAAACGATAACTTCCCGGCAGGAACTTCTATTTCCGCTATTTCTCCGGGTTTTTTCCCAAGCAGTCCACGGGCTATGGGAGAATTAACCGATATCTTGCCGGCTTTGATATCAGCTTCATTTTCAGGAACTATAGTATATGTTACGGTTTTACCGGTTTTTTGATTATTCAGTTTAACTTTACTTAAAATGGAGACTTTTTTATTGTCAATTTGACTTTCATCTATAACTCTTGCGTTACTCAAAGTCTCTTCAAGTTTTGATATCTTTAGTTCAAGCATGGCTTGTGCATTTTTTGCCGCATCATATTCAGCATTTTCACTAAGGTCACCTTTTTCCCGGGCCTCTGCAATTTGCTGAGATATAGCAGGCCTTTCAACAGACTTAAGTCTTTCAAGCTCATCCTTTAATTTTTGTAACCCCTCCTCTGTAAAATATTTTACTTCACTCATTTTATTGTTTTTTTATTTGTTATATAAATACTACCCCCAAGCACCAAATTCCTATGCTTGTTTGATGGGAGTTTTTTAAAATCTTTATTAAATAATTTTATTGTAACTCCCTGTTGTTGGCTTTTAAAACAATGGGAAATATTACGCTGAATATATCGCTAGATTGAGGAATTTTTTTTATAAAAAAAACCTGTCGTGAAAGAAAGAACAATACCAATAAATTGGCCTGGCATGTCTTTAAAAACATGCTTCTTTCAAAAAATACACGATATGTTTTTTTCATCCAAAACATTTTTACTCTCTTGCTTAATAAAAATATGAAATTTAAATTTTTGAGTATAAAAAACTTGGCATCCTTTATCCTCATCTCATTGGATAAATTATGCCATAAAAAGTTGCTGAGATATTATAGCGTTGTTTCTTTTTAAAGCAAAAATAAACAATTAAACCGAATTTTTCAAAAAATATAATAAAAAACTTATTCAATTATAAATAAAATTATTATATAATAACAAAACTAAAGTATAAAATAATTCTTTCAACAAATAACAACATAAAAAATGTTTTCACACACTATCGATGCATAAATTCCCAATTTTTTGAATATGTTTTGCAATATTAAAAAAATTATGCTTATATTTGTATCAACGTTCACATAAAAATCATTCTTTCTTACAAAAGGATTTGATTTATAAAGAAGAGCTGAGAGAACAGGCTCGATGAAGCTCTAGCAACCGTCTCACCGGAGAAAAGGTGCTAATACCTGCCTAAAAAGGAATTATAAACTCAAAAGTCAATTATCATGAAAAATTACTTTTTGGATTACAAATTTTTGCCGGAAGGCATTGTTAAAATTGCTGTCAACTTTATTCCGCAATTCTCAATCTCAATCTCAATCTTCTGTTTGCTATCTTGTATGGGCATGTGTGCGCGTATAATGCGCGTTCCACGTTAAACTCCAGACATTTTCAGGGTTTCTGTATCTGCCACATTTTAATTATGGCATGACTACATTCAGTCCCTGTGAATATGTGGCGGCTATCCATGTGTCTAAACAATTATAGTAATAGAATTTTTCCCGAAATAAAATTTTGACAGTAAATGAAAACAAAATATGGTTAAACTATTTGAGCTAAAAAAGGCCGGATCAAAATTTTTCATCAAATCAAAAAGATTTGAAAAAGAAAAAGCAAGAGATTAAAAAAGTGAAACAACTTAATTACAGTGAAAAACAAATTTATAAACATATAAAACTAATATTATGCATTTAAACGAATTATTAAAAGAACGTATTTTCGTACTTGATGGAGCAATGGGATCACTTATACAAGAAAAATCCCCGGCAGAAGCTGACTACAGGGGCGATAATTTAAAAGATCATCCAATAAATTTAAAAGGAAATCACGAATTGCTTAATATTAATTGTCCCAATTTAATATATGATGTTCACTCTTCATATTTAAAAGCTGGCGCAGACATTATTACAACCAACACATTCAATGCTAATTCACTTTCTCAAAAAGATTACAAAACAGAGCATATGTGTTACAGCATGAATTTGGAGGCCTGCCAAATTGCGCAAAAAGCAGCAAAGGCTCACTATTCTCCAAATAAACCCAGATTTGTTGCAGGTTGTATTGGACCAACATCCAAATCACTTTCAATGTCATTGTTAGCAAAATCATCTGACACGGAAAGTATATCTTTTGATATGCTTGCCAAAGCATACAGTGAACAAATCAATGGATTAATAGACGGTGGAGCTGATATATTAATGATTGAAACAATATTTGATACATTGAACTCAAAAGCTGCTATTTATGCAATTTCAAAAATTTTGCAGGAAAGAAGTCAATATATACCGGTTATGATATCTGCTACTATTGCAGGAGAAGCAGGCCGTTTACTATCCGGACAAAATATACCTGCATTTTATCATTCAGTGAAACATGCAAATCCTCTATCAGTCGGGCTTAATTGCAGCTTCGGTGCGAGTAAATTGAAACCTTTTGTTGAAAAGCTCTCTGAAGAAGCATCATGTTTCGTATCATTTCATCCAAATGCAGGTATACCTGACGCTGACGGGAACTATTCACAATCAGCTGACCAAATGGCAAAAGATATTGAAAGTGTCCTGCAAGATATCGATATCAATATTATTGGAGGATGCTGCGGCACTACGCCACAACACGTTGAAGCATATAACGATTTGGTATCAAAATACGGCCCGGCTAAATTCACCAAAAAACAATCAACCGTATTATCAGGACTTGAACCCCTTAAGGTCAATGATAATAACAACTTGTTATATATTGGCGAAAAAACCAATGTGGCCGGTTCACAAAATTTTGCAAAATTAATTAAATCAGATAACTATCAGGCGGCATTAAACATAGCATCCCAACAAATTGAAGAAGGAGCACAGATACTTGACGTTTGTATGGATACTGCAGGTGTTGATTCCGAATCAGCTATTAAAGAGTTTTTAACACAGCTTAACGCTAACCCACAGCTCGCAAAAATCCCTATAATGGTTGACTCATCAAACTTTCAAACAATCCAAACAGCCCTGAAGTGTATTCAGGGCAAGCCTATTGTAAATAGTATCTCACTAAAAAATGGTGAGCAGGATTTTATTGATAAAGCAGTAGAGATTAAAAACCTTGGAGCTTCAGTTGTAGTAATGTTATTTGATGAAAAAGGTCAGGCTGATTCAACAGAAAGAAGAAAAGAAATAGCTGACAGATCTTATAAATTATTGACTGAGAAAGCAAAATACCCGGTCGAAGACATCATTTTCGACCCCACCTTAATGGCAATCGGGATAGAAATAAACGGTATGGAAAATCAAGCGGTCAGCTTTCTGAAAGCCTGTAAATATATCAAGACTCAGTATCCGAAAACTAATATTGTTGGGGGCATAAGCAACCTGTCTTATTCTTTTAGAGGAGCAGGCAAACCCAGAAAAGCTATCCATAAGGTTTTTCTAAAAGAAGCACAAGAAGCGGGACTTAAATTTGCTATTATTAACCCCGGCGAAATTAACAACAATAATTTTTCTGAAAAGCTTATATCACTAGCTAAATCGGCAATATTTGATAAAGATTCAAGTGCAGTGGATGATTTAATGAAGTATGCCACTAAAAAATCAAACAAAAAATCAACAGAGAGTAAAAGCACTTGGCGGGAACTGGATTTGGATAAAAGACTTGAATATGCTTTAATTAACGGTATTGACGATTATTTAAAATCAGATATTGAATCTATCATCAATAATTTTGAGGCTCCTTACAAAATCATTGATGAAATACTTATGCCGGCAATGGAAGAAATAAGCAAAAGGTATGATGAAGGGTCTTTATTTTTACCACAGGTGATAAGAGGGGCGACCGTATTCCAAAAAGCAGTTGATTTTATACAGCCTTACTTAAAAAACCAAAACAACGAAAGCCATGGTGAAAAAAGAAAAGTAGTTATAGCCACCGTTGAAGGTGATGTGCACGACATAGGGAAAAATATAGCAACAGTAGTTTTTGAGTGCAATGGTTATGAAGTAATTGATCTGGGAGTAATGGTGCCTGCTCAAAAAATTGTTGAAACGGTAAAAGAAAAAAACGCAGAGCTTGTAGGCTTAAGTGGGTTGATAACACCATCATTACAGGAGATGGCTCATGTAGCAGAACTACTGGAAAAAGAAAAATTATGCATGCCTTTACTTATTGGTGGTGCCACCACATCCGAAAAGCATACTAACCAACGTATAGCTCCCAAATACAGTGGAAGCGTTATACATGTTAAAGATGCTTCAAAAATAGGTGCAATACTACAAAAACAGAAAGCATAGCTCCCGATAAAATAAAAAACTTTTAAAAAGTTAGCATGTAGTACGTGACAACTATATGTGATTACGGTTTACCTGTTCGTTACTAAACTAACAAACATACAAATTATGTTAGTTTAGTAACGAAACAGTTAAACCAAAGGATAGTTAAAGATTTTCCTTAAAATTGCATTACTTTCCCGGAATCAGAAAAGCCCGGTAATATTGCCATCATTATCGATATCGATTTTCTCGGCTGATGGTGTTGGTGGCAATCCCGGCATACGCATGATCTTACCGGCTATAGGAACAATAAAGCCTGCTCCTGTTGCTACTTCAAACTCCCGGATTCTAAGAATAAAATCCTTGGGTCTGTTAATTTTGCCAGGATCATCAGAAAGTGACCTTTGAGTTTTTGCTACACATACAGGCAGCTTATCCAAACCAATCTTTTTGAAATGTTCTATCTGATTTGCAGCTTTCACTGTATATTCAACATGATCGGCGCCATATAACTTGGTGGCTATAGTATGAAGTTTTTCCTCAATATCCCAATTAAAATCATATAAAGGATCAAAACACCCAGTAGATTTCTCAGCTTCCTCCATTACTATTTTAGCCAAATCAATAGTGCCTTCTCCACCTTTTGCCCAGGCATCACTAACAGCAACCCTGACTCCGAGATCCTCGCACCTTTGTTTTACTATATTAATTTCTTCTTCAGTATCAGAATGAAAACGATTAACAGCTACAATAGGTTTAATATTAAAATGTCTTATGTTTTCAATATGCTTTTCAAGATTTTGGAGTCCAATATTTACACCCTCGGGATTAGGTTCATTCAGCATGGCTGATTTAACGCCTCCATGATGCTTTAAAGCTCTAACTGTCGCTACAATAACCGATGCATCAGGCGAAAGTTCACCATATTGACATTTAATATTGAGAAATTTTTCTGCTCCCAGCTCAGAAGCAAAACCAGCTTCGGTAACTACGCAATCTGAAAGCGAGAGACCCATTTTTGTAGCTATTAGTGAATTGGTTCCTTGTGCAATATTAGCGAAAGGTCCGCCATGTATTATCGCCGGATTTCCTTCTATTGTTTGAACCAGGTTGGGCATAATAGCATACTTCATTAAAGCAGCCATCGCCCCTTGAGCATTTAACTGGCGTGCATATAAAGGTTTATCATCAAAAGAATAACCAATAAGAATATTACCTAATTTGGTTTTCAGGTCTTCCATATCCTTTGCAAGGCATAATGCAGCCATTATTTCAGAAGCAGCAGTAATGTCAAAACCGGTTTGACGCGGCACGCCCTGGGCACGTTCTCCAAGGCCAATTACAATGTCCCGCAAAACCCTGTCATTCATATCCATAACCCTTTTCCATGCAACTCTGCGTGGATCGAGATTGAGAGAATTTTGTCCCTGATGGTTGTGGATATAATTATCTATAAGTGCAGATAAAAGATTGTGTGCCTTTTCAACAGCAGCCATGTCATTTGTAAAATGTAGATTAATATCCTCCATTGGCAAAACTTGCGAAAAACCACCACCTGCAGCCCCGCCTTTTACACCAAACACCGGGCCTAACGAGGGTTCTCGCAAAACCACGGTAGTATTAACACCTATACGATTCAAGCCTTCTGATAATCCAATACTGGTAGTAGTTTTACCCTCACCGGCAGGAGTCGGAGTAAGAGCTGTAACCAATACAAGTTTTTTATTATTTACAACTTTATCATTGATCAATTTAAGTGGCAACTTGGCAATATACTTTCCGTATTTGTGAATATCTTCCTTTTTTACCCCAAGTTTAGCTGCTATATGCTCAATGTTTTTTGTTTTAACTGATTTAACTATTTCAATGTCTGTTTTCATAGATTCAAAATTTTTAATGAAGTTACCAAATACTAACAATTTTTAATTACCCTCCTTTGTGTAAAAGTATTCCCCCATGCAAGTTTAACCCTTTCTTATTTAATGTTGGTTAAACAATATGCCTAAGGCTTTAATGTCTTTTGCGCAAAGAAATTCTATATTCTAATATAAAGCAAATCTTTTACCAAGAAGCTTTTGTTTAACAATCTAGAGGATAGTTATCCGTCTCTTTTTGTAGATTAAAAATTTACTAAAACACCTCAAATATATAATAAATTGTTCAATTTTAAAAGAGAAAAATTGTGATTAGTTAAGTTAATTATAAACATCACTTTTTTTACAATTGTTTTTTCAAAATATTTAACAGTAATATCAAATATTAATTAGTTCGTTCCTTTTTGTATCCAAAAATCATTAAAACACTTAATTGCAGTTTGATAGTATTAGCAAAATTTGCAGTTAATGAACAGATAATGCGTTTTGGTGTATATTTTTTTTAATTTTGTATTTTTCAAAATATTATGGCAAAACAAGAAGACATAATTGTAAACAAGAGACTTAGAAGCTCATATATTTCCACCGTGGTAAGTATAACACTGGTGTTGTTTGTTTTGGGCTTGCTTGGGCTTATTGTATTACATGCGAAAAAGATTTCAGACCATATACAGGAAAATATCGGGTTCCAGGTAATACTAACAGATAATTCAGGGCAAGCAGAAGTAATGTCAATGCAACAAACACTTGATGCAATGCCGGCTGTTAAGTCTTCGGAGTTTATTTCCAAAGAAGAAGCAGCCGATGAACTTACAGATGAGCTGGGTGAAGATTTTGTTGACTTTCTTGGTTATAACCCGCTTTTTCCTTCAATAGACGTTAGACTAAGAGCCGGTTATACTCATCCTGATACAATTAGGACATTCGAAAATCAATTAATGGAAAACAGAATAGTAAAAGAAGTACATTATCAAAAATCATTAGTGCATTTGATTAATGAAAACGTTAGGAGAATAGGAGCTGTTTTGCTTTTATTCAGTATTTTGCTTACTATAATTGCTTTCGCACTTATTAATAACACAATAAGATTAAGCGTTTTTTCAAAACGGTTTCTAATTAAAAGCATGCAACTAGTTGGAGCAACACAATCATTCATCAGAAGGCCTTTTGTTATAAAAGGCATAATTCAGGGAATTATTGGAGCAGTAATAGCTATTGGGCTACTTATTTTAACTCTTTACACAGCACAAAAACAAATACCTGAACTTCAAGCATTTCAGGATATCACTCTACTTTCAATTCTGTTTGCTTCTGTAGTACTTTTAGGTATTATAATTAGCTGGATTTCGACTTATTTTGCAGTAAAGAAATATTTAAAAATAAAAACAGATCATCTTTATTTCTATTAGAAAAATATTAATATGGCAAAAACTAAAAAAACGCAACAAAAAGTTTTGTTATTTGACAAGCGCAAATACACTCTAATGATTATCGGCTTGTTAATCATAGCCCTTGGATTTATTCTAATGATTGGAGGGGGAACAGAGGATCCTACAGAGTTTTCTTATGAAATATTTAGTTTCAGACGAATAACCCTTGCTCCTATATTGGTTTTAATTGGATTTGGTCTTCAAATCTATGTAATCCTTAGCAAAAAGCATAGTAAAACAGAGGATGCTTCTAAGCAAAAATAGGTAATTTGAATTTTTTTTTATCTTTGCCGTTTTTGTTATTCACTAATTACAGCAAATTATAATATTATGGGGTGGCTTGAAGCATTAATACTAGGGCTCTTGCAGGGTCTTACAGAGTTTTTACCGGTTAGCAGCAGTGGACATTTGGAGCTGGGAGGAGTTTTATTTGGCTTAGAAGATCCTCACGACTTTTTTACTTTTAATATTATTGTACATGGCGCCACATTTTTAAGTGTTGTTTTCGTATTCTGGCGAGACATCATATCATTAATAACAAACTTTTTCCGGTTCAAATGGAACCCGGAAATGCGTTTCGCCTTACTATTGTTAGCCTCAGCAATACCAACAGCCATAGTAGGTTTACTTTTTGAAGAGCAAATAGAATCTATTTTTGAGGGCAGGGTAGCATTTATTGGTTTCATGCTACTTATTACTGCTACATTGTTATTTCTTACCAGATTTGTACCAAAAAACGACAAGGATGTTAAATTAAAAAGTGCTCTTATAATTGGCATTGCCCAGACAATAGCCATCTTGCCTGGTATCAGCCGAAGCGGGGCTACCATAAGCACAGCTTTATTTTTCGGTATTGAAAGGTCCAAAGCAATACGTTTTTCCTTCCTTATGGTATTGATACCTATCTTTGGTGCTAATTTGCTTAAAATCCTCAGAATGTCCGAAGAAGTGGGAAGTGCATCAATGGATATGGCCCCTATGATCATAGGAGCAGTATCTGCTTTTATTGCAGGTGTAATTGCCTGCAGGTGGATGCTCAGCATTGTAAGGAGAGGGAAAATAGAATATTTTTCAATATATTGTCTCATTGTCGGTATCACAGCAATTATAATAGGTAGCTTTTAATAAATAATGGAAGAAACAGAAAAGTTAAGAAACTCATTCCTGGACGGATGTGTGCTGCTTTTTGATAAACCTTACCAATGGACATCATTTGATGTGGTTAACAAGTTAAAAGCATTATTACGTCACCAACTTGAGATAAAAAAAATAAAAATCGGTCATGCAGGTACTCTTGATCCTCTTGCTACCGGCTTATTAATTGTTTGCACCGGCAAAATGACCAAATCCATACATAAATTTCAAGATATGGATAAAGAATATAACGGTATATTTTATATCGGTGCAACAACACCTTCTTTTGATCTTGAAACCTCACCGGATAAAGAATATTCAATTAGCCATATAACAAAAGAAGAAATTGAAGAAACTGCAAAACAATTCACCGGCAGTATTGAACAATTACCTCCTTTGTTTTCAGCAAAAAAAATTGATGGTAAACGAGCCTATTCTTATGCAAGAAAAGGTAAAAGTGATACACCTACAAAATCAAACACCGTACATATATATGATTTTTCAATAACAAACACAAACCTCCCCTATGTGAACTTCAATGTTGTTTGTAGTAAAGGAACATATATAAGATCACTGGCACATGATTTTGGAGTGGCTCTAAATTCAGGTGCATATCTGAAAAACCTTAGAAGGGTCCGAATTGGTACATACCACGTAAATGATGCATGGGATATTAATGATTTTGAAAAATCAATTAAATACAAATAATTATTTTGATTTTTGAAGCTCAATCGCAAAAATTTAAAATTCTATAATTCTATATATACTTTTTATAAGACACCTTGTTATGTTAAAATTTCATAAATTATTTGTTTTTTTTAAGTGGCTTTTAAATAATTTGCCCATTATATAATAGTAAAATCTAAATTGTTGGCCTATTTATGCTTTTAGTTAGCTATTGACAAAAGCTCTTTTAAATATTATATTTGTGTACTTTTCAAATTAAGTTAAAATTTGTGGAAAAACATGCCTAAAAAATTACCTTAAAATTTAAACTAAACAATTTGGCTTTGATGTTGTTACGATGCTAAAGCAACACCTGTCCTTGCTTGTTTTCCACCCAGTATAAATAATTTTGTTACAAACATAAAAGAGGATGCAAATGAAGTTGTCGGATTTCAAATTAAATTTACCAGCTAATCTTATAGCACAATATCCACCGGAAAATCGGGAAGACTCAAGACTAATGGTACTTGATCGTAAAAATCAAACAATAGAACACAAAACTTTTAAAGATATTCTTGACTATTTTGATGAGGACGATATAATGGTGGTGAATAACACTAAAGTTTTTCCGGCCAGGCTATATGGCACAAAGGAAAAAACGGGAGCAAAAATAGAAGTATTTTTACTTAGAGAACTTGACCGCGAGGCTCGATTATGGGACGTAATGGTTGACCCGGCCCGGAAAATAAGGATCGGTAATAAGCTTTATTTTGGAGAAGATGACAACCTTGTTGCTGAAGTCATTGACAATACTACCTCCAGAGGCCGTACTCTTAGATTTCTCTTTGATGGCACCTATGATGAATTTAAAAAGACACTTGAATCTCTTGGAGAAACCCCCATACCAAAACATGTCCTGAAAAGAGAAGTAGTTCCTGAAGATAAAGAACGTTATCAAACCATATTTGCAAAAAGAGAAGGAGCTGTTGTAGCACCTACAGCAGGAATGCATTTTAGCCGTGAATTAGTTAAAAGACTGGAAATAAAAGGAGTTACCTTTACTGACATAACACTTCACGCCGGTTTAGGAAATTTCAGAAGTGTAGATGTTGAAGACCTTAGCAAACATAAAATGGATTCGGAGCAATTTTTTGTTGAAGAAGAAACTGTTAATATAGTTAACCGGTCAAAAGATCAAAGAAAAAGAATATGTGCAGTTGGAACTACTACGATGAGAGCGCTGGAATCCACCGTTTCTATAACCGGTTATTTAAAACCTTACCAGGGATGGACAAATAAATTCATATACCCTCCTTATGATTTTAGTGTTGCCAATTGTATGATATCCAATTTTCATTTACCTCAATCAACTTTAATGATGATGGTGGCTGCCTTTACCGGATATGACTTTCTTATGAAAGCGTATAAAACAGCCATTAAAGAAAAATACAGGTTTTTTACATACGGCGATGCTATGTTAATCATATGATATGCTATGCCTAAAAAAGCAGTGTTAATAACGGCGGGTGGACAAGGATTGCGAATGCAGTCTGAATTACCAAAACAATTTATTATCATAAATGAAAAGCCTTTATTGCTTCATTCTATAACACCTTTTTTGCAATATGCACCAGACATTGAAATAGTATTGGTACTACCAGAAAACTCAATTAGTAAATGGGAAGAACTTTGCCAAAAGTATAAATTCTTTCATGAACATCGTATTGTACCGGGAGGCCCTACAAGATTTCACTCTGTAAAATACGGCCTTAAGCACATTTCTGATAACAGTATAGTAGCAATACACGATGGGGCAAGGCCACTGGCTAGCCTTGAAACTATAAGTAAAGTTTTCGACTTTGCCCAACGTTTCGGTAACGCTATCCCTGTAGTTGATATAAATGAATCCGTAAGAATGGTAGAAGGTGCAAACAGCAAAACACAAGATCGAAATAAATTTAAGATAGTACAAACACCTCAATGCTTCCATTCCGAAAAAATCAAAGCGGCTTATAACCAAAATTACAGGGATAGCTTTACGGATGACGCTACAGTTCTTGAATCCATGGGGGAAAGAATCTTCCTGGTAGAAGGAAACAACGATAATATAAAAGTAACACGTCAAGAGGATGTCTTGGTAGCAAAAAGCCTTTTACAGCAAAAAGATAAAAATATGTAGCAGCAAATTCAGAGCTCCTTATTTGTCGCAAAATGAAATGTCGTATATCTAACATAATAAATTCCAAAATTCAAATAACAAATAACAAATAAATTCCAAAATTCAATT
>Ga0207421_10002775_pt1 | contig 21427 bp, 25 predicted proteins | sample SodLakKL_010_SED_4_FD_187542 | JGI IMG/M metagenome (GOLD analysis project Ga0207421, IMG submission 187542) | Alkaline sediment microbial communities from Lake Tanatar, Kulunda Steppe, Russia - 8KL_010_SED (SPAdes) (version 2) | ecosystem: Environmental > Aquatic > Non-marine Saline and...
GCTAGCTGTTCGGCAACCCGACGGAACGCGGCCAGTATCACACGTTTAGTCGTCTCACCCTCCGTTGTCCAGTGGTAGGCGTAATCCATCATATCGTCGTAGATGTCCGGTTTGCAGCCTGCAGCTTTCGGATGGCCCCCACCCGAGACCTGCCGGGCAACGAGATGTGCCTGCTCGAAGTTCTCGCCGCCGCGAATCGATGCACTGCCCGACGGTTTGACGATGACGGCGGCGTCTGCACCCGCTTGCTGGAGGCCGTCGGCGACTTCGTTCTGTGAACACCGACCGTAGGTTACCCCGACCGTCCAGGGGCCAACCGATTTGTAGGCGGCGCGGTCGACGGCTAGCTCGATGAGCTGTTCTTTCTCGACACGACGGTGGGCGATGTAGGCTTCGACTACCTCGGGTAGCTGCGCGCCGTAGGCACCAACTACTGCGGCGTACTCCTCGGCTCCACACCAGTAGGCGTAGTCTGCGAGGTCCTTGCTTCGTGGGTCCTCGTTGAGCCACAGATCGTGATCCCGTGTCACCTCGGCAAGCTCGATAAACCGGTCGTCGAACTCGTAGTCCAACGAGCGCAGAGTGACATCGGTACTGCACTCCTCGTCGGAGTCACCAACCACGAGGTCGACGCCAGCCTCGCCGACCGCTTCGGCGACCTCCTGTGGCCACTGGTGGTGGTCGTACCACGAGATGCGGCCGCTTTTCGCACAGATGGTTTCGAGCGGCTCGGCGATTTCGTCGTACTCATCGGGTGCGATATCACAGACGAAGACGTCGACACCGGAATCGAGATACTCGGCGACGTATTCGAGCGACTCGGTCAGCGAATGTGGCCCGGAGGCGAGCAAGCCGACTGTTGAGGATGGCTCGAATTCGTCGGCATCCTCGTCAGCATCGTCGGGTTCGTCGTCGGACAGCCGTGTCTCGATCTCTTCGAGAAACGGCTCGACGTCGACTGCAGCGTCGTACAGCTCGCGGACCAGCGCGATACAGCCCAGTCCGTCCGCATCCGAATCAGTGACAACGACTGCCTCGGAGCCCTCGATGGCGTCCTGTGCGCGTTCTTCACTGCGGTCTTCATCGAGCGAGTCGGGATAAAAAAAGCCAGTGCCGGGCAGCAGCGAGCGTCGACGGATCGGTAGCTCGCTGCTTTTGATAAGGGATTCGTCCATACGCCCCTCAAGCAGGCGGGCCTCAAAACTGTCGTGTGTTAGTCTCGGAGTACCGCTGGTTAGGCAGTGAGTTCAGCCGAGCTGTCTTCGGCGTCGGCCAGCTGCCGGACCGTCAGTACAGGCACTGGACAGGTTCTGACGACACGTTCGGCGACACTGCCCAGCAGAAACCGATTTTCGCCATGTCGACCGCGCGTACCAGTGGCAACAACGTCGGCATCGATCTCGCGGGCGTAGGTGCTGATCTCGGTGGCGGGTCGACCCTCCCGAACCGCTGTCGTGATGGGGATATCGGTTGAGTCGCTGACCGACGACAGTGCCTCGGCTGCTTGGTCGGTGAGTGCATCCCGAAGCTGCTCGCGGATCTGGTCGGGGGCGGATTCGATCTCGCCGGCATCGATTACGGTCAGCGCGTGAACCTCGGCATCGAACCGCGTGGCGAAATCCAGTGCGACAGCAACCGAACGGCTCACGCTTTCGGAGCCGTCGGTTGCGATCAGAATCGTCTCGAACATACTCGGCGTTAGGCGGCGACTATGATAAAAGGAAAGCACCGAATCGAAACACAGAGGGGAGCGTTTTTGAGGGCTCCGTTCGACCGTTGAGTATGGCGGAACTCGAAGTCGACCTCGTGGTCGTCCCAGTCGACGGAAGCGAGGAGTCCCGACAGGCCGTCGAGTACGCGGTTGCAGTCGCCGACAGCTATGGAGCGACGGTCCATGCGCTGTACGTTCTCGGCGAGCCGACGGTTCGGGCACTTGAGCAAGGTGCAGTCGACGACGGCGAGGTGGCCGATGACACCGAAGCCTTCAGCGATGTGGTGACCGAGCTTGCAGCCGACGCCGGCGTTGAGCTAACCACCTCGATTGCCGCAGGGTTTTCGACCGAGATCAAAACCCTGCATCCGGGTGGGGTCGTTCTCGATACGGCAGAAGCTATTGAAGCGGATTTCATCGTTGTCCCCCGAGAGCCGGCGACCGACTCACAGAGTGACGTCCTTGAGACGGCCGCCGAATACGTGCTGTTGTACGCGAGCCAGCCGGTGTTGTCTGTCTGAGCTATGAGTCGACCGACGACTCATCAGCGATACGGATCGCCATTTCGAGTTCGAAACTTTCGGCCCCAGTCGTCTCGAAGCCGACTTTTTCATACAGCGAGACGGCCGGATGGTTCCACCGCTCGACGGTAAGCCACACCTTGCAGATGCCGTGTTCGTCGCCGTAGCCCAGCAGCGATTCGATCAGGTGGGTGCCGATGCCGGCCTGCTGATACGGCTGGAGAACGAAAATCGCCAACTCGTAGTCGTCGTCACCATCCGGTACCAGCGTCGAGTGGCCGGCGGCGGTCTCGCCGTCCCAAGCAATGACGTTCAGACAGTCGTCGGCCAGAATGCCATCAAGCCAAGTTCGGATACGGGATTCTTTGCCCGGTGGAATCCCCTGTGCGCGGTCGCTGGGGTCGAACGTGGCGTACATCTCGACGAGCCCGTCAAATTCGGCTTCTGAGTGGTCGTAAGGGCGGATTTCGATAGTTCGGCCCTGTCGGTCGACGAACTCGACGGGCGGTACCTCGAACGGCCCCGAGACGGTATCAGGATAGCGGCGATTCGAGTTCATCTGACGAGAGTCACCGTGACGTGTGAGTTCAGTAGTACGAACTCGGCGGTTTTGTTGATCGTGATTTTCCCCATTGGGCTGGTGGTATTACCACCCAACACCAACTCGTCGAACTCCTCGGATTCGGCGATTGCAACCAACTCGCTGGCAGCTTCGCCCTCGATCTCCCGAATCTCGACTGCCAGATCAGTGTCGCTGATGGCCTGTTCGACTCGCTCAGCGAGTGCAGCATGGCTCTCATTGTCGGTTTGCTCAACGCCGACCGTCAACTCGTCGCCCGCAGCAACCGCACGGTCGACGGTGCGTTCGAGTGCGTCAACTGACGCCTGGCTACCGTCGAACCCCAGTAGGACCTTCATATCAACTACCCTTGGAGCGACTGCTCAAAAACGTTGCCTGTCAGGCACATCCGCAGTCAGTCGCTCTGCGGCTCCACTTCAGCGCCACGACAATCCTTTTGAGAAGCCCGTTCGGAACGAGGGTATGGACGACGACACCGGCCAGCCGCCGGCTCCCGACTCAACTGCAGGACCCGAATCGACCACCACAGACGAGTCGACAGCCGCCGAAACGGAGCGGTCGACTGCCGCCGATCAAAACGAGTCGACAGCCGACGAGACAGAGCGGTCGACTGATGCAGACGAATCAGTTGAATCAGTTGAATCAGTACCCAAAGACGTCCGCAAATACGAGCGGTTCACCAAGATGGATGGCGCCCAATACGACCGGGTCAACGAGTTTCTGCGGGATCGAACCTACATTACCGCCCGCGAGTGGGCGATTGCGCGGCTCTGTTCGGATTTCCGCACCGAAACCGGCGTCGAGATGACAAAAATCGGAGAGAACCTGCCCCGACTGGTGCCGTTTATGACTGATACGTACACACCGCAGGCGGTCAACCAGGCTCGGTCGTCGTTCGAGGGAAAAGTCACCAAATCCGGGGCGACCTTTTTATATGGGGCGATGTCGGGCTTTTTTACCGCCGAAGAACTCGACGAGCTGATGTACGAGGTGACCGAGGTCGCCAAGTTCCTCTTGGAGGTCGAGGGCGTCGACCTCGCGGTAGCCGACGAACTCGACGCTGAAGAACGGATCTCGTCGGTGATGCGAGAGGTGCGAGCCGAGAGTGCTGAGCTTCGGGCCGAAGAGGTCGAGTGTCCCCACTGTGGGGAGACACACAGCCCTGACAGCTCGTAGTTCGCTCTGTGAACCGTGAGCGTGGCAACTATGAGCGCTCGACTAGTTAGTGCGGTCGACAGTCGTGACAACTGGCAACCAATTTCATGGGCCAGCGGGCCAAACGGTCCGTGTATGGCGTTACTGAAATCAGACACTGATCCCTTCGAAGAGACCGCTGAGAAAGGGGCGGACCCGGAAGGCAAACAGACAGCCGAAACCCGCGGGGCTGATCTGGCGTTGATCGCCTCGGCCGCATCGGTCCTGTTGGCTTGGCACCAGTTTTACCTCAAAGGCAACAAAACTCGCGGGCTGTTTATCGGGCTGTGGCCGCCGACGATTCTGGCGTTCGGAAGCTATCTCAACCAGCAAGCGATTCTCGAAAAACTCGAACAGTCGCTGTTGAGCACCCCCGGTGGGTTCGAGTCGCTCAAGAACTTGCTCACCGAATAACGCACCGAGCCCGTGGGCAGCCGACGGCGATTTTTCGGCAGATCGTACTGATAGAAAGCGTTTTCCCCAGCGACTGTGAGTTGCCAAACATATGCGGGCTGTCGCCCTCTCGGTAGTCCTTGTGGTTCTCTTGGCTGTTGGAGCAACGCCGCTTGTCGCCGCTGGCGTCAGCGAGACCGCTCCAGACAGTCACACAGAACGGCAGCTTGCGGTCGACGATCCGACCGCAACGAGTCCGATGTTATCGTCTGCGCAGCTGAGCGACGACACCCCGTCGACGACGTTTACGATCAATCTCCGGTCGGATCGGGACGCTGACTGGGTGGTAATCGTCGAGTACGAACTCGAAACGGACGCCCAACAGGCAGCGTTCGACTCGCTTGCCGAAGAGTTCGAAGCTGACGGCCACGAAACAGACCACGAGGCGGCCGCCACCCCGGCGGGTATCCAGATCGGCCTCTATGAGAACCTCGCCGCACTCGCCAGCGAGCGAACCGACCGTGAGATGCGGATCAACGATGTCGAACGCTCGGCTACACGCGAAGGCGGGGTGGGAACGCTCGAACTCTCTTTTCGGTGGAGTGAGTTCCTCGAAGAACAGAGCGACGACGAAGACGACGAGCAGTTGGTGTTGAACGATGCCCTCGGGTCGCCCGGCGAGGGGACGTGGCTGACCTCGCTGGGTGAGAACCAGAAACTCCGGATTACGACACCGGACGGCTATGCGATTACGAGTGCGAACGTCGCCTTTAGCCAGAACACGGTCGAAATCGAAGGACCCCACACGTTCGACCCAGCAGACCACATCCGGATCACCCTCGAACCCTCGGCGTTCGGCGGCGTCTCCTGGGAGCTGCTCGCTGCAGCAGTTGTCGTGGCCGCCGCGATTATCGGCGGCGCACTGCTGTTGCGCCGACGGGACGTCGACCCCACAGCGGCCGCCGCAAACGGTGGTGTCGACGCCGAGACAGCCACCCAGTCGGCCGACTCACCGGCGTCAGCTCCGGGCCCGGTCGACGGACTCGACGACCCCGACTCGTCCGCAACCGAGTCGACAGCCGATCCACCCGAGGACCTCTCGCTGCTCGCAGACGACGAACGAGTGCTCCGATTGCTTGCGCGAAACGGTGGGCGGATGCGACAGGCCGACATCGTCAGCGAAACCAAGTGGTCGGACGCCAAAGTCTCACAGCTGCTGTCGTCGATGGCCGACGACGACCAGATCACGAAGCTCCGGATCGGCCGAGAGAACCTGATCTCGCTGCCGGATGTCGACGCCCTTGATGGGTCGAAACGCGACGACGATTCGTAGTCGACTGGGTTTCCGTCACCTACTTGCGCCACGCGTCCGTACCGACAGCTAATGGAGTATCTGGAGCGTCGGGTTGGATTAGTCAACCGTCGGCTCGAATCAGTAATCGAGTCGACTGACCCCGACGAGTTAGCCGGGCAACTCGAAGACGTGGTGCTTGCGGGCGGCAAGCGCGTCCGGCCTGCGGTGACGCTGTTAGTCTGTGAGTCACTGGGTGGCGAGCCCGAAGACGCCGTTGCTTTCGCTGCCGGCATCGAACTCGTCCACAACGCCTCGTTGGTGATCGACGACATCATCGACCGCTCGGCGGTTCGCCGTGGCACTCCGAGTGCATGGGCCGCCCACGGCTATGGGCCGGCGATTATCGCCAGCGACGGCCTGCTTGGCGAGGCGTTCGGGCTGTTTTCGGGCAACCCACAAGCCATGGAGATCGTCGCCGACTCGATGGTCGAACTCGGTGAGGGCGAGGCGACCGAGTTGGTCGACCGCCCGTCAAACGAAGCCGAGTATATGACGCTCGCCCGCCGGAAAACCGGCGCGCTGTTTCGGGCGGCCGCCGAACTCGGCGCGGTCGCCGGCGGTGCTGACGACGAGACAGTCGAAGCCTTCGGCGAGTACGCCGAACGTGTCGGGGTGGCCTTCCAGATCCGTGATGACGTACTCGATGCGACTGCCGATGCCGCCGACCTCGGTAAACCCGCCGGCCAAGACGAGACGATGGACCGGCCCTCGCTGGTGCAGGTGACCGATCTCACTCCCGAAGAGGGTGATGCACGCGCCCGCGAGCAGTCGGAACTCGCGTTGGCGGCACTCGACAGCACCGGCGTCGACGAGACGGACGCCAAAGCCTACCTGCGGGATCTCGCCGAGTTCGTGGTCGTCCGCGAAAAATAAGCGACGGCGTCGGCCTTCCAGTCCATCCGCGGGAGCAGTGGGTCGACAAGCCCGGCTCTCGATTAGCCCGGATGGTATCCACGACAGTGTGTATTTTCATGGCTTTGCGTATCGGCATATTCATGTTTGCACAACCGCGATTCACCGAGAGATGAACAGAGCACAGAAGGCCACACTCCAACTGCAGGCGGTGGCGGTGCTCCGGATGCTCAAAGCAAGCCGGACTTACGAGGAGCTGTCGGCCGAGACGGGGCTGCCAGCGGGCGATCTCAACCGCTATGTCAACGGCCACGTCCTGCCGGGCGTCGAACGTGCCCGCGAGGTCGTCGAAGCCATCGGCCGGGAGCTGCTGGCTGACGAGTTGCAGCGGCGGATCTCATTCGACGATGAAGGCTATGTCGACAACTCGTCGGTCGTCTTCGACCAATCGTTTTTGGATCTGGTTGCCCCCGTCGCAGCCAACAGTTTCGGCTTCGAGCGACCCGATGTGGTGTTGACCGCCGCCACAGACGGAATCACGACCGGTGCAGCGATGGCCTCCTATTTTGATGCCCGGTTGGCCTACGCGAAGAAATCCAAAGAGACCGCCGTCGAGGAGTTCATCGAAGCCCGCCAACGGCTCGCCTCGGGCATCGAGTTGACCTACTATCTGCCCGCGTGTGCGCTGTCGGCCGGGGAGTCGGTATTGATCGTCGACGATCTGATCCGGTCGGGCGAAACCCAAGAGCTCCTTGTCGACATTGCCCACCAGACCGAAGCGACAGTCGTCGGCGTGTTTGCGCTGATCGCGGTCGGCAACCGAGGGATGTCTCGAGCCAGCGAGCTAACTGATGCGCCCGTTGCGGCACTGTCGACTTTTGAGTAGCCGGCGAATAACGAACGCTTTTGAGCTGTTTTCGTGAACGGGTCGTATGGATCGACTCCACGAATCGCTGCATGAGGCCCCGATTATCGACAAAGACGGCTATGAGTACGTCGTCCACCCGATCAGCAACGGGGTACCAATGCTCGAACCCGCACTACTCAGAGAGGTCATCGTCACGATTATGCGGCAGGTCGATCTCGATGTCGACAAAATCGTCGCCCCTGAGGCGATGGGAATTCATCTCGCGACCGCGCTGTCGTTGCAGACGGATATCCCACTGGTCGTCATCCGCAAACGCGCTTACGGACTCCCTGATGAGGTGCCGCTGCACAAAACAACCGGCTACTCAGAATCCGAGATGTACATCAACGACGTCGAGGCCGGCGACCGACTACTGATCATCGACGACCTGCTGTCGACGGGTGGAACGCTGGCGGCGATCTGTGATGCTCTCGATTCTATCGGCGCAGAGATCGCCGACATTGCAGTCGTTATTAAAAAAGACGGCCCCTCGGCGATGGATGACGTCGACCACGAAGTGACGAGTCTGGTTGAGATTGCGGTCGAAAACGGTGAGCTAACGGTTCGCTGAGCCGAGTTAGATCTCTTCGCCGCTGATGTTGTCGACGATAAACGAATCCGACTGGAACATCAGCTGTTCGTCGCTCCACTCGGCGTACTCGGTGTCGCCCCAGACGATCTCGTCGGCGTCGCCCTCGATCATATCATCACGGAGACTCATGACCTCCTCGACAACGTCGTCGGGAACCTCCGGGCCGGGTTCGCTAATGTCGACCGCGTCGTCTTCGATTCCAAGCCACGTAATTCCGCCCTCCCAAGTGCCTTCGCTGGCGCGTTCGATGATATCCATATAGACGACCTCCCAGTTGAACACGGGTGTCATCAGGTAGTTGTCGCCTGCAAAGTCGGCAGCGGATTCGGCGTAGCCGGTCGCCCAGATGTCGTTGTCGGCAGCCGTCTGGAGCGCTGACGGCGAATCTTGGTGTTGGGCCATCACGTCGACGTCTTCGTCGCTGATGAGCGTTTCTGCGTTTTCGCCCTCGGTGCTCGGGTCGTACCAGTCGTTGGTCCACTGGACGTAGACAGTGGCCTCGTCGTTTGCAGCCTGCACGCCCAGCGCGAATGCGTTGATGTCGTGGTACACTGTCGCAACCGGGTTGGCTGCGACGTAGCCGATGCTGTCGGTTTCAGTGACTAATCCGGCGGCGTAGCCGACCAGATAGCGGGCGTGGTACAGTTTCTCGTAGAACGCACCGTAGTTCTCGCCAGCGTTGAGTCCGGCAGCGACCTCGAAGGCGGTGTCAGGATACTGCTCGGAGGCCGCAGCCATCTGATCGGTGAAACCGGAGCTGAGCCCGAAGACGACGTCATAGCCCTGTTCGGCGTACTGGCTTGCAGTCTGTTCGACGTTGCCCGCGTCGACGCTTTCGACGTAGTCGCTGACGAAATCGTCCAACTGCTCGACGGTGGCCTGTCGACCCGAATCGTGCGAGGAGGTCCAGCCGGCGTCGTCGGCCTCGGCAAAGTAGATCCATGCAGCCGAATACGTCGCATCAACCGGGCTCTGTCCGTCATCGTCACCGAGACAGCCAGCGGCTGCTGCAACGCCGAGCGCGCCAACCGAGGTGAGTGCCTGACGGCGCGTGAGTGGGCTGCTGTGCAAACTTCTATCAGTGTCTGACATTCACCTGTATACTACCAATAATTCCTATTAAAACATCCTATCTATTCATGCTCAGCCGGTTGTGGTGGGTACCTGTCAGTTGTGAGTCGACTGCAGTGCAGGAAGCTACTCGCGGTCGTAGCTTTTCAACAGCGCCGAGGGTGCGCCCAACTCGTTGCGGTTGGTCTGCCGCATCACATACCACAGCACCGCAATCGTCAGCAGGTATGGGTAGGTGTTCATCACCTGTGGGTTCAACAGGAACTGGAACATCGACTCCAGCGCACTGATTCCGACAAGGTCGACGACGTACTCCCGGACGGCGCTTGAGCGGAACGACAGCGCGTCGATGCCAGCAAAAAAGTAGGCACCGCCTAACAGGGGGATAATCCGCCACTGCGCAAAGATCACGAGTGCAACTGCGATCCAGCCGCGGCCCGCAGTCATCTCAACACCCCAGAAGTTAGTAAAGGCAAGCGAGAGCTGTGCGCCCGCCGCCCCAGCCAGCGCGCCGCCGATAAGTACACAGGCATACTGGATGTGAAAGACGGGGACACCAGCGGTGTCTGCGGTTTCGGGGTCCTCGCCGACTGCGGTGATTTCGGCTCCGATGTTCGTCCGAAACAGGACGTACCAGACGACCGGCACCAACAGCAACGACAGATAATCGAGTGCCGTAATCGAAAACAGCGCGGTTCCGAGAATCGGGATTTCGACCAGTCCCGGAATCGCGATTCGCTGAAAGCCCTCGATGGACTGGCCAACGTAGCCGCGGCCGAAGTAGGTCGTTAGTCCGACACCCAACAGGGTGAGCATAATGCCGCTGATGACCTGATCGGCGTTCAGTGAGATACAGAGCACTGCATGTAGCAACGCTAGGGTCATCCCTGCGAGAATCCCGACCGCAAAGCCGACCCAGATACTTCCGGTGAGAACGGCGGCCGCAAATCCACCGAGCGCACCCGCGAGCATCATTCCCTCTACGCCGAGGTTCAACACACCACTTCGTTCGGCGATGATTTCACCCATCGCAGCCAACAACAACGGCGTGGCAAGCCGGACCGTCGACTCCAGTGTCGCCGCAAACAGACTCATGGCGAGCCTCCCGTCTGCGAGGCAGCCTCAGGGTCCGATCCGCGCCAAGCGATGTTGATGCGGTGGTCCTTGACGAACTCCGCGGTAAGCAAAAACAGAATCGTCAGCGCGACGATCACGTCGATCAGCGCGCTGGGGACGTTCTGGGTGACCGCAATCGTCGTCCCGCCCGCCGTCAGCACGCCGAAAAACAGCGCGGCCAACAGCACTTGGCCGACCCCGTTGCGGCCGAGCAGGGCGACTGCGACCGCCGTAAAGCCGTAGCCCGGCGAAAAGTCCTCGAACAGTCGACCGTGGACGCCTGCGACCTCGACGATGCCAGCGATGCCCGCGAGCAGGCCGCCGAGAACGAACACCGTGATGTAGATCTTGTACGTGCTGATGCCTGCCTGCGTGGCGGCCGCGGGGTTTGAGCCGATAAAGACGATCTCGTAGCCCAGCCGGGTGTGGTTCAACAGGATGTAGCTGGCGAGTGCGACGACGACGATCAGCCCAACGCCGACGTGGAGTCGAGGGGTGAGCACAGAGGGCAGTTGGGCCGCATCGGGCAACCGGTCGGTCGCCGACTGGCCGCTCGATCCCTGCAGGGGCCCGCGCAAGAGATAGCCTGTGAACGTCGTCGCCGTAAAGGTGAGCATCAGCGACGAGATGATCTCGTTGACATCGTGTTCGGCCCTGAGATAGCCTGGAATCGCCCCATACAGTGCGCCAGCGATGCCGGCCGCAACCAGCATGAGCGGTATCAACAGCAACGACGGCAGCTCAACGTGGAGGGCGATCGCCGCACCGACAACCGCGCCGACGAACAGTTGGCCCTCTGCGCCGATGTTCCAGAGGCCGGCTTTCAGCGGGAGGTAGACAGCGAGGCCGGCGAAAAACAGCGGCAGCGCGGTCCGCACCACGTCAGCGAACCCACTAACAGTCGTCGGCTGGCTCACGAACAGCTCCCAGTAGACCCATATCGGGTTGATGTTGAGCCACAACAGTGGAACCGAAGCGACGAGCAGTGCCGCCAGAATCGTCCCAAGCGGCGCGCCGTATGAGAGCCACTGCGGAACGTCCTCGCGGTTCGTGACGGTGACCTCCGGGATCATTGTGCCTCCGAGATGAGCTGGTCGTCCGCCGCAGGAGCCGCACCGGTCGACATGTAGACGCCGAGTTCCCACTTGTTTGTCTCGGCCGGCGTCGTCTCGTGGACGAACTCACCGTCGTACATAACGAGCACCCGGTCGCTCAGATCCAGAATCTCATCGAGATCCTCAGAGATAAGCACCACCCCAGTGCCGTCCTGTTGTTGCTCGACTAACTGCTCGCGGATGTGTTCGATTGCGCCAACGTCGACCCCGCGGGTTGGCTGATTGGCAACCAGCAGCCGTGGGGCACGCGAGAGCTCACGGCCCAAAATCAGCTTCTGGAGGTTACCACCCGACAGCGTGCCTGCGGGTGTTCGGTTGACATCGGTAACCCCACGAACGTCGAATCGGTCGACGAGTTTGTCGGCGTACGATTCGAGGCCATCGTAGTCCAAAAACAGCCGGCTGCTGTCGAGTTCGCCGTTGCGATAGATCTTGACGCCAGCGTTGTGCATCACACTCAGCTCTTCGGCACAGCCGTGGGCATAGCGGTCTTCGGGAATGAACGAGACACCCGAATCGATGATTGTCCGTGGAGCCGCTCCCGTCAGATTCTTACCGTCGAGTTCGATCTGACCCGCCTCCAGCGGCCGGTAGCCGATCAGACACTCGGCCAACTCCCGCTGGCCGTTGCCGCTGACGCCGGCGATGCCGACAATCTCGCTGGCTTCGACTGTGAGGTCGACGCCTGCAATCGCCTCAAGACCCCGGTCATCGCGGGCTTGGAGGCCGCTGGCCGACAGCACCGTCTCGCCGGTCGGGACGCGTGCTTTGTCGATATCGAACAGCACCTCACGGCCGACCATCATTTCGGCGAGGTCACTTCGTGAGACGCCATCGGTCTCAACGGTCTCGATCCGCTTGCCGTTGCGGAGAACAGTCACTCGGTCGGCCAGTCGCTCGATTTCCCAGAGTTTGTGCGTGATAAAAATAACCGTGAGCCCCTCATCAACGAGCGTCGAGATCGTCTCGAACAGCTGTTCGGATTCGGTTGGTGTGAGCACTGCGGTGGGTTCGTCGAGAATCAGCAGATCGATATCCCGATAGAGAGCTTTGAGAATCTCGACGCGCTGTTGTTCGCCCACGTCGAGTTCCCAGACCTTCTCCGAGGGGTCGACCGCGAGGCCGTACTGCTCGGCGAGTTCCGAAAGCCGCTCGCGGGGGCCAGCCCGATCACGGCCAAAAATGCGTTTGAACCGGTCGACGATGCCGTCGCCCGTCGCGGTGTGTTCGCGTTCGCCCAGGACGATGTTTTCGAGCACAGTCATCCGCGGGATAAGCATGAAATGCTGATGGACCATCCCGATGCCGGCGTCGATAGCGTCTTTCGGAGCTTCGAACGTCTGGGGGTCGCCGTTGAGCCGGATCGTCCCCGAACTCGGCGAGTAGAGCCCATACAGGATGTTCATCAACGTACTTTTGCCCGCTCCGTTCTCGCCGAGAAGGGCGTGGACCTCCCCGCGGTCGACTGAAAACGAGATATCGTCGTTGGCGACGACCTCGCCGAACCGCTTTGTGATGCCCTCGAGTTCAAGCAGTGGATCAGTCGTCATTGTCGATACCTAAAAGCTCGACCGCGAACACAGCCGAACGAAGTGGGGTGTCGGTTCCGGACGCCGTCGTGGCTCGCCCGCCGCACCGAGCCGTCGCCGCCGAGCGTTTCATCTTGTGCTGTATGTTCAAGTATACCGGGTTATGTGTTTCCGTTTGAGTATATTTCAGCCAAGTAGCAACTTTCCATGACGGATAGCCACTATCACCGCGATCTGCTAGCGAATCACAAAGCCAACGATGAACTGTATGGGGTGAATAACAATCAGACAGCATGACGGGGGCGTCGTTGAGAGAGCTCCAAAAAGTCGACCGAAACCGGCGTTATGCGGCTCGAACACACCGGATCACTGGATTCTTTTAGCTGGCGAAAGTAGTGTGGATGATGGCAAACCTCATCCTGTACGAACTGCCCGGCTGTCCGTACTGTGCGAAAGTCACCACCAAACTCGAAGAACTCGGCGTTGAGTACGACTCCCGAACAGTTCCCCGCTCGCACAGCGAGCGAACTGAGGTCGAAGAGATCAGCGGCCAGACGGGTGTGCCGGTCATTATCGACGAAGCCAACGATGTCCACGGGATGGCCGAAAGCGACGATATCGTCGACTATCTCGAACAACAGTACGCCTGAGTCTGGAATAAACTGCAGTCGCCTTTTTAGGCTTCGCCGGGCTCAGTTGAGCGCTCTCGAAGCAGCTCACGAATCCGGTCTGGATCGTCGATTTCAGCGAGCTCTTCACAGGAGACGATTGCGGTATCGTCGACCGACTCGCGGTTGACCCGTTCAGTTGTAAAGTAGATCGAGCGGGTTTCGGTGACCCGACCGATCGAACTCATGATTCGGGCGCGTTTTTCGGCACTCGGCGTAAACGCGGAGTGGCCAGTCAGCACGGTTGGCTCGCGGCTGTCGCTGTCCTCACTGACTGCTTTAAACGGCGAGCGGTTGGTTGGGTGCACGTTGAAGCCTGCCTTCGTGAGTGTCGCCAAAATGTGTTTGTCGTCGGGATCGACCTCGGGGCTTTCGGGGATCGGATCGGCATCCCGAACATCTTCGGCTCCCTCAAACACCGAGACGGGGTTCGAAAACGGCTGGTTGAACAGCTCTTCGAGTTGAATGGCGACCTCGATCGAGGCGTTCATCCCGTCTTCGTACTTCGAGACGGTGCGTCGAGAGACGCCCAACTCGTTGGCGAGTCGACCCAGCGACCAGCCGCGTTCCTCGCGCTCGTCTGCGAGTAGATCGCCGTCGATGCTGACATACAGCCCGCCAGGAGCCGCATAAATCAGCGGCGGCACCTCCTCGATGAACAGATCGTAGGCCGTATCTGGATTGAAAACGGGCACGCCGTGTCGGAAGTAGACGACACCCGGTTCAAGATCCTGATTCCGTGTACGGAGGCCGATTACCAGCGGCGTCGCAGACAGATAATCGCCCAGTCGACGGAGCTCGGCACCCGTTTCGCCCGTCAGCGCGTCGATATTGCCGAGAATTTTCAAGAGCACGAGATCCGCGCCGCGGCGGGCCGCAAGGTCGAAGCTCTTGGGTCGAACCGAACACCGGTCGCTGACGAGGAAGCCCGCGTCCTCCAGCATTGCAGTGATATTACCGACCAGTGCGGTGCGTGACATACCGGGATATAAGCGATTTCATACGTATATGTGTTGCGTCGAGAGTCACGCCACCGGAGCTTCGTCACGGGATTGTCCGCACACCGCAGCACCGCGTATATCTGTGAGCTCAGAGCCGAAAGCGGTTTTCGCCGCCATCGAGTAGCCCCACCGATGACAGTCATCGGCCTCGACGATACCGACTCGCGCCACAGGGGGATGTGTACGACCTATCTCGCCGCGCGAGTTGCCGAGCAAATCGAGGCTGCTGGATCGAGCGTCGACCGCCAGCTGTTGGTCCGACTGAACCCGGCAGTGAAACACAAAACGCGAGGCAACGCCGCCCTTGCTATTCACACTGATCTGCCAGCCGACGAGGCGTTCGAGTTGGCCTGCGAAGCGGTCGACGAGTTGGCGATCGGCGACGACGTTCGGACGAGTCCGGGCGTCGTCGTCGCAGCCGGCGCTCCCGAGGCTCTTGATGACACAGTAGTCGAGCACGCCCGCAAAGCACTCCGGTACAAACATACGCTTGACAAGACGCTCGACCGACTCGAAGCAGCCGGCTACCACCACCGCGGCTGGACCGGCGCGAGCGAGACAGCCGGCCGCGGGCGGATCGGCGCGCTGGCGGCCGTCGGCGCGTGGGCCGCCTTTGATGAGTGGACGTACGAAACCATCGCCTACCGGGAGTTCAACCGCTGTGGGACAACCCGCGAGGTCGACCACGACGCGGTGTTTTCGGCTGCCGACCGTGGGTACCCAGAGGTCTGGGATACGGTCGACCGCGCCGCAGGCGAGGCGGTGTGTGTGCCGAACGCCCCCGGCCCCATCCTGTATGGAATTCGCGGCGACGACCCCGAGGCAACAAAGCGGGTTTCCGGCGAGATCGCCGCAAGCGACGGGACAGAGCCGGTCGACCGGCAGACCACATTTATGACGAACCAAGGCACCGACAGTCACCTCGCTGACGGACGGATCGGCTCGCTTCGAGAGGGTGCGGGTTATCGCGTCGACGGCGTCGTTGCGGCCGAACCCGAGACCCGACAGGGTGGTCACGTCTTTTTTATGGTAGGCACTGACTACGGCAGCCCTGAGATCGCCAGTGTCGACTGTGCAGCCTTCGAGCCAACCAAACGGTTTCGCAAACACGTTCGCGCGCTCCGAGTCGGCGACCGGCTGACCGTCTGTGGGGAACACAGCGACGGGACGATTAAACTCGAAAAGTTCGCCGTTCGAAAGCTGAACCGAACCGAACGGGTGACTCCCGAATGTCCTGACTGCGGTCGACGGATGAAATCCGCCGGACGGAATCAGGGCTATCGCTGTCGGCCGTGTGGGACGGACGCGCCCGGTAAAATCGAACAGCGTGTCGACCGGACGCTCGAAACAGGATGGTACGAGGTGCCACCGCTGGCGCGTCGACACATCGCCAAACCGCTTGTTCGCGGCGGGTTCGACGCGCCTATTCATCCTGAACGGTAGTCGGCAGCGAGTGTGGTTGTATTTATGTCTACAAGTCGAATGATATGATCAGACTGATGATCGAAGGGTTCATTGACACGGCATTTCGGTGGCTCTTGATTATCGGCTTGCCCGCGCTGTTTGGCTTTTTCGTGCTCAAAGGTGCGCTGATCGGCAAACCGCTGCCGACGACGGTGTTTCTGCCGGGCTACGTGCTGGCGATTTCAGCATCGGGTGTTGAGTTGGCCGGAATCGCACTGGTTTCGTCGGGTGGCTACGTTGGCGGCCAGTTGCTCATCTACTACGGCACAAAACGCGGTGGCGTCTCGTATATCAACTCGTCGCCGCGTGTCTCGATTCCCGAAACGCGACTTGATCAGGTCGAACGCTGGTTCGAAAGCTACGGCGGTATCGGCATCTTTGCGACAACGCTCGTACCCTACATCCGCGGGTTGATCACGATTCCGGCGGCAGTCGCCGCCTACCCCGTCTGGCGACTCGTCGTTTTCGTCTGGAGTGCGACGTTCATCTACCATCTGGCAGTGATCGCCGCTGCAGTCGGCCTTATTCGGGCGATCTGGTAGGCAGTCACTACTTAATAACTGTCGACGTTCGTTCCGACCGAACAGACGTACTCGCCCGAGGCGACCTGCGGCAGCCGCCGTGAGCGCCAGAAAATTCCGTTGTTATCTGCCGAAATGCTGGCTTTGGTTTGCCCAAACGCATCAGTGACTGTAAACAGTGTCTGGCCAGTCGAGACCCGTGTACCCAACTCGACGTGATAGTCGACGATGCCGCCGACCGGCGAGCCGTACTGGTCGAACCGTTTGGCACGGATCTGCCGATTCAGATCGGTTGGACCGTCCAGAAAACCGTACTCCCGAAGCACATTGAAAACGCCGTCGACGCCGCGCTGAATACTGGATTCGCTGAAGCCGACCGCGCCGCCGAGTTCGGGATCGATTGTCGGAATCCCCTCATCAGGACCCACGCGGGCCAGTTGGCCGTCGGGGCCTTTCTGGTCGAGGACATACCCACAGTCAAAGACTTTGGCTAATCTGAGACACTCACTGTGCATCGAGTGGCGGCGGCCACACCGGACCCGGACCTCGTCGATCATCCGGCTGGTCGAACCCTGGTGGAGATCCAAGATGAGGTCGGCCGTCCGGGCGGCCTCAAAAACAGCAGCCGTTATTCGCTCGCTGGAGCTGCCGGTTTCGTCGCCCGGAAACGTCCGGTTGAGCTTGCGGTCGTCGACTGGGTTGCGGTGTTCGGCCACCTGAAACCCGAAGTAGTTGACAATGCCGACGACGAGAATGGATCCCGAGAGCTCAGCAGGATCGAGCTGAGGAACCACCCGGCGGATCACCCCAAGTCCGTTGAGTTCGTCGCCGTCGCTGACCGCCTGCATGTAGAGTCGCTTGCCGGGGTCGGCGCCGTTGATCACCGCAACCGGAAGGTCAACGCTGGTACCACTGCGTGTTTCGCCGACTGAGAGTCGACCGATATCGAGTTCGCCGGGTGCTGCACTCGCAGTGCCGAGCGAGATCGTCATTGGCTCGAACGTGGGTCGGGTCGACCTTTAGGGGTTCGGTCGGGGCGAACAAGACGGCAGACTGCCTCCGGAGGGATTTTGTGTCGAGTGCCGGAAACAATACGATATGAGCGACCGCGAGGCCAACCCGTTAGATGGCTACCGGCAGTTTCTCGCCCTTCGTGGCGACGTGCTCGTGTTGTCGGTGGCGATGTTCGGCTTCTCGCTGGGTTTTCAGATGACAACACGGTTTCTGCCGGAGTATCTCAACGTCTTGGGTGCCAGTGCGTTCGTGATCGGCGTGTTTGGCACCTTCGGCAACCTGATCAGCGCGATCTACCCGTATCCGGGGGGTGCGGTCTCGGATCGGATCGGCTCACGGTACGCCCTGACGCTGTTTGGCTTGCTGTCGACGCTCGGGTTTCTGCTGTGGTTCGTCGCCCCCTCGTTCGGCACCATCACCATCGGGAGCCTCACGATCCAGCCGTGGATCTGGGTGTTCGTCGGTCTCGTCCTCGCACAAGCCTGGAAATCCTTCGGCTTGGGCGCAACCTACGCCATCGTCAAACAGAGCGTCGAACCCAGCCGCCTTGCACGCGGCTTTGCGAGCACCGAAACCTTCCGACGGAGTGCGTTTCTGCTTGGGCCGGTGTTGGCGGCGGGGCTGCTCACACTCCATCCCGCCTTCGAGGTCAGCTTCCGGTATGTGATCGCCGTCGCGGTCGTTTTCGGCGCGCTAGCGACGATTGTCCAGCATTTCTACTACGATGCCAGCGGCGATTCGTTCGGTAAATCCTTCGGTGGTCTCGCACAGGTACGCGCTGATCTCCGGTCGATGCCCGCAACGCTCCGACCCCTGCTCGTTGGCGATACGCTGGTCCGCTTTGCCAACGGGATGGTGTACGTCTTTTTTATTATCGTCGTCACGGACTTCCTGCAGGTCGGCCTAGAGCTACCACTGCCGGTTGTGGGTGTGGTCGACCTTTCGCCGGCGGCCTTCTTCGGAATCTTGTTGGGTATCGAAATGGTGATCGCACTGCTGGTGATGGCACCCTCCGCAGCAATCGCCGAGCGAGTGGGGCTCAAACCCGTCGTCGCCGCCGGCTTTGCAGTGTATGCGATCTTTCCGATTCTCCTTATCAGCGCGCCGGCCAGTGCGACCGCGCTCGTCGTGCTGTTTGCCTTCTCGGGCGTTCGGTTTGCGGGCTTGCCCGCACACAAGGCACTGATCGTCGGCCCCGCCGAAAAGGACGCCGGCGGTCGGGTAACTGGCTCCTACTACCTGCTACGGAACACGGTCGTCATCCCAAGCGGAGCCATCGGTGGGGCGCTGTACGGCGGGATTCCAGACCCAGTTGGTGGTGGCCAACTCATCGCCGGCAGCCCGACGCTGGCGTTCGCCATCGCAACCGTGATTGGGCTGGTAGGCACTGGCTACTTTCTGGTGTTCGGTCGCGAGTTCGAGGCCTACCGCTAACCACAACCCATAGCACCCCGGCCGGTAACTACCACCTAGAGTCGTGAACCGAACACAGCTAGATCGGATCGTTACGGCGGCCGTCGGCATCGTCGTCCTGCTCGGCGGTGTCGCTGTCTGGCAGACCAGCCAGTCGACCGGCAGCCATATGGGACCGGGAAGTGGCGGAATGCATACAACCCAGCCGCTCTGGGTACTGATTGGCACGCTACTCGTCGCAGGCGTGATTGTGGCCATCTATCTCGGTGTGCGCTCACAGGTTGACACCGAAACCGAAGCCGCTCCGACAGAAACGGCCAAGGTATCGACGGCGGAGGACGAATCGATACCACCGTCAGAAAGCGAGTCAACGGTAACGCCCGAAACCGAGTCGACGGACACAGCCCAAGAGCCTGAAACGCATGCTGAGCCAGACAAACAGGCTGATTCGAAACCGCCGAGAGAGCCGTTGGAGTTGTTGCCGGATGACGAACGGCGGATTTTACAGCCCATTGTCGACTCGCCAGGGATGACCCAGATCGAACTCAGAGACCGGGCCTCATTTTCGAAAAGCAAGGTCAGCCAGACGGTGACCGATCTGGAAAAACGCGGACTGCTGTACCGCGAGCCACAGGGCCGGACGTATCGGATCTATCCAAGCGACGATCTGTCGACGCAGTCGACCGAGAACCGCTGAGCTGGCCGTCGGCGGCCGCGGTGAACGAATCTATCTGTGAAAAACGATTAGAGCCGGCTATAAACGTTCTACGGCATTTTGCTGGCTGTGTTCACACCCATACCCATATTCCCTAACCGGCTGTAGGGGTAACTGAGGAGATCAAAATGACACGAACACTCATCCGAATCGGGCTCGCGCTGGTTGTACTGCTTGCAGTCGCCGGCGCGGTCGGTATCGCCAGCGCGGAAATGACAGCCGGCGTCGACGACCCACACAACCACAGCGACCACCAGACAAGCGATCGTATGGGCGAACACCACGACAGACACGCAGCCAACACCACAGATCGTAACGCAGGCGAGCAGCACCACGGCCAACACATGAGCGACGAACGCCATGGTCAGCACGCAGACGGTGACCGACACGGCCAGCACATGGGCGATGAACGACATGGACAGCATGCAGACGGTGACCGACACGGCCAGCACATGGGCGATGAACGACATGGACAGCATGCAGACGGTGACCGACACGGCCAGCACATGAGCGACGAACGACACGGCCAGCACGGTCATGCGAGTGGTCCTGCAAGCGGTCGGTAGCTTCTCCCTACCGACACTCATGGCTGACTGGTAGCTGATTTTGCGAATTGTCGACGAGAAGCGAACCAGAGTGGATTTAGGTAGTCAGTGACTACTCACGACCGTGAGCGACGACCACTCAGCCAGCGGCCCCGAGAACATGATCGAGGCCCTTGATGTGAAACGAAACGCGGCGGTTGGCCTTGCGGTTGGCGTTGGGGTGGCCGCGTTGGCCTACATCGTGCGGATTTTCGAGTTGCTTGGGCCGGTTGCAACGGGTCGTGAGTACCCGATTCTCGGTGAAGAAGGCTGGTTTCTCATGTTGGCGGTTGTCTTTGCAGTTTCGACCGCACTGCTGGTCGTGCTCGTCTTGACAGCGCTTCGAATGGTCCAACTCGTCAGAACAACCGCAGAACGTTAGTCAGCACTCGGAACTTCGGCGTTTTCAAGGGCGGTTTCGGCTTTCGGTGTGAGTTCGTAGATGTTCTGTCGAGCATCCGCAAAGTAGACGTCCTCGTCGACGACACCAATAGATTCGAGACGTTCGAGTGCGTACCGAACAGTTCGGGCCGAAAGCATCGATTCTTCGACGATCCCTTTCTGTGTCAGCGTGCCGTTGTATTCGAGCACCTTAAAAACCAACTTGGCGCTCGGAGGCAGATCGTCGAGGCTCTCTTGATCTGTGGCTGCCATTATGCGTATCAACATCGCACACTGCAATAAAGGTTGATGGGCCAACGGGCAAGCGGCACAAACGAACACCTTTTGACGGCCGACGCCAAAATCCGCCTATGGCTACAGAATCGGCAGGAGGTCTCTCCGATCACATGCGCGGGGTGACCGTCACGACGATTGCCTGTCTGGCGGGGATTCTCGCCGCACTGGCCTCGGCAGCCGTCGTCGGGACCACCCCCGAGGCGGCTGGCGATATCCAAGCGGTTCTCATTATGGGGATCGCCATCTTCGCGCAGTTCCCGATCCTCAAAACGGTCGGCGTCGACATCAGCGAGTTCGGCATTAAAGACAACCTCTTTGTTTCGTTTATGACCTTTTGTCTGTGGTTTATCACCTACGCCATCCTGCTCACCTCGGCGGTGGAGCTCTAATGGCTGATGACAGCATCGCGGTCGTCGACCTTGATCGCTGTCAGC
>Ga0207421_10002777_pt1 | contig 21420 bp, 19 predicted proteins | sample SodLakKL_010_SED_4_FD_187542 | JGI IMG/M metagenome (GOLD analysis project Ga0207421, IMG submission 187542) | Alkaline sediment microbial communities from Lake Tanatar, Kulunda Steppe, Russia - 8KL_010_SED (SPAdes) (version 2) | ecosystem: Environmental > Aquatic > Non-marine Saline and...
CTTTTAGGTGCGATGATGATGGAATTCCCTCGATCTCAAAGGATCCTCACCATCGAAGATACCAGGGAACTGCCAACTTCTGAGATGCAGACCGTCGGATACAATGTGCAGAGTACAATGATAAGTTCGGGGACCTACAAAGGAGACTTAGAGGCCGATGACGTGCTTCGGGTTGCTCTTAGATTGGGAGAGTCAGCTATCGTCATGGGAGAAGTAAGAGGAGGGGAAGCAAAAACCCTTTATGAGGCGATGAGAGCCGGTACGGCGGGAAGCGCAGTGATGGGGACGATCCATGGCAACAGCTCCCAGAGTATTTACGAAAGGGTCGTACATGACATCGGCATATCAGAAGAGAGTTTTTCTGCCACAGACGTTGTAGTCATAGCCGGGATCGTTAGACCTGGTGGTGCTCAAAAACAGGAAAGAAGATTGATAGAGATCTCAGAATTTTCTGATGGAAATTTTTCAGAACTGATGGGATATGATCAAGGGTTGGAAGCTACGGATTACTTGAAGAGGAACTCCAAAAAGATAGGCGAGATCGCTCGGTCCTGGGGACTTTCCTACAACAAAGCTGTCCAAAACATAAAACTAAGAGCGAAGATCAAAGAAAAGATGGTGAATACGGCAGAAAAAAAGGAGAAAAACGAACTTCTTGACCCTGAATGGGTGACTAAGGCTAACAGTAAATTTTGGACACTGATATCAAAACATGGTCAGGAAAAGGATTATTCTAAGATCGAGAATAAATGGATGGAATGGTTCGATAAGAGGGTAAAGTATGCCTGAGCTTTACGAAAAAATCTGTAGGATCGTCAACGATAGGATAGGACCAGATGAAAGTGAAATAAAAAAGAAAAGGATAGGGAGGAAGGAAGAGTTTCAAGATAAAAGAAAAGAGGTCAGAAAAACTGAAGATCGATTGAAAGAAGCAGAGATCATCTACGGAAAAGACTCGAAAGAATACAGAAAAAGAAAGAAGGAACATGAGAAAAAAGAGAAGCAATTAGAGAAAGTGGAAGAGAAATACAAGAAAGAAAGCTTCAATAGAACGATGAAGTTTATCGGCATGGATTTCGAATACGAGGAGATACTGACTTTCTCCGTATTTATGGCTTCTTTGACATTTATCTTTTCTCTTGTAGGGATAGTGGTTTTCAATTCCTTTCTAGATATCTCTATGGTCAACATACTCATGTTTGGCATTCCTATATTGACTATCTTTCCAGCCTTAGCTATGCTTATAACGGCTTACTATCCAGAAGTGGTCGAAAAAAGGATGAAAGCAGACTGTATCGGCGAGATACCCGAGGCGATAAATTTCATGACCATGTCGATGAGGATTAATCCTTCTTTACATAGAGCCGTGCTTTTCGCTGCCGAGAACGCTAAAGAACCGATCTCCTCAGGACTGAAAAAAATATCTTGGGACGTCTACATGAGGGAACAGGTGAGTTTGGAAGAATCTTTTTTGGACTTTGCCATCGAATGGGGTGAATGGAACGAAAACCTGAAGCGTTCTCTCTATGCGGTGAGGTCGGCGATGTTAGAAAAGACTGAGGAGGGATTTAGAAATGCATTGATGCGGGCGAACGATATAGTAATCGATGGGACAAAGCAGGAGGTAGAAGACTTTACAAACTCTTTACAAACTCCCACTACGATCTTGTTTGCCATCGGTGTTCTCTTGCCATTGGTGGTGGGTGCCATGCTGCCCATGGCGGCATTGGGAGGATTAGATATCACTGGGATGACAGGGGGAGGAACAGAATACAGCAGTCCGGTCACTCTACCTATCGTGGTATTCCTCATGAACGTTGTCTTCCCTCTCAGTGCTTTTTTATATTCTTATCATATCATCGGCAAAAGACCAGGGATGAGAAGACCGGTAGAGATAGAAAATGATAGAGCTACTTCCATCCATCTTTTGATCTCCGTCATCTTATTAGTTGGGATCGGGTTGATGATCTCTCTGTTTTACCCTTCACTACAATTCATGATGCCCTTACCATTTTTCTTTTTGTTTACAATTCCTATCGGATATTACTGTATAGCAACATCTTATAAGGGAAAAAGGGAGCGGGAGCGAATCTCGAAGATGGAAGAACAATTCCCTGATGCTCTATTCCAATTAGGGAGCAGGATAGCAGAGGGTGCTTCTTTAGAAAAAGCTTTAGTCACCACTTCAAACTCGTTGAGGGACACGGAAGTGAGCGACCTGTTCGACGAGATCTCTTCTTCACTAAAGATAACTCGTTTGTCGATAGAAGAAACGCTATTTGGAGATAAAGGACTCCTTATAGATCATCCATCAAAAACTATCAAAACCGCTATGAAAATGGTAATCAAGATATCAGAAAAGGATCCTGAAAAAGCCGGAAAAACGATCATGAAAGTCGCGAATTACAAGCAAGACCTACAGGAGATGGACGATGAGCTGAAGAACATGCTCTCAAAGAGTGTAGAGATGATGAAGGGAACAACACTTATCTTTGCGCCGATAACGATGGGCATAATCTCATCATTATATTTCATGTTGGAAGACGTTTTCTCCAACCTGGGAGGTGTAGAGATGATCTCTCCACTGGCCTTTTCCACGATAATAGGGATCTATCTCATAATGATGGGTATAGTGATCACTTACTTCACTAAAGGTATAGAGAACTCTTTAGATAGTTTAGAATTCAAATATACATTCGGAAAAACCATCCTGATCTCGATCACGGTCTATGGAATCGCACTAATATTAGGAAAGATAATGATCGCAGGGATGTGAAAAAAGTTTTGAGATGATTCACTGCTTTTTTTCCGCTTCTTCAACCCCTCTATTTAGAGCTTTCAGATTCATCTCTTTGAACTTGCTTGGGACACTGTTCTCCACCGACGTCTCCAATGAATCACTAGGTACCAAATCTCCTAGGGAATTGAACGCGCCAAGCATGACAATATTAGCGACGATCTTCGCTCCGACGTCTTCCGCTATCTCCGTAGCCGGTATACCTATGAATTCGTGATCCACCTCTTTCACCAGCCCTGGGTCAATCACCAAGACCGCATCATCGGCCAAGTCATCGTTGTACTTGTCGTAAGCCTCTTGAGACATCACCATCATGTAATCTGCTTGATACAATCCGCAGTAACCGATCTCCTCGTCCGAGATCACGACCTCTGAGCGGGCCGCTCCACCACGTGCCTCAGGACCGTAACTCTGCATCTGGACAGCGTTGTAATCGTGGTAAACACTGGCAGCTTTACCAAGGATAAAACCCGAAAGCATGATGCCTTGACCGCCTTTGCCGCACAACCGTATATCTTTTCTCATACGTGCACCTCCTCGATAAGAGCTTGGATACGTTCGCTTAGTGATTCCTTTTCCTCCTGGTGAAGCACCCCGATCTTTATCTTCTCCTCGAGTTCGCTCTTCTCTTCTTCACTCCCGTACTGTTCTATCCTATCGTATTCCTCCGCAAGCATGGTCTTTTTCTCGTACCAGTCCCAGAATTCTTCTACAGCACCCATCCTGTTCTGTCTAGAATAAGCAGTCGTACAGGGAGACATCATCTCTACGAAACTCATCCCTTTGTTCTGCAGGGCTTCTTGAATAGAATTGATCGGTTGATTGGGTCTTTTAACGCCCCAACGAGCCACGTAAGTAGCTCCAGCAGAGATAGCCATATCGCTCATGTCGAAAGGAGGTTCAACGTTCCCATGAGGTGCGGTGGTAGCATAATCACCTTCCGGTGTTGTGGGAGCCACCTGTCCCCCAGTCATCCCGTATATGTAATTATTGACAGCTATCACAGTCATGTCTATGTTCCGCCTACAGGCGTGGATGAAATGATTACCTCCGATCCCCATACAGTCTCCATCGCCTGTGAAAATGATAACGTTCAAGTCTGGGTTGGTTATCTTAACTCCGGTAGCGAAAGCTAAAGCCCTACCATGAGTCGTATGAAGTGAATCTACGTCTATGTAACCGGGTAGTCTAGAAGAGCAACCTATACCTGATAAGAAGACCGTTTTGTCCATGTCTAGACCTTCCTTTTCCATAGCCCATAGAGTATAATCCAATACGTTGCCGATACCGCAGCCCGTACAGAATATATGCGGCATCATATCGTCTCTAAGGTACTTATCACGTATCTCTTTTGCACTTATCATGGCAACCTTACTTTTTTTCTGCTCTTCTACCATATTCACACCTCCGCTAGGATCTCATCAGGCGAATGTACTTCTCCGCCGATCTTATCCGCCAAGGCTACTTCACAGTCAGCGTGTTCTACCACTTTATGATATATCTGGCCGAGATTCATCTCCGCCACGACAATCTTATCAACGTTTTTAGATAGCTCTTTTATCTCCTTTATAGGGAATGGCCACAAGGTCTTCAATCGTAAGTATCCTAAGTTTTTACCTTCATCTCTCCCCTTCTTCAGTGCCCCCATAGCACTTCGGCTGGTTATTCCATAGGAAAGAATTGCAACATCGGCATCGTCTAGGTTCCTTTTCTCAACATCGGTCAGTTCTTCCCGATCATCTAATATCTTCTCTACCTGTCGTCTTATCAATTTATCATGATCTTCCTGATCATCTGTAGCGGGAAATCCCTGCTCATCATGAGTCAAACCAGTAACGTAAGTATGGTAGCCATCTCCAAAGACACCGAATTCCGGAACTTTCTCTTTACCATATTCTCCTTTACCGAATGGAATGTAATCTTCTCGAGAAACTTTCGGTTCTTTCCTCTCAAAGGTTTTTATTTCCTCTGGTATCTCCACCATCTCTCTCATATGTCCTAGATCGGCGCTCAACATCAAAAATACAGGAGTTCTGTACTTCTCAGACAGATTAAAAGCTCTTATGGTATAATCTAGAGTCTCCTGGATGTTGTTGGGTGAGAGTGTTATCGCCGCAAAATCTCCGTGACTGCCGTACCTGGTCTGCATTATATCTCCCTGGGCACCCAATGTAGGCTGACCAGTAGATGGACCAGACCTTTGAACGTCAGCAAGAACAAGAGGTGTTTCGCTCATATGGGCAAAACCTATATTTTCCTGCATCAGCGAAAGTCCAGGTCCAGAAGTAGCGGTCATGGCTTTAGCTCCCGTCCAAGATGAACCGATGACCGAGGCGATACTACCGAGTTCGTCCTCCATCTGGATGTACTTACCTCCGACCTTTGGAAGGAGTTCCGACATGGTTTCGGCTATCTCCGACGCAGGAGTTATGGGATAACCACCGAAGAATCTACAGCCCGCGAGTAAAGCTCCATAAGCTACTGCAGTATCTCCGTGTATGAACTGTGACTTTTCTCCTATAGCCTTTTTAGCCTTCTGCAACTCTTCTTCTTTCATCTTATAACTCCTCTTCTTCCTCTTCTTCAACGATCGTTATCGCGAAATCAGGACAAAGCAGCTCGCACAGACGACAATCATTACATCTATCTTCCACTTCTACCGGTGGATGTATACCTTTCTCGTTGAGTTCTTCAGCCGGTTCTAATGCATCTCTTGGACAGAATTCGATGCAAAGATTGCATCCCTTGCAATAGTCCTCGTTCAATTCAAACATCCTATTTACACCTTCTATAGCGTTACTTCGACATCGAGATGTCTTTTCAAGACTTCTTCTCCCCTATATTCCGGTAGGAGCATCGGAGACTTCTTGTCCGTCTCTATCCCTGCCTCACTCAATTGGTTCTCGTATTTTCTGATATGATCCAAAGTCAATTCGCCGAGAGAGGTATTTTTAGCATGGCTCGCTGCATTTATCCCCGCTCTTCTACCGAAGACGTTGTAATCTAAAAGAGAGTTGCCCATCAATCTGTTTTTACCATGCACGCCGCCTTCGACTTCACCGCCAGCGAAGAGACCTGGAACGGCGGTAGAACCGTCGGCGTTAATTTCCAATCCACCGTTCTGATAATGCAGGGTTGGGAAGACCAAAATCGGTTTTTCTGTCATATCGATACCGAACCTTTCGTATAAACGGACCATAGCTGGAAGGTTCTCTTCTATAGTGCCTTCGCCTTTCTTTTCTTCGATCAGTGGAGAATCTAACCAAACCCCTTTCATACCAGTAGGTGTCTTCACTCCGTTATCTTCGCCATAACATTCCCGGATCAAGGCAGCGGCTTCTATATCCCTGGGCTCCAGCGGATTAACGAACAACTCGCCGTCTTTATTGACTGGTTGGGCACCCAAGCTTCTCACTTTTTCTGTAACCAAAAGGCCGACGATCTGATCTGGATGAGCCGCGCCGGTAGGATGATACTGGACACTGTCCATGTCTCTTATCGGCACGCCTGCTCTATAACCCATCACCAAGCCATCGGCCGTAGCCCCATAATGATTGGTGGTAGGATAAGATTGGATGTGAAGCCTTCCGAAACCGCCGGTGGCCATAACAGTTGATTTCGCCCTAGCAACGTAGTATTCATTGGTCTCAAGATTCATCAATAACGCGCCGGCTACCTGACCCTTATCATCTTTCAACAATTCTACTGCAGGCGTGAACTCCTGTACAGGGATATCTATGTTTCTAGCTTCATCTATCAAGGTCCTCATCAGTTCCATCCCTGTATAGTCACCAGCGGAATGTAACCTATACCTCGAAGTGCCTCCTCCGGGCAGCTCAGTGAAATTGCCATCATCCTCACGATCGTACATCATGCCCAATTCTTCATGCCAATCCAATACCTTGGGAGCATCCATGGTTAGAGCTTTAACCAGTTCCTGCTCGTTCGTGAAGTGACCTCCTCCGATAGCGTCCAAATAATGCCTAATTGGAGAATCATCTTCTCTATCCGCGACCTGGATACCACCCTGGGCCATCATGCTGTTGGAGTCACCGTGTCTCAATTTGGTCGCGATCAAGATATCTTCAGGATCTATGCCCTCTTCAACGGCCCATAGCGCCGCAACAGTACCTGCTCCGCCGCCTCCGACGATCAACACGTCAACATCATAGTCTACTTGACTAAGATCTATTTCAGAGGGATCGATAAGGCTATGCGCTTCCAACATCTCCGCGACTTCAGTGGGAGCTTTTCGACCGGTGCTGGGACCGATCTCTATCTCCTTTTTACCCTCTTCCCTGTAATCGGGATGGAAATTGTTCAAGACCTCGTCAGCTTGATCTGGATCCATCCTGTCAGGGGTCTTATCCATCCGCTCTGATCTGGTTTCCTCTACTTTCTTTATGCTCTCTTCCATATAATCTGGATAACCTTCAGACATCTCTATCCCTCCTCCTTGATGTCCCTCTCATCATATCGTTTCTTCAACTTTTCTTTCTCCATGTTTACCAATTTCTCCATCTCTTCATCGTACTCTCCTTTTTCAATCTCTTCAACACGCTTAGCCAATTCGTCGCTCTCTGGCTGGTTGTATTTGGCATGTATCCTTCTAGCCATCTGAGCCATATGATAGTGTTTAATATCTGCAGGACATCTGATTGAACAAAGACCGCATTGTATACAATCAAAAGACAACTCGGCGGTCCTCTCGATGTCTCCTCTTAAAGCAGCCTGAACATAATCCATCACTTCTATATCCTGTGGACATGCTTTGGTACAGGTGTTACAAGAAACACACCTTGCGACTTCAGGATAGTAATCCAAAAGTACGTTATCATGTTCCTCTGGATCAACTTCTTCTATATCATAGGCTTCCCTGACCGCCGGCATGAACGGTAACTGAACCAAAAACATACCGTCCTCGACAGCGGTCTGACATGCCAAATCCATTTTCAGCTTGTATTCGTCTTCCGTTCGATACACCGTAGAACACGCACCGCAGAAACCTCCTCGACAACCGCATCCCCTAGTAAACTTGTAACCTGCATACTCAAGAGCGGTCATTATCGTCAGTCCTTTAGGCACCTCGTACCGTTTACCCATCACAAAGATCTCGACCATTTCTTCTTTATTATCTTCATCTTTATCTGGCGTCATATCATCTCACTCCAATACTCCTTTTTCTTTAAGTAAAGATCTTGGATCTATCTTATGGTTCTTCATCTCGATATCCAACCCAAATGCTAAAGCCATGAGTTCAGTGATATAGAAAACCGGCACATCAAACTCAGTGGCTCTTTGATTAAAATCCAAGTTAAATTGACATAATGGACACGAAAGAACAATTGCCTCCGCTCCTTCATTTACCGCATGAGAAACTATATCTTCTACTCTTTTTTCCACGATATCGGAACGATTGACGGTATGATAGGAACCGCAGCATTCCGTCCTTTTGGGGTTTTCGAGGACCTTCAAACCTAAAAGTTCTAAGAGATCTTCCATGATCTCAGGATCCTCGGTCTCATCTACAGCCACGTTGTCAGGTCTTAAAAGCATGCATCCATAATAAGGAGCGACTACGAGATCGTCCAAAGTATGCTCTACAGCATCTTCTATCTCATCCTTCATATTCTCCAAGATATGGAAAAGATGATAGACCTCCACGTTTCCCTTATAATCCGGGTCTTCAGTCAGAAAATCGTTCATGGTCTCCAAATCATCCTCTTTATCCTTCATCCTGTCATTGGCCTGTCTCAGAACGTTGTAACACATGTCACATAAAGTCACGACTGTGTCTTCTCCCTGTTCCTGCGCACAGCACATCGTTCTGATGGGAGCGATCTGATTCATGATGTCGTCTTCAGATAGAGATTGTACAGCGCCACAGCAGTACCAGTCGTCCATCTCCACCAAGGGTTCGCCCAGCTTCTCCATCACCTTCATCGCACTATCTTCATAATCGCTCGCCTTCGTCTTGAGTGTACATCCTGGATAGTAGAGATAACCTTTCTCCATTGTATCACCCAGTCTCCTTCCTAAAGCAGCCAACTACAGCAAGTTGAGGGAGTTCTTCCATGTTCTCTACCTCGTCCACATCAACCATATCTATGTTAGCTCTTAGGATGACCTGTCTAACAGCCTCCATTATCTTTGCAATGTCGATATCACGAGGACACCTGACACTACAAGTATAACAAGCGGCACATATCCACATCGTATTATTTTCCAATACTTTATCTATATTTCCTAAGGTTATATATTTGAACACCCTCTCAGGTAATATCTCCATATCTTCTACAAAGGGACATCCTGCTGAGCAGGTCCCACACTGGATACAACTATTCAAAGATTCTCCTGAAAGTTCCTCAACTTTATCCATGAAATCTATATCTTTACTCAATTTTTTCAATTTCATTCGTTATCACCCAAGCCCTGTGTAATCTCCTCAAATTTCTCGCCCTTCGAATCGTATATGTTAACTTTCAACGGTGTGTCTCCCATCGCAGAATGTGTAGCGCAAGCCAAACAAGGATCATAAGCCCTGAATGATCTTTCTACACTATTCAACATACCTTCTTCAATATCGCCACCGTCGATGTATTTCTTCGCAGCGTCCCTAACACTCATCGAGATTACCGAAGCGTTGTGATTTGTAGCCACGATTAGATTCGCATTATCTATCAATCCATCTTCGGTCAGATCGTAATCGTGGATGAGTGTACCTCTAGCAGCTTCAACTATACCTACACCGCTTCCCGGTTCGCCAGGTTCGTTCCTGATGTTATCGCTCTCAAGGTCTTCGTCTTTAGCCAATTCCTCCAACATCTCGGCAGCCTGCATTATCTCTATCACCCTAGCCCAGTGGTAGGCGAGAGTGGAATGTACGGGATAACCTAATGCATCGAACATCTCCTCGAATTCTTCCTGGGCGCGTTCGGTCTTCATTCCTTCAGCTACGTTTATCCGGCCTAATGTTCCAACTCGATATATGCCAGAGTCTTTGCCTTCCTCAAACCCTTTCCAACCTATTTCTTTCAAATATGGGAATTTCATGTAACTGTAAGGTTCCTTATGTTCTCTGATAACATCAGTATAATCCGCTCCGCTGAAGGTCTCAAATTCTTCACCTTCAGGATCGACCACGTTCACTTCTCCTCCAGTATGGCTCAACTTCCCATCTTCCGTCAAGCCCATGCTGTAGGTGTTCAATCTTTCCTCTTTTATCTCTTCCTCATAATTTGCCAGTATCTCATCCTTGAATAGATCCAAAGTGAATTGGGCGAAATCGACCATATCGCTGGTCAACTCTATCAGCTCTTCTCTCTCATCACTGCTCAGCGATTTAGTCACTCCTCCAGGCAATCCGAAAGCGGGATGTACTGATTTGCCGGCTAACATTCTAACGATCTTCTGTCCCTTACCTCTCTGCTTTATCACTTTTTCTCCTACCTCTTCGCCAACTTGCTCTATAACCCCAAGTATATTTCTTGAATCTTTAGGGGCGTCGACACCGACAAGAAAATCCGGACTCGCCAGGTAGTAGAAGTGTAATATATGATCAGCATAGATATAGGCGTTGTAGAACACTTCTCTTAACTTTTTAGCCGGCTCGGGCGGTTCTACATCGTAGGCATCATCGAGAGCCTTTGAAGCAGCTAGATGATGAGCCTCTGGGCATACACCACACACCCTATTAGTTATATTCGGCATGTCCTCAGCTTTTCTACCCTCACAGAACTTTTCGAAGCCTTTATATTCTGGAACCTGAAGATAAGCATTTTTGACGTTCTCATCATCATCTAAGAATATCTCGATCTTCCCGTGACCTTCCAATCGTGTTATCGGGTCTATCGAAATCTTATTATCTTCACTCATCCATATCACCTCTCTTGAACTGCATTATGCTGCTGGGTAAACTGAACATGTAAAAAGAACCTGTTGGATCTCTAACACTTTTCATGGTCTCTATGACCTCTTCTTCTGTCTTTTTCTCCTCACCCTCGATGCCTATAACCGAGGCAAGAGCGGAAGACATCCTACTGCCTTGATCCTTCACACCTTTGACCGGTCCGTTGCATCCAACACAGGGATGAGCTACTTCAGTACAAGGTGCATCGCACATGCCGGCTGTAGCGGGTCCCATGCAAAGAACACCTTGGTCTAGAATACATTCTTCAGGATCTATCTCTACCTCCTGTATCGGTTTCAATCCGTCGATCTTTTTCTCTTCACGATCCATCGGACATACATCGCATACGCTCTTATCCGAAATCAAGTCGTACTTTCCCACTTCCGTTTCATCGTCCAAAAGAGCGGGAAAGGCCTCCTCCAACTGATTCGGTAGAGGAGGGCAACCAGGAAGATAATAATCCACATCTATTATCTCCTCGAGAGGGACTATGTGCTCAAGCAATTCAGGAAGTTCGAGTTCGCCTTCTTCTACTTTACTGACTCGCTGGGGTAATTCACCTTCGTCCGTCGTCTTCGTAGTAGAAGCTCTCTCCAAAAGTTCCCCTTTACTGCTCAAATTCCCGAGGCCAAAAAGCCCTCCGTTCACGGAACAAGAACCGTACGCAACCACTTCTTTGGCCTTTTCTCTCAATATCTCCGCCATCTCCTTGTTCTCTTCAAGACGGATAGATCCATTGATGAACATTATGTCTATCTCGTCGTCTTCGAATTCATCCACATCATCGTATTTAATATCCATAGCCACGGGCCAAAATACTATTTCAGCCTGATCTACGACATCCAGCAACATCTCATCTATATCTAAAACGCTCACTTGACAACCTCCACAGGCCCCACACCAGTAAAAACCGATTTTCTTCTTTTCACTCATCGTCTTCGCCTCCTAGTGAAGAACCATTTAGGTCCAATGGCCCTAGTTCCTTTATCTCATCTGTGAGCTCTTCCATTATTTTGGCAAATTTTCCTCCTTCTGCCGATGAAACCCACTCCAGCCTCAATCTTTGTGGATTTATACCGAAATCTTCCATCATCTCTTTCATCAAATCCGCTTTCCTCATGGTCTTGTAATTTCCATCTATATAGTGACAATCGCCGGGGTGACATCCCGCGATCAAAACACCGTCCGCTCCTTCGTGAAAGGACTCGAATACATGTTCTGGGGAAACTCTAGAGGAACACATCACTTTGATATTCAAAGCATTGGGAGGATACTGCTCTCTACTCACGCCTGCTAAATCCGCTCCAGCATAACTGCACCAGTTACAGAGAAAGGCGATGATCTTGGGATCGAACTCTTCAGAATTCATCAGATCACCTCATCCATCAAAGCAGACTTTATCATAGCGGAAAGTTGATCATCCTCGAAGCCTTTTTGAGTTATGGCAGCTGTAGGACAGACGCTAGCACAAGAACCACAGCCTTTGCACAAAACATCGGTTATCTCGGCTATTTCATCTTCTTCATTGAAGTCGATAGCGCCATAAGGACAAACGGAAATGCACATCTTACAGCCACTGCATCTATCGTCATCGATCTCGGCGATGATGCCTTCACTCTTGGTGTAGCCTTTCATCATAGGCACTCCAGCTTTGGAAGCTGCTCCGTCTGCCTGAGAGAGTGTATCAGATATATTTTTTGGATAGTGAGCTCCACCGGCCAAATAAACACCTTCTGACGGGAACTCTAGAGGGCGTAGCTTTGCATGTGCTTCCATGAAGAATCCTGAAGGATCGGAAGAGAGTTTCAGCATCTTCTGTAATTTAGAAGTACTTGGATCGCCTTCCAGCTGCATCGCTAGAACGAGATAATCTGAATCTATCTCTACATCATCATCTAAAAGATTATCGTGGACTTTTACTTTTATCTTGTCTCCTTCATCAGAAATCTCTGGTTTGTCTTCTGTTGAATATCTAAGGAAAATAACTCCGTCTTGTTCCTGCACATCCGCATAATACTCCTCCTCGTTTTTACCGAATACCCTCATATCCTTATAAAGTATGTAAACGTTAGAATCCGGATATTTTTCTTTTATAGCTTTAGCATTTTTCAGTGAGTTTCCACAGCCTACTCTGCAGCACCAAGGCCTTTCCTCTTCCATAGCACCGACACAGTTGATGAATACCACGTTCTCAGGATCTTCTAATGAATCCTCAGCGAGAGCTTCATCCAATCCGAGTTGAGTCATAACTCTATCATCTTCTTCATAGCCGTAGAAACCTTCCGGATCGATCTCCTGAAAACCAGTGGTCAGAACGATCGTGTCGCTCTCTACAAGATCACCATCATCCAAATTGACCTCGTAATTCCCTATATAACCTTCTATATCTTCCACTTCTGTAGATGTTTTTACAGTTATATTCTCCTGCTCTTCTATTTGATGAGCCATCTTTTTTGCCAGCTCACCAGCATCTATATCTGAGGGGAAAAGAGTGTTTAATCTATTCAATTTCCCTCCTAATTTTTCATCCCTCTCAATCAGAGTCACTTCTTGACCTGCTTCAGCCATGCTGAGAGCGGTTTTCATCCCGGCTGGACCTCCACCAATGATTACTGTTTTATCACCTACCTCTATCTCATGTTCTTTGAGCGCGGCTAAACGTTTAGCCTTGGAGACAGCCATCTTTGTGAGGCGTTTAGCCTTCTCCGTCGCTTTCTCCGGCTCTTCACTGTGTACCCAACTGCATTGATTTCTGATATTTGCCATCTCGAGTAGATACCGGTTTAGTCCTATCTCTTCTAAAGTGTCTTCAAAAAGCTCGGCGTGAGTCCTAGGGGAACAAGCTGAAATAACGAACCTATTCAAATCGTGTTCTTCAACAGCTTCTTTCAATTCTGCCTGAGCGTCTTCAGAACAGGCAAAGGTAGGATCCGAAATGTATTTCACTTCGGGTATATCCTCTAAACTTTCCAAAACACTATCTATATCAAGATAATTGGCTATGTTCTTACCACAGTGGCATACAAAAACACCGATCCTTGGCTCTTCTTCGGTGACATCTCTTTCTTCAGGTTTTTCCGGCTTACCTTTCCTTTCTCTATCCTTGATGGACTCTAGAGCTCTAGCCGCCGCTCCACTTGCCTGAGCAACGCTATCTGGGATGTCTTTAGGAGATTGAGAGCAACCCGCAAGATAGATACCCTTTCTTGTAGATTCCATGGGCGCGGTCAAGACATCTTTAGATTCGAAGAAACCGTGTTCGTCTACTTCGATCCCGAGTATTTCTGCTAATTTTTCATTCCCTTCAGAGGGAACAATAGCAGAAGAAAGAACGACCATATCCACTTTATTGGTCTTTACCTCACCCTTTTCCGTATCTTCATACTCTATCGCTAGTTTCCCATCTTCGGTCTTGTACACTCTAGAAGGCCTTCCTCTTTTGTAATTGACCCCCTTCTCTCTAGCCTTATCGTAATACTGCTGAAAATCTTTACCATAAGCCCTCAGATCCATGTAATGTACGGAGGCATCTATATCTGGGTTATCTCCGATCGTGATAGATGCTTCTTTAGTCGCATACATACAGCACACTCTAGAACAGTAAGGCATGCCTTTCTGCTTACATCTTGAACCTACACATTGTATCCAAGCAACTTCTTCTGGCTCTTCACCGTCGGATGGTTTCAAAACCTGCCCCTCCGTCGGGCCTGAGGATGACAACAATCTTTCATATTCTAGAGCGGTCACAACGTTATCATACTGATCATATCCATATTCTTCCCGCCATTCGTCCGGCTCCATCATCTCAAAACCCGTAGCGAGGATGATACTACCAACATCAAGTTTGATCTGCTCTGATCTTTCTAGAAATTTGATAGCCTCTGCATCGCACACCCGTTCGCAAGCCCCACAGCCTACGCAGTTTTCATAATCGATGGTATATGAGAGCGGTACAGATTGAGGATACTCTACATAGATAGCCTTCCTGGTTGAGAGCTCTTCATCAAACTCGTTAGGCACTTCTACTGGGCAGGCATCGGCGCAGTCTCCACAACCGGTGCATTCATCCGGATCTACGTATTTCGTCCTTCTCCATATATCCACTGAAAAACTTCCCGCACTACCGCTCATGTCTTTGACTTCTGAATATGTCAGTAATTCGATATTTTCGTGCCTGCTGGTTTCCACCATCTTTGGTGCTGAGATGCAGATAGAACAGTCATCGGTGGGGAATGTTTTGTCGAGTTTCACCATGTTCCCTCCGATGCTCGGTTTTCTATCAACGATCACGACTTCATAGCCCTTTTCCGCGAGATCTAGAGCGGACTGTACTCCTGAGATACCTCCTCCAATTACCAAAACATCCTTCTTAATCTCTTTCATGTTGATTACCTTCAAATTTTGTATATTGTTTCTTCAGAATTTGATCGAAAGGGTTTAAAAAAGAAAAAACGATCTCTTCCTCTATCTATAAATATTGTCCAATCCAACCTTGGTGAGGTCATCAATTAGAAGGTGACGGCAATAAGCTTATTTAAAAATTTCCATCCGATCGCAAGAAGCTCATCGAAAGACTGATAATCTATGAAGTATTGTTCTTTGGTAATATGTCCGCAAAGATAAAAATCTCAGCAGGGGACATAGAACTTGAAGGGGAATTGAAAGAAACCGAATGCGCGGAAAAGATAAGGGAATCATTACCTCTAGAATCCGATTTTCAGACATGGGGCGACGAGTTCTATTTTTCGATAGGTCTTGAGATGGGGTTGGACGAGACCGCTAGACAAGAAGTCGAAGTCGGAACTATAGGATACTGGCCCAGTGGTGAAGCCTTGGCGATCTTTTTCGGCCCTACGCCTGCTTCTACCGGAGAGAAGCCAGTGGCGGCTAGTGATGTGAACGTGGTGGGAAAAGTTAAAGATGCTGAAAAACTGAAAGAAGCGAAAGATGCTGGTAAGATCAGGGTAGAAAAGGTTTGAAGAGATATAAAAGAATGGCTTCTTGTCTGAGAGTTTTTCAAAACGATCTGACAATGCAGAACTTATTCTATTTAACCGAGTCCACTTAGCTTCCTCGATGAAAATTATGTTCTCTCTCTTCATATCAACTGCTTTCACTATTACAAGTCTTTAGGACTCTTCTGTAATAACGTAATCGTCACCGCCAGCATCGCAACTATTGGTATCACCATCAGCCTGGGTTTGGTGTCTCCGGAAATCTTCATCCTTCATCTCCTTATTCGATGTGTAGTAGAACTGTAGCGGTCACATCCTCAGAGAGACCACCGACAACAGCTTCCAGTTCCAGAGTGAACTCTTCTCCCATATTCTCGTGGGGCATATCCCATTCCACTCGAGTTTCAACGGCGAACTCGTTATCTTCTATGTCATGTCTCGAACGCCAACTAGGACCTCCTGGATTATGGGATAAATTGTTTTCCTGAAGATATGAATATTGATAATTTAAATGACTGGTATCTCCACCGTACACTTCACCGGTAAGATAGAACATATCTGGATTCAAGTTCGAATCGAAGTCACCCTCTACTCGAAGATCAAGAATAACCCTCCGAGATTCTTCACCTGAGGAGATCGTCCATACCTCTAGCTCAAAAGTGAGTGAGCTATTTCCGTTCACTTCTGTAGTAACTATAGTTCTATTTTCTTCAAAATCCCTATGACGGGTTTTACCTATATCTGGTATTTCTTCATTTTTTATCGTGATCTCATCGAATCCCTCATCCACATCGATCTCGGGCTGTTCTGATTCCTCTTCATACTGCCACCCGGCGACGACCATCGTCACCGCCAACATCGCCACGATCGCAACCACCATCAGTCTGGCCTTGCCTTCCTCGGACAAAGACATCTTGTCCCTCTTTACTTATAAAGACTTTCTGTTATTTATTTTTTTTTTTAATTTGGTGTCACATATATATATTATTCCATAGAAATTAATTAAAATGAAAATCATTTGTCCATCCCTAGTAAAAAGTGAATACCTCTTCTAACTCTAGCTCGAAAAATTTCTCCATGGAAAGTTTCATCGCCTTTTCATCACTACCCCATATTTTTTCTAAGGCTTCCACTAGAGAAGGGAGATCTAACCCGCGTCTGTATTCTGTATAGACCCCTCTTTCCGTGGGCTTAATCTTACTTTCACATCTCCGCTTCAAGGATAGAGTGGATTTGTAAAATATAGCTCAACGATTTTTCTACCTCATCTAAAACCCATAAAAATAATAACGACCCTTTTCAATCACTCACCATGTCCCAAGAGCAAGATCCGATGGAAGAAGATATCAGATTGATGAGGAAATTCATCGCAGATAAGGTCGAAACGACCAACACTGATGGCGTAGTTTTAGGTCTCAGCGGTGGTCTAGATTCGACTACTGTTCTCAAGCTTTCTATAGATGCTATCGGAAAGGATAAAGTCCACGGAATAATAATGCCGGAAAGCGCAAGTCCAGAAGAGGATATGAGAGACGCGAGATGGATAGCCGAGGAGTGGGATGTAGAATATGACGAGTACGATATAGACCCTATATTGGAATGTTTTCCTGCAACTCCAGAGGAGAGGCTGCCATATGCGAACTTGAAAGCAAGAGTGAGAAGCTGTATAGAATATTATGTAGCTAATGTAGAAAATAAACTCGTTATCGGCACTAGCAACAAGAGTGAACTCCTTCTAGGATATACTACAAAATATGGTGATAGCGCAGCTGATTTTCTACCTATGGGGGATGTATACAAATCAGATGTTAAAAAATTGGCGAAAAAGATCGACGTACCTAAAAGATTTATAGAGAAGGTACCGCGGGCAGGTCTCTGGGAAGGACAAACCGATGAGGATGAATTGGGACATACCTACAAAGAGATAGACGAAGTGTTGAAATGCATAGAGGCTCAGGAACCTTTAGAGAAGATCGCTGAAAAGAACGGGGTTTCTGAAAGTACGGTTGAAGACGTTAAAGAGATGATTAACAACTCAGTTCACAAGCGAAAATTTCCAACAGTGTTGAAGCTCAGAAGCAGAACTGTGGGGTTAGATTGGAGAGAGTTCACCCAATAATGGGGGATTATTATCATGGTCGTTGTATTATTAGCGGGTATGCCCGGTGCCGGAAAAGAAGAATTTTTGAAGATAGCTCAAAAGAAAGGATACGAGATTGTAAGGATGGGCGATGTTGTTAGAGAACAAGCTAAAATAGCGGATCTCTTTAAAGAAGATATCAGCATCGGAGAATTTGCAAACAGAGAAAGAAAAGACCATCACGATGGGATCTGGGCGGATCGAACGCTATCTAAAGTCTCTGGAGAAGAAACCATTATCGACGGCATAAGAAGTTCAGAAGAAGTGAATATATTTAGATCTGAATTGGAAAAAGACGCGCCGATCATAGCAGTCCATTCTTCTCCAAAAACAAGATTTGAAAGACTGAAAGAAAGAGGAAGAGAAGATGCGCCCCAAACCCGGGCAGAATTCCAGGAAAGGGACATGAGAGAGCTTGATTGGGGTTTGGGAAAGGTGATAGCTAGAGCCGACAGGATGATAGTTAATGAAGGAACTCTATCTGATTTTCAGAAAAAAGCTGAAAAGGTTTTGGATTCCTTAGGACCAAAAAAATCCTACTAAATTGGCTTTTGCATACAAAAGGTTTTTAAGACACAGTACTCAATTACTTCCAAATCATGGCTAAGAGATGGAACGAAGAGGACGATGATCTCGATCTAGATTTGGAATTTGATCGGATAGAATACATGAAGAAAGAGATAAACAAAGGTAAATCTACCCTGATCGCTGTAGGTATAGCCCCTATTTTTGGTTTGGTGAGTATGGCTATTTTCATGCTTACCTTAAATGCGCTAATCAGTCTAATCATGGGGATGCTCGGACTGATATTTTTAAAACCGATATATGATATTTTGAATATCGACATTGATAAGATCGGGAAAAAGGGATGGGTGAAGAACGGTGGAGTCTATTTCTTTACACTTTTAGCAGTTTGGATTATCTTGATGAATCCGCCTTTTGCTAATTTCGCTGGACCTCAAATACATGGAGCGGAGATCGAGATATTACATGAGGGAGAATGGGTACCTCAAGAAGAAGTTAACGTAACAGATGGTGAGACTGTAGAGATAAGAGTTATAGCGGAGATCACGGACAACGTAGCTGTTGACGAGGAGAGTGTCGAAATAAATTTCGACGACCGGGGGTGGAGAGACATGTCTAAGAATGAAAGTCGCGACCATATCTATGAATTTGAACCGCTAGAAGAGTTTGGCGAGTTTGGACCCGGAGATTACGAAGTCGGGATTCGTGCAGAAGATGTTGACGGGAACAGAAATAGTGTGGAGATGGTGCTCACTTTAGAGGAGCATGAAGAGTAAAGAAGATTTAACTCAAGTCCGACTTTGAATTCCCCAAAGTATTTTATAGCCTCTTGGATTTTTCTCTACGAGAGTCATTTATGACAGAAGAAAAAGTGCTAAAAGTCAAAGAAGCACCCCAAGAAGACATCGGGAGGAACAGAGCTCGGTTAGGTGCTAAAACAAGGATGGACCTGGGTGTTGAAGTCGGCGATGTGGTCAAAATTAAGGGGGAAAAAGAAACCGTCGCTAAGGTCTTTAGATTATCGTCTGAAGATGAAGGTGAGGACATAATAAGGATAGATGGACTCGTCAGAAAAAACGCTAAAGTATCTATGGGGGATAAAGTAGAGATAAGTAAAGTTTCGGTGAGCGAGGCAAACAAAGTCGTAATAGCGCCAGTTATAGAGGAAGGAAACAGGTTAAAATTTGGAGAAGGTATCGATTCATACGTGAAAAAACGTCTCCTCAAACGCCCGATTTTAGCAGGGGATGCAATCGTAGTACCAGGAATTGCACTGATGGGAGGTAGTGTGCCTTTTATGGTCATCTCCACCAATCCCGTCGAACCTGTAATCATATCCGATAACACAGAAGTGATGGTGAAAGCAGAACCTGTTAGTGAAAGTGAAGTCATAGCAACTACTCGAGTTACCTATGAGGACGTTGGAGGGCTAGATGAAGAATTGAAAAGAGTCAGAGAGATGATAGAACTTCCTCTCAAACATCCAAAACTTTTCGATAGACTCAGTATAGAACCACCAAAGGGTGTGCTCCTCCACGGTCCACCCGGTACTGGAAAGACCTGGATAGCTAAAGCAGTAGCCAACGAAGCAGGCGCTAATTTCCTATCTGTACAGGGTCCAGAGATCATGTCGAAATATTATGGTCAGAGTGAAGAAAAATTAAGAGAGAAATTTGATGAGGCTAAAGATCAGTCGCCCTCGATAATATTCATAGACGAACTCGATTCTATAGCACCGAAAAGAGACGACGTCAAGGGTGAAGTGGAGAGAAGAGTTGTCGCCCAACTCTTGACCCTCTTAGATGGCCTTACACAAAGAGGGGAGACCATAGTTATAGCTGCAACTAATCGTGTGAATGCCATAGATCCAGCTCTTCGAAGACCGGGAAGATTCGATCGGGAGATAGAGATCGGTCTTCCTGACAGGAACGGAAGAACGGAGATCTTGCAGATACATACGAGAGGGATGCCGGTTGCAAGTGATGTCGACCTTTCTAGATTATCTGAATTCACACACGGTTTTGCCGGCGCAGACCTAGAATCGCTGGTCAAAGAAGCGGCCATGCGTGCATTAAGAAGGTATCTACCTGATATTGAGATGGGAGAACCGATACCGAGTGAAGTCCTAGAGAAGATGGAAGTTAAGGATAAAGATTTCCTAGAAGCTCTTCGGGAGATTGAACCCAGCAGCTTAAGAGAGATAATGGTAGAAATACCTCAGGTCTCTTGGGAAGATGTTGGAGGTCTAGAATCAATAAAAGAAAAGTTGAAAGATTCAGTCGAGAGACCGATATCCGATCCGGAATCTTTCATAGAGATGGGGATCGAACCTCCAAAAGGGATACTTCTTTATGGGCCTCCTGGAACTGGGAAAACTCTTCTAGCGAAAGCTATCGCAAATGAAAGTAACGCCAATTTCATCTCGGTAAAAGGCCCTGAAGTCCTTTCAAAATGGGTGGGAGAAAGTGAAAAGGCTATCAGAGAAGTTTTCAAAAAAGCCCGTCAGACAGCCCCATCAGTGGTTTTCCTGGACGAACTCGATGCTCTAGCACCGAAACGGGGAGGAGGAACTAATGATACCACCGACAGAGTTGTGAATCAGCTACTAACGAGCTTGGACGGGATTGAAAGGACGACAGATATAGTTGTCTTGGGCGCTACCAACCGCCCAGATAGGATCGACAATGCGCTTTTAAGAGCTGGAAGGTTCGATCATAGACTTTCGGTCCCTGTACCTGACAAAAAGGCTAGAAAAAAAATATTTGCCATCCATACTAGAGATATGCCTCTTGGAGACGATGTCAATTTGGACTATCTGGTGAATGATACGGAATATTACGTAGGAGCAGATATAGAATCTGTTTGTCGGGAGGCAGGTCTAAAGGCGATTAAAAACAATTCTGAAAAAGTTCAGATGGCTCATTTCGATCAGGCCGTAAAGGAAGTCAAACCTTCGGTGGATGAGGAAGTTAGAAAAATGTACGAAGAATGGGAGGAAGAGATGGAAAAAAGCGTTAATAAGAAGAAAGATTTTAATGGTGTTGACATATATCGGTAATAATAAGTAGAATAAAATATTTGAGAAAAAGGAGGT
>Ga0207421_10002778_pt1 | contig 21414 bp, 28 predicted proteins | sample SodLakKL_010_SED_4_FD_187542 | JGI IMG/M metagenome (GOLD analysis project Ga0207421, IMG submission 187542) | Alkaline sediment microbial communities from Lake Tanatar, Kulunda Steppe, Russia - 8KL_010_SED (SPAdes) (version 2) | ecosystem: Environmental > Aquatic > Non-marine Saline and...
CCTCATGATTAGGGATGTAGCTCCAAAAAGCCACAGAGAATGTTTCATTGGATATAGACGGGGCACTATCTGTCTCCACGTAATCATCTTCCCCGTCAAATATTAAGGCAGTTTCGGTATCATGGAACACTTCTTTTCGTGCTTGGTCTGATTTATTCTCACCTATTTTATCTACAGCAGTTTCAAGTTTTTCTGATAGATTTCCTAAAGCCTCTCTATAAGCACTAAACTTAGAATTAAGGCTGTCCCTGTCTCCCTCTTCTACTTTACGCTTATCGAGTATGCTCTGAATCTCAGCAGTCAAGCTACTATAATCACTATCATAACTATTCTTATAACTGCTCAAATCATCTTTTACACCCTCACCTTCAAGCCACTTACTTCCATAGATGTAGTTATATCTTTTATCAAGATTTTCTTTTTCAGTTTCCAGAGAACTTAAATGTTCCCCAATGGCTTTAGCTTCTGATTCTGATATAACTCCCTCTCTGAACTCTTCGTCAACATAGGTCTCAAAATCATCTAAATCATCTTCTAAGTCTCCAATATCAGCTAACAGGCCAGACTCTATTCCGTCAGCATAACTTTCTGCCTCCGCTATAGCATCTTCTTTAGCTTGATTAGCTTTTTCCTGCGCTCCTGTTGGTGTTTCTTTTTCTGAAGGGTCGTAACCTTCTTCAAACTGTGATGTCTCTGCACTAATATACAGACCATTGAAATCTATGGCAGTGTTCCATTTATTGCCACCATCTTTAGTTAGCCCAAAACCGTAATTTTTACCATCATATTTACCGAACCGTAATTGCTTGTTGGGGTCACCTGGTTTTGTCGCAATTATATTATATGTGTCCCAATGGAAAAATAGCCCATCGTTTTCCTCATCAAATGCTCCCACTTTAACTAAATCGGTTGCAATCCTGCCACTCGTTATTTTGTCAGCAGTAAAACCTTTACCTGTTCCAAAAGTGCTCCACTGCCAATGGCCTGCACCGTCTTTTTCGTCCGCTATTGCTAAACCACTTCCTGTTAATTTCATAGCTGAACTACCATCTGCTGCTTCAAATACCAAATTACCGTCTTCGTCAGTCCACCAATTTGATTTTGAGGAATTGAACTTATTTTGAAGCACATCTATTGTTCCATTTAAAACTGAAGTAGGAACCGTCCCGTCAGGGTTTAATTTTTTAGCTTTATCCCATACTCCTTGTTTCCCACTCATACGGTTTACCTGGTTTCTGACTTCGTGCATACGTTCAGAAAACACAGGTCTAAAATTGCCCATTTCTACTTTAGTCATGTGTGGATTTTTGAGAGGAATTTCCATTTTAATTATTCGACTGAAGAGAGGTTCTAAAATTTGTGGTGGAACAATGTAACAACTGTCTCCCACTCTGGCTTTGTCGTATTCAAATCCCATTTCCTCTAATGTAAAGGTTTCAGCCTTAACATTTATGTTAGGTTTACCGTAATGTTGAACATGACTTAAACCTGCTTCAGCAATAGCTTCAGGGTCAGTATGGTGTTCAGTTTCAAAAGGTTCCCTGGAAAATCTGTGGTCGAAGTCCATTTTGTCAGGGTTCCAGATACCATATTTTAATCGAAGTTCATCATCGCCTACCCATGTTTGCCCTTCAGGTTTATCAACAGGGTCTCCTTCTTCTTTGTCCCAACTAACAGAAGAAATGTCTATTTTTTCTATTTCGCCTGTTTCTTCGTCTATTCCTTCTCCCATGCCATAAGGGTATACAGCAGTTATTGTGTTTTCCAAACTAAAAGTAACATTAATATCGATAAGGTCGTGGCCAAACTCGTAAATTTTACCAGTGTAACTTCCTCTTTTTTCAAGTAAATCAACATACCTGGTCCCAATCTTGGAACCTGATTTCTCAATCCGATAAAACAACTCTCCGTCAAAAGTATCTCTAATTTTTCTAATAGCATCTAAAGGACTTGCATGTATTTTACCTGGACTTCTCTGGCCACCCACTTCAACAATTCCTACTTCCCACCCTGTTCCCTGTAAAGCTTGTTCTAAAGCATACGTGGGTGAAACACTTTGCAAATTAGTGTCTACTTTTTCCTTTGATTTAAGTTCAAAAAATACATGTCTACAATTAGCTTTAACTCTTTCGCCTCTGCTGTCAACAATCACATTAACTTCATTTATTTCTAATAAGTGCCAATTATTATCCCTGTCAGGAATGAAGACTTTGTTTCCTTCTTTGAGATATTGTGTATCTGCTTCACTGGCAGGATATGAAAACACAAACCTAAAGTCTTCATAGATGTCCTCAATAAGACGTGGGTCAATTACCTTTTCATAATCCAGGTAACAGATTTGTTTTTCTTGTTTACTGAAAAGAACTACCTGCATTTACCTCCACCTCTCTCGAAATTCCAACTCTATTTCGGTGTTTGCAGGAACAACGTCAAAACTAAATTCACCTGGTGGAATTTGAAAATAAGGAGAAGTTTTTTGAATTGAGACATCACTTCTTGCGTCTTCTCCATTTACAGTGACCATTCTACCTCTGGTATCCAGTTTTACGACATCACCTGGGTTTAACTCTTTGTCTAAAATAAATTCCCTGTCACCTAATTTTAGTTCAAAATCTTCTGTTTCTTCCTGAATAACAGCCTTTAATTCAAAATGCACAGGAATACTACCTTCGTTTTCTCCTGTTGTTTCGTTTATTTCTTTCTTATCAACTGCTTCAGTGTAAGGTTCAGGTATAAAAAATTCAACTTCACATTGGGAATGGGTTATTATGTCCTCTGCACTAATTTCCCCTCTTAGGTAACCCATCCACCTTCTGTTCAAATCATCATCAAAAATTATCTCTTTGGAAATGGGTTTATTTCGGTCGTTTTTAACTGTCTTTAACCACTCTGCTACTTCGTGTGCTCTATTACGTAACTGTTCTGGAGTGTCTGCATGTATTTGAAACGACACAGGAATAATTTTACCACGGTCGTCCTGTCTCACTGGCACAGTTCCTTGATACCCAGGTATTTCCTCTTCTGTATCTTCTGTAGGAGTTCCCAGGTTCCTGCCTACAACACTAACTATTTCAATATCAAAATCGTCTGAATGGGTGCCATTATATTTGAAACCATAACTCATAATTTACACCGTCCCCAATAGTGCTTTAATATTCTCATTCTCCCAAATAGCTACGTCTAATTCCTCTCTAACATCTTCCCTTCTAAGCAATTGAACTACAAGCTTAGCAAGCTTTTCTGTGTTTATGCCACTGGGAGCCTCTTTAACGTGAATATTAACTGTCTTAACTTCTTCACGTTTCTGTTCAGGAGTTATGACTTTCTCCCCGTCTCGCAAAAGAGCTAAATCCTCTCCTCCAGGACGAGAAGATTTAAAGGTGCCACCAAAGTGAAGTTTAGGTATCCTGGGTAGAGAAGCTCTTGGAATATTGGGAATACTATATTCGTTCCCCCCAACTAAAGGCACCCAACTTGGAATTTCAAAGGAAGGCATTCTGTTTATAGCATCTGCTATAGCATTCACCATGCGTTCAGCAGCTCCTATTACAGAGTTTATCAGACCTATAATAGTATTGACAATGCCCCGAAGTATGCCAACTAAACCTTCCCACATTCTTTCCCAATCTCCGGTAAACAATCCAGCAAATGTGTCAAACACGCCCCGTATTATCTCTAAACATCCACCTAATACAGCAGAAAGAACATCTAAAGCGGTTTGGAAAACTCCTTTAACCATGTCCCACATAAATTTAGCTAAAAAGATAATCCTGTCTCCATACTTTTCCCAATACCACTCAATAAAAGTCCATAGCAATTCGATAATGCCAGATATGAGAAAATACGCAATATTAAATAGACCTTTAATAGTATCCCACATGCCTTGAACAATCCCAATTATATTTTCTCCGTGCTCTTCCCAAAAGTCTCCAATCCATTCCATAACTGACTTAATTAATTCCCCAACAACTTCAAGAACTGTCCCAACAATCTCTTGAATAGTTTCCCAAACATTCCTGGCAGTCTCCATTATTTTTTCGCCATGTTCTTCCCAAAAATCTTCAATCCACTCTACTGCTTCTTCTATTAGCTCATTGATATAATCCAAAGCTGTGCCAATAATTTCTTGAATACGTTCCCATACTTCCTGAGCTTTAGCGGAAATCCGTTCCCAAACTTCAATTATAAATTCTCTAAATTCTTCGTTTTCCTGCCACAAGTGTCTAATTATTGCTATCATTCCTGCAATTGCACCAACTATTAATATGATAGGTGCTAACAGAGCCAATTTAGCCACTGTTAATCCTTTAATTGCTGTAATTGCTCCAGTGGCTACCCTGGTCACTCCTGCTTTAGCTACCGATATACCTTTAATAGCAGGTCCTAAAGCGATTAAAGCAGGTGTTAAAGAAGAAGCTGCTTCTGCCAAATCCCCATACTGATACATTAAGTCCTCTGCTCTTGATTGAAGTCTCTGCATTAAAGTATAACTCTCAGCGTGAGTTTCTGCCTGTTCTTCAATTACTTCAGAAGAGTCTTTCACTTCTTCCTGGTATTTCTCTAACTGTTCTTCTGTTAAACCTAAAGAATCTAACATCTTATTTATGTCACCGTCAGATTCATTTACAGCTTTTCTAAATTCGGACCTGGCAGTTCTGGCAGACATGCCCAATTCGTGTTCTAAAGCACCAGTTACGGCAGCTGCATCATCAATATCCATACCTAAATCTCTGATTTGAGGTCCAGTTCTTTCAATAAAACGTAAAAATCCTGAAACGTCTCCTGAAGTTTCTCTGGTTACATAACCAAAAGCAGATAAGGCTTGCTTCTCTTCTCCAGCAGCTACCCCTACAGCTCGAAGAGCACTACCACTCTTTGCAAGCCTATCAGCATTTTCTCCTGTTGCGTCACCCACCGTGTCCCAAAATTCTGCATATTCCTTTAAAGCTTCAGCAGAGCGAATGCCCTGCTGTCTTCCTGTTTCCATAAGGGTTAAAACGTCTGAGATTGGGAATGTTGCATCAGACATAGATAGTGCCATGCTTCGAACTTCTTCTTCCTTCATTTCCATGGCAGAAGCTATGTTTCTTGTTTGTTCTGTAAGAGGAGCCTGCTTTCTGGCCATAGTTTCAATTCCTGCACCTGCAGTGGCAGTAGCAGCTCCCACCGCAAGCCAATTCTTCTCTAAAGTCTTAGCTGCAGAACTCCCCTTACTTTTAACCCTATCGACCACTTCAGTGGCCTTGTCTTGAGCTTTAATGACAATTTCCATAACAGCCACTTAAATCACCTCAACATTCCCTTTACTTCGTCCTTCTCTTGCGTTCCCTTACTCTTTGAATTGCTTTGTTTATTACTTCTTCTATGCATTTCAGCATAACCAAACAGGAGAAACATTTGTTGATATAAAGTTAAATCGTTCTGGTTATCTGCTAAACGGTATCCCAATTTATCCAGGATTATCATTTCCTGGCCAACATCGCTTTCAGCGAAATCTCTAACTCTTTTTTCCACGTTTACGAAAGGATTTCTCCTGCTTACCCTCTTTGTCTTTCTTTTCATTACTGATAGTATCCTTAGGGTTCTCCCCTGAAACATCAAAAACCTGTTCAGCTATTTCAGCAATTGCACCTGGTTTCCAACTGTCTAAAATTACATCTGCTGTTAGGTTTTCTTTGTCCTCTACAGCAAGCCCCATGGCCACTGCTTCAGCGTCCATTCTGGCTTCATTCTCTATTACTTCCTCAAAATCAAAATCAGTTGTCGGATTTCCTTCTTCATCATAGGTCACTGAAATCCCATTTGTAGCCATGGAAGAAAGCTTAATTAATTCCCTTTTACTTAAAGGTCTAAGAGGAACGCTACTTCCAATAGCTTCAATATAGCGTTCCTCAACTTTATCTGTTCCCAGGGTCACATGTTGCTGAATATCAGCCAATGAATGAAGAGATTTCTTCTTAGTCATGCTTTACTCACTCCTTAAGAACTAATTTCACTTTCATTATTTTCTATAGTAGCTACTATGTCTGTTTCGGTGTCTTCTCCGTCCACTTCTTCTGTATCCATTAAAGCCCTGACGTTTATTTCCTGAACCAATTCATCCCTTCCAGAAGGTTGCGTGTTTACTCCCATTAAAATACACTTAGGAAGAGTAATCACACCACTTCCATGTTCACCGCTTTCCAAAGCAATTTCAACGTCTATCTCCTTAGTCCCCGTGTCTGCAGGTCCGCTTTCACTTCCCCAGAATTTCTCGATAACGTCTGTATTAGTATAATTTAAATTCATGTTAGCAGTAACTTCTCTTTCATTAGAACGAATACGTTTCGAATATCTGGAACCTAAAGCCCTTCCTGCCTCTGCATCAGAATTGTTATTAATATCCAGAGTTAAAGATTTTACATCGTCAGACTCCACAACGTTACCGTTTTCGTCTCCAATTACCACCGTAACGTTATGAAACGCCAACAAATAAGCTTTCGGCAAACTAAGGTCTTCAATTTTCTTGATATCGTCTTTACTGTCTTTAGCTGCTAATACTTCAGCAGTTAAAACAGCAAATTCTCCTTCAACCTCTAACTGTAGTGTATTTATTACACAACCACTGAAAACATGTTCAAAATGGTCTTTACCCAACCCGGCACAAAAGCTGGGAAGGAATACATCTTTTGCTCCGTAAATTTTGTGTTCGTTTAACCCATTTGTTCCACCCTCAAGATTAAATTTATAGCCTCCCAACGCCCACTTCAGGAAATAAGCTATAGTGTTAATATCGGAAGCGTATACAATATTTCCGCTGGGTGAATAAAATCCTGGTCTGTGCACCTTAGCAGCTCTACCTAAACCCCCACCGTAAATAAGATGTGGTTCTCCAGGAGTGTCTAAACTGGAACCTGTTTTATCCACGTGAAATTGAGCAGGAGGCGGACTATCTGGTGCAAAACTGTCCTCTTCTTTAAAACCAGCATACCTTAATACCGTCATAACTTTTTCACTCCTTTATCAAAAATGTAACTTGCAATACCGCACCAGCACTATGGTTTTTACCATCTGATAGCCCTGGTCCAGAGAACACAAAACGTAAAGTCTTTGTGTCCTGCACTACGTCTCTCAACCCCAAAGTTCGGTCTTTTAGTATAGCAGACCTGCCTTTGGAAGCCAACTCATTTGCTCTTCGATAACCTTCTTCAGGGTCATCATCTTTTACTACTGACACAATGTTTACAGGCAACTCCCACTTTTCACGAATGGTGGTGGGTTCATGAACCTGTCTTGCGTCAACTTCAGGGAACACCCAAAGGTTAGGTGTCTTAGGTTGCACCCTGGCCTTATCACCTCTGATAACTTCTGCAACGTCTGGAAGCAACCCATCTTCTTTAATTTCTTTTTCAATAGCTTCCACAAACGCTTTAGTGATACCCTCCAAAGCTTCATCTAACCTCATTGAGAACCACCCACCTTAGCTACCGCACGTCTGGCGAACTCTTGCGTCCTTTGTTGTGTCCTGTTAATAGAATAGTCTACATATGGTGTCTGTCCGTCAGGTTTATACGGTGGAATACCCTTTGGCCACACTAAAAAAGGCTTAAATCCCATAGATTTTGCCCAATTAACAAAAGCAGCTTTCTGGCCTGGAGTAGTTAAATCCCCTCTCCATACTGTTTCTTGGCCAACCTTCCCCCAATAAAATTTTAAAGCTTTTGCTCTTAAAGGTTGAATAGGTTGCCCTTGTGGTCCGTAAATACCTGTTCCCTGTTGGTGATGTAAAGCGTAATGAACGTTGGTGTAAACCGTGTAACTGAGTTTATCTCTTTTATTTAAAGTCCATGAACCTGCTAACCTACCGTGGTCAGTAGGCGAATAACGTCTGAGATTTCCCCACACGTCTGTGGCAGTGTATTTCATGGCCAAATCTATGGCTTTTATAACATCGTCTTCAAATCGGTCAAGCTCCATTTGCTGTTCTAAGTTCACGGTTTACACCTCTTGTTTTACTTTACTTATTTTAATTCGTGGTTTTGCTGGAAATTTTGCTAAATCCTTTTTAATAGCATTAGTAAAGATGTTCTCCTCAGCCATTTTCACCGCATACTCACCAACTTTAAGAACAGGAGTATCTCTCCTCACCATGGCTTGAGCTATCATATTAGCTGCTATCCGTAAGGCAATAAAGTGGATACCTGGAGGAATTTGCTCTCGTTCTCCGTTTTCATACTCCTTGAGATAATCTCTTTTACGGTCCTGGTCAATCATATCTTTAATCTGGACCAACCAACTCTCAAGAAGTTCGTCAAGCTTTTCCTCTGCTGTTTTACCTCCTTCTTCGTCCTTAAAATATAAATCTTCAGGACGAATACCAGTAACAGTTTTCAATTCCTCCAGGTCTCCATAATATTTTTTCTCAGCCACTTATATCACCCACTTCCCTCCTCAGAAGAGGGTTGTTTTACCTCCTCTTCTATTTGTAGAGGTTTATCTTCTTTTTGCTTATTAGTGGTGTTAGTGTTGGGTTTTTGCACTTTAAGTTCTTTGTTCTTCTCAATCTCCTTCAAAGCGTTATCACTAACACTAACAACACGGGTGCACCCTACAGGGAAAACACGTCCTCCGCTTGCCTGAACTTTATTACTTTTGTTTTCAACTGTCACCTTCTTCATTGTTCACTGCCCCCCTCTTTTAAACTGGCTTTATACTCTTCCAGTTTTTCAGGGTGCTGACTGAGAATGTGCATTTTAACGTTCTTACCTTTATATTTGTCACAATACGGACAGGTTGACTTTTCCTCTGGTTTAACTTCTTCTTGTGATGTCTTCTGTTGAACAGGTTCCTTGAGTTCAGTTTCTTCCTGCTTAATGGGTTCCTGTTTTACAGGTTCTTCCTTCTTAGGTTCCTGTGTCTCTTGCTCCTTATTTAACCTGGTTACTTTTAAGTTTTTATTTGACTTAATGAGCTTATATTGATAAACACTTACCGTAATGTGTTCTACTGTGGACAGAGGAGGGAACCTTTGTCCCCCCTCCTCCACCATATTTTTACTTTTGTTCTCTACTTTAATGGTGTGCATTATCTATAGCACCCCCATTAATCTAATTCTTCTTTATCAAGATAAGCAGTGACAGCAGCTTTTTCGTCTTCGTAATGAGCGTCACACTCAATAGTCAAATAAAACTCGGTTCTCCGTTCTTCAGCGTTGCGACAAGGTTCAATCGTAACTTCATGGAATACGCCCCAAACCATGTTGTCAGGGTGCTGAAGAGTAGCAACCCCACCCAAACCCTTTTCGCCTCCGCTTGCGTCAGGAGCTACTGAGCGTTCAAGCATGGGAGCGTAAACCACTGGAATGCCTTTGTAGTAAAGCCTTTCTCCTGCGGTTTGAGCACTATCTCCTAAAGCAGTTCCTCTTTGCTTAAGAATGTTACGATAACCGTCCTCAATTTCGTAAGGAACGTAAAAACGCCACTCTGAACGGTTAACCAGATATTGCTTAGGCAAAGCGTCTAACAATGCACCCAAAATAGATTCAGCATCATCAGGGTCAAAATCGTTGTCGTCCCCTTTACCGAATATGTGCTTATCAGCAAGTTTCAACCAACCATCGGTCATTTCCAGAATGCCTGCTTCTGTTAGGTTTTCAGTGTTAGATAGCAAAGCCCACTCTTCGAAATCCCTTCCAGCTGCTTCTCCGAAAAGGTTAACTAAGTGATTTTCGAAATCACCACGTTCAATGTTTCGGCGAAGTGCTCTGTCTGTCAGAGCTACCTTACCACGAAGCTCCTGAGCAATTAGCTTATTCGTCCAGGTGTCAGGCTTAACGAAGCTCTCAGAACCTTTTTCAGTTTCAGAGCTTCCATCGTCCTTAATACCTTTAGTCAAAACACGGTCGACAAAACCAATGCGGTCGATTTCCGTTTTTCGACTGGTCATTTCCTGGAACCTTGCTTCAGGAAGAATATTGGTTCTGTGTTGCATGGCTTCAACAAAGCGGTCAAACTTCTGCGTAACCAATATAGAATCTCCCAAAGCATTTACATCTACCACACTCTTAAACGCTTGGTCTAACTTTTGTAAAAGCTGTTCATTAGTGTAAGCCATTATTTATCCTCTCCTCTCTTTTTTCTACCGAAAGCATCTCGGCCTTTAATGCCCCTTTCGGGTTCTCCTTCTTTATCTCCGTCTTGTCCCGTCAGAGATTTAGAAGAAGTAAACTTCTTACTAATACGGTTCTCCAGTTCTTCAAGTTTCTGGACAACTTCAGACTTAAAAGATTCAAGTTCTTCGTTGCCCTGGTCTTGAGTGTCAGTATCGGTGTTGGTGCTGTCGGTGTTTCCTTCGTCACCCTCTTCACCTTCACCAGTCTGGCTATCTTGAACATTACCACTCTCTATTTGAGATTTGAGAGAAGTGATTTCTTCCTGAATGGGTTCGACAGCCTCTTTTACTGCACCCTCAACCATTTCCTTTAACTTCTCCATTTCCATTTCCTCTTCCCCTCCTTGTTCAGAGTTTTTATTACTTGACTTCTGTGCACTCCCTTCACTTCCTTCTCCTTCATTATCGCCTCCATAAATAGATTTACCTTTTTCCTCTCGTTCTTTATCTGCTTCGTCCACAAGATATTTCAAGTGGGTAAAAGCTTCCTTAAGTTCTCGGTATACTTCCTCAGAAAACCGCATGCCTTCTTTTTTACCGAAAAGCCCTTTGAAGAAACCTTTAACACCTTTCTCGTTCTCACCATTTTGTTCGTCCTGCTCGGTGTTCGGTTCTGGTTCCTTCGACTTCAATGCGAAAAATTTCGCCTTCGGGACAGCAGGTTCGTCAACAATACTAACTGCTGCTGCTACCCAATCTGGCCCCAGGTCCCTTAAAAGCGTTTTCTTCAAAGCCACGTCAGGCGTTTGCTCTTTCACTGCTTGCTCAAAGGTCTGGCGTTTTATACCCATGACAGAATAACCAATTAAATTCCCGTCCTCAATGTCCTGCCAGGTTTCTTCATTAAGAACTTTAGAAGCCATAATCCAGCTACCTTCAGGAATAACCATTTCTCCACCAGTGAAAACGTTATTAACTCGAAGCTCTTTAGGAGTAATATAGCTTTCCACTGGAACACCCACGTTGTTTAGGGTGTGCTTAATGTCCACGTTTCTGTAAGACAGCATCCATTCATGAGCTGCTTCCTCAATCTTTTCCTTAGTAACTGTCTCTCCGTCATGGTCTTCCTCCCCAGGGACCAAAATAGGTGCGTAAGCAATTTGTCTGGTGTTGTCCTTCATCACGATAGGTCCTGTGAGTTCGCACTCCACCCTTAACCCTTTAGTAACAGGGTCAATTCCTTCAGATTGAAGTTTCTTGTAAGCGTAAATATTATCCACTTCTCTTACCCTTCCCAAAAAGACTTCGTTATTCTCTTTGCGATAAGGAACCTCATATAGTTTATCGTTTGAAGTGTTCTTAACGATAACAGCATCAGAGAACGTATGAACTAAATACATGTCCCTTATCTCTTCCCCGTTTCTTGGGTCGTGGTTATCTAACTCCTGCCACACTTTACGTTCTACTTTATCCCTTACTACTTCAAAACTGTCGTCAACTTTACGCCCCACGGTTACACCTCCTTCCACACTACTTTACTTAACTCATTCGGCAGTTCTGAAAGTGAACTTGTAATCCTTCTCCATTCCCAACTTGTCACCTTTAGAAATAACAGCTTCCTTTTCAACTACTACCTGGTATTCTTCATCAGCGTCCAAATCCCCGTCAGGAGAAATCCTCAAAATCAAATCGTCTCCATCGTCCTCTTCAATGCTGACGCTATCTATGGTGTGTTCAGAATCATCGTCAAGTTTAATTACTTTAACCTGGCCTTCGGTCTCGGAAGAGTTTTTCCAAAACTCAATTTCTTCGTTGAAAGTAATGTCTATGTCGTCACCAACAGATACTTCCTCTTCCCCTGCTTCAGGAGAAGTTTCTACTACCTCCAAAAATTTCTCATTGTGTTTAATGAGAGGTCTTTTTGCAGGGTTCAAATCATCAATTTCATCGTAAATTGTCTTGGTTGCATCTGCAAGCAACCCCAACAAATTATTTAGCTTAGGAAGATTTTCTCCTCCTTCACCTTTACCTATCTTTTTGGGTATTCTTTCTGGCATCTTGTTTCACCTCCTTTCAAGTATTATCTAAAATACTACCCCTTCCTCTTCAACTGGCCCTATCTCCTCTTCAAACATTTCCTCCGTTACTCCTTCCACTTTCATGGAAAACTTTTTACCCTTCAACACTTTAAACTGAATAAACTGGTCTGCCCACACCAACATATGAACCCAATTACTCCCTGCCTTAACTTCATCTAAACCCCCAACACGTGGGTCGTAAGCTGTTAAAGAATTTTTCAATTCGTTCTCAAAGCGGTCCTTTTCTGCTGTTTTAGAAAGTTTAGTAACCTTCAAACCACCGTTCCACGTTAACTCAGCGTATAAACTTTTACCTTTGTATATTTTACACTTTATCAAGTTAATACACCTCTCATTACTGCGTAAATCACTTTAAAATGTTCACGGTCCAACCGTAAAAGCTCTTCAGGGTTGTGATACATGTATTCCAGACCTACAGACATCACTTCCAAACCTTTCAAATCACCATAAACCCTGCCCACATAAGGTGTAATGAAGTGGTCCCTGTAACCAACTTCACCCTCCCTACCGTTTATGTTAACCATACTCTCTCCTTGAGTTCTGCGGTTAAAGAACTCTTCGGTAATCCTCTGTGTGTCATGGCTTCCTTCGAAATCTATAAAGTGCCCATATTCGTGAACTAAAGCTTGGGTCCTGTTTGCATTCCAATTAATTCTACCTTTATTTTCTCCTGAATAAATGTAACTACTTCTATAACGCATAGAGTCATGAGCTCCAATTTCATTTGGTAAACCTGCCTGGTTGTGAACCCTTGGGTCAACTCTTCTTTCTAAGAAATCACAAGCATTGTCAAATTTCCTGGCGTGTGGTCCATACATACGACTTTTCGGTTCTGATAATTTATTTGCAAGAGCGTCAGTAGAGAACGTTTCTTGTTTTCCTTTATAATCTGGAAGTATGTCCTGAGCAGACATTCCTTTAGCTTCACCTTTTCTAATTTGTTCTTCCATTCTTTTTTCAATTACGTCAAGTTTCTTTTCAACAGACCTATGTTTTTTCACTTCTTCCCTTATTTCTTCCATGGCTTCATCTGATAGCGGTTCTGGTTCATCTTCATCTATAGGTATTAAATCTTCTTCTCTAAACCGTGGCATGTTGTCTGGTGGTCTGTATCCTTCTGGTATAATGAAAGGAACCAACCTACATCGACAGTTAATCCATTCTTCGATAGTAGATTCCCCTCCAGACCTGTCTCCAGGATAACGAAGACGATTGCTGAAAGTATCCCCTCTTTCAATGATTTGACCATGTAACTCTACGTGGTCTGCCCTATCTTCCCTAACTCTTTCGTCTTCAGCAGTCCACCACTGCACATATTCAACCTCAAAATCAACCATGGTTCTGTAAGCACCTTTATTTTGGTAACAATTAGTCTCGGTTCTTGCAATTCTTTCTGCTTCCCAGGTTTTTAAATTTTCAAATTCTCGTTCTAATCTCTGTGCAGCTTCATCTATACCTAAACCTTCTTCATAACTAATGGAAAGGTTGCTCATTACGTCTCCACGAACACGCCTCATGGTTCTCTCACTGGCCTCAAAAGCTTCCTCCAACATTTCTTCTTTCACTCTGTCTGGAAGTTCCATGGTCTCCCTGTCCAGGGTGACACTGAGACCTGCCTGTTGAATTAATTGCATGGCCCTACGTCTTCCATACCTACCAGCATCTACAGCACCATCTTCAAAAATTCTCCGAAACATGGCCCCTGACTTGTTTATAAGGTCAACCAATTTACGCTTAGTTATTTCGTCTGAAGGAACCCTACCAATTCTCTTTAACTCTCGAACAGTCCCCTGGCCAACCTCTCCAAAAAGACTTGCAAGTTTCCTTTTAATTTCTAACTCTGCCCTGCGTTGTCCTCTTGGAACAGACTTCTTGGCATAATAACTGGCCAGTGTTTTTGTGGTTTCCTCAAGCATTTTCTCAGCTAACATAACCATCAGTCCTCTTCTGACTTATAACTTCTGTCTTTCCTGGCAATCTCAATTAACTGTTCATGTAGGTTATTCATGGCCATAAGTGCTTCGTTATCCTCTTCCTGCTGTTCTGCTATTTGAGAAATGGGTGTTCCTTTCAAATAAAATTCATCCATAAGTGGGTCGTCAGAGGGTTCTAAACCAAATTTATGTCCGAAATTTTCAATTAACTTGTTGGGGGTTATAGCTGCATTTTCAAAAAGTTTAATGGCCAACTCTAAATCGTGCTTTTCGTCTCTGGTGTCTATTTCTTCAAGTTTAAATTCCCAATCGGTTGCTTCAAAAGCTCCCCAAACAATATAACGGTTGATTAAAGTCTCTAAAGTTTCCTGCCTGGGTTCAATGATAGAGCGTTTATAAATTTCGGTGCTTTCTTGAGCGGTGTTGCCACTTAAACTACCAACCTCAGCAATACCAGCCCTATACGGTGGAACACCGTGAGCAGACAAAATTTCGTCTCTATTGTCTTTACGATAAAGCCTGAAAGAAGCTTCTTTAACGTCTACACTTAAAGGTTTAAACTGTATCTGAACATCTCCATCATCTCCAGCACGTGTGGGAACGGTCAAAATAAGGGTAGAATGTGGGTCCTTAGAGAGGGTTTGAAAGTGCTCTTCAATTGCTTTTTCTAATTCTGTTTTACCGTGTTCGTCCTCTTCGCCAGGGTCAAAATTACCAGTGACAAAGACAGCGTAAGCAGGAACACCATAATTATCAAAAAAAGAAATATTATAATCTCTTCGTGAAATGTCTCCGTGAACAGCTCCCAACGCTGGAATAATGTCTGGCAGTCCATAATAATCAGAACGTGGCGTATAGTTTACCAGCCACATTACCTCAGAAGCCCTTCTTTCAGGTGAAATAGAGTTTATTTCTCTAATTTGACCACTCTCAAAATCAATGTCGCTTTCTAATTCTATGCTCTTAAACCATCGCTTCCTGGTTCCTCTCATTTGAACATAACGCATCATATCACTGTGTATTCTAATAGTGTGTGCTGGAATGTGCTTAAGTAAAACGGGTTCTCCGTCAGGTTTATGGTCTGTCCTGACCAATTCCAAAGCACCGTAACCAACGCTTTCGTAATCAAACATAGTCTTATTTAGAACAGAAGTTATAGGTTCTGGAAGCTCTTCAAAAAAGGCCACTACCCTGTCGTATTGTTCCTGACTTGGATTTTCCTCTTCCCGTGGCTTCAACTTCCAACCTAAACCTGCTGTCTCCCTGGCTTTGGTTCGGCAACAACGATAATGATAAGTATTTAGTTCCAAAATTCTGGCCAAAGCTTCAGGGTTGTAAAGAGGTGACACCACTCCCAGGTTTCCATAAACATTATGGAACACGTCTGAAGGAAGCTGTTTGGAGTCACTTTTTAAAGCATATTGTTCTAAAACATCTGTTCTCATTGTTTTCCCTTTATTTGTCACGTAAGCAAAGGGTTTTCTTGTTTCTGACAATTAAATTCACCTACTTCCTACGGATTTCGCTTTAACCCTAACTTTTTCTCTACCTTGAAGCATGAGTTCTGTCATGCCCCAAACCAAAGCGTCTAACCTGTCTGGACTAACCATTCCAGAATTAGGAACCCACGTGCAAAGCTGGTCCTCTAACTGTGGAAGGTTGCCTACGTGGTGAACTTTTCCTTGTTCATATAAAGCAGCTACGGGTTCTGCCCTGGTCTGCTTGCCTCTACTGGCGTAAACGTTCTTGTAAGAAACGTTAGGGTCTAAAGAACGGATTGTGCTTTCAATCATTTCGCCACCATTATTAGCTTCACCAATTATGCGGTCTGCACCAAACTCATAATAAGCGTTAATAGCTCTTTCTGCCCAACCATGTGGCGAAGCCCTTAAGCTCAAATCTTCAATAACATAACCGTGATTGTCTTCTCCCAGGCCAACCACTACAATGCCTGTTTCGTTAGCAGTGTCTTTACTTGAACCTGCTGGGTCAATGGCCACCACAATCCTGTAAAATGTTCCTGGCTTCTCCACTCGATTAGCGTCTATAATTTCTCTGTTCCAAAGAGCGTCAGGGTCGTCCTCAATAACTTCAGCGTAAAGTTCCTGTCGCCCCAACCTGGTGCCTTCATATCGTGAAATCACTTCATCATAAAAAGCTTGAGCAAGATTAGTTCTGTTTTCGTAAGTGCTTCCGCTTACTGTAAAAGTGTGTTCTGAGTTTAACAAATCTTTCACTATTTTAATCGGCCTGGGTGTTGTAGTGATTATGGCTTTTGGGTCGTTTCCTAACCTCAAGCAGAACATTATCATGTCCCACGCTGAAAGGTATCTCCAGGCAGCTAATTCATCACACCAAACTAAATCAAACTGCGGTCCACGTAAGCGGTCTGGTTTATCCGCACTAAAGAGGGTTGCTATTGCTCCATTCGGCCACGTAATTCTTCGTTTGGACGGTTCATACTTTGGTTCAAACCACAGTGGACAAACGCTTAGCAAACCGCTTTCACCTTCAACCATTACGTCCCTGGTGTCGGCAGCTGTCGCCCCTACCAGGCCAATCCTTTTATAACCTAACTCTTCTATGGCGTATCTTACTGCCTCTGCTCCAGTTCTGGTTTTCCCCCAACCCCTGCCTGCCATGGCCAACCAATTTCGCCACGGTCTGGAAGTAGGCCAAAGCTGGTTCGGTCTGGCCCAAATAGACCAATCATAAAAAAGAACTAAAGTTTCTTGGTAACTTAACTCCTCAATTAGCTCCTGTCTCTTGTTTTCGCTGAGCGAAGCTATTGACTTTACTAAGGAGACGTTGTTTGACATCTTTTATCTCTCCTACGTCAATAACATTCTTATCTGTGCTTTCACCGCAAGCTAACCTGCCCATCTGGTGAAGAGTTTTAGCCGCCATGGCTATTGTGTAAACTTCACTACTGTCAGCTTGCTTCATAAATTTATTTAAACGTTGAAGTCCTGTCGTGGCAATCTCAACAGCAGCTAAATCCAGGTCGGCACCAACGCCAGCAATCTGGTCCATCACCCGTTCCTTGCGTTCCTGTTCCACTTCCTGCCTGAACTGGTCCCGTTCAACCGTCCACTGCTCTTTTTTGGACTTTCGCCCCAGGTTCTCATAGCTGATACCGTGCCTTTTGGCCACTTCTCGAATACTCGGCCAAATACGCATGCCACTGTCTGGGTCCACGTAACCTTCAATATATTCACGCTTGGCCAATTCAGTTTCTTTTTTCTTATTAGCTCTTGCTTCCATGGCCTCACAACTCCTTTGCTTTAATTTAAGTTTAACATAAATTTATTCCCGTGTCAAGTTCACGAACTTAACTTCTCTTAACATTCGCATCGTTGACATAATTCGTGATTACGTGCTATAATAGAAGTAGCACACAAGACAAAGAAAGGAGAGGAGAAACATGAAAAGAGACACCCAAATCGTCATTAAGCTAACACAAGAGGAGAAAAAACAATGGCAGAATTTTGCAGACGAATACTCTGTGAACCTTTCTCACCTGGTCCGAAAGCTTATGGCCCAACACATGGAAAACATGAAAAAATCTGTTGCTAAAGAGAGGTGATTGAAATGGAGACCACTGCCCCCCAGCAAGGCATCACGGAAGAGCAAGCCATTTTAGCTCTGCATAGCTGGTTAACTCAATGCCTTTGCGAAAATCCAGAACACGACACAGAAGACGCTAAAATGCAAAAATACGACAACAAACTTTATCTCCGTCCAGCTATTAACAGAGAGCTTAAATCAGACCTTCGTTGGTTGCTTGATAACGCTTCTTACTGTCAAAGCACCAAAGAGTTCGTTAGTAAAGTTCGAGACATTATAATTTTCAATCGACAAGAATACGACTACAAAAAACACGTTCCTATTCTTTGTGAAGAATGTGCTCGTTCCCGTGGGTTCACTGTCGATACGGTTTGGCCAATTGTCTCTCAACCAGACTACAGGTGCTCCAAATGCGGAAATTACTGGAGACCAATGGACGACAGCGTTCCAGGTGCTTACATTGAACTTGAAGACGGACAGCCAATTTGCCTGGTGTGCTTTCTTAAAGAAAGCCTGCAGGACGAAGTGCAAAAGTATCGACAAAAGCAACTTCGAGAGAACATGAAGCTTATCAATCCTAATAAACAAGAAGAAAGCACTTCTCTCAGTAGAAAAGAACAGCGTAAAATCTGGAGAGAACGCAACGAAGAAATCTTGGCCAACACACTGCAGGAAGGTTCTTGTAAAAAATGTGGTGAAGCAGAAGACAGTGAATTAGACATCATCACCACAGAAGAAAGTCCAAAAGGTAAAGTTTCTAACTGGAGAAGAGACAACAGCCCTGAAGTCTTCCAGTCTAAACTTTCCACTTGTGTTATTATTTGCCACGACTGCCTAAAAGATGAAAAAGCTGTCGAGAGAATTAGAAAGCGGAAAAATTGAGACACCACAATTTCAACAATTTTTCACCACAATTCTCTTGCCACACGCCACAAGCCCTGGCCACACGCTGGTCAGGGTTTTTTCATATTCAGATACCGAAGAAGCCCGTCACACGGGCATCTTTTTCTTTCGTTGCCTGTGGTTGACAAGTATCTGCCACATGTGGCAAGCGTGTGGCAACAAGCCACATCGCCACAATCCTATGCCACACACACACTCACTTCGTGAGTGTGTGTGGCAGAGTGGTCCTTTTTTGGGAACACCTCTTGCCACACGTCAGAAACACTCTGTAATTACCTGTGACCTTAAGAATGACCGAAAACTTCGGTATGTGGCTATACGTGTGGCAAGCTGGAAAGAACTGGTACCACACGTGTGGCAACTGTCTTGCCACACGATAGTGTGTGGCAGAACTAATTATTAAGAGGATTATAATATTCGAGAATGCCCGTAACAACGGAAATTTTTCTTCTCGGCTTTTCTGTGGTCTTGGTGGGTTGATAACCGTGTGGCGAACTGGAAGGAGCTGGCACCACACGGTCTGCCACACGGTCTGCCACACGTGCCACACATATGAAAAGGGTGCCCACTGGTTATGTCAACACCCTTGGGCACCCATGCGAGTGCGAGACTTCAGCTGGCTCTTTCGGTATTAGAGACGAATATCATTGTCGAACTGGTCTACAATATTAATTTCTGCGAAGCCAACTTCAAATTCTTCCCAATTTACACTATTCATATAACTACTTGCTTTAGATTTTTGAAACGCTTCCATTTTCGTTTTCGCTATAGCTTCGCCTTGGAAATCCACTTCTCCGTTCTCTTTTTCGATAACGAACACTTTAAACAGCTTCATGCTTTTCTCTCCTTTCGTTTTTCGTTCTACCATTCCACTGAACACTAAATTTTCATTCACTTGTTTTTCCAACTCCTTTTTTATGTGACTTTGAAAATCAATGCCCACACTGCTTTTACAATTGTGGTGCATGTGAAGAAACGGTCTTGGTGGTTCTGGCGGTTTCAATGTTGTTAATTTCTTTGGTGGTGAGATTGACTTTTCTAATGATGAGAATAAACTTTCTATTTTACTCACCTCCTTTCCAATAAATGCCCTAACATATGAAGCATAAAAGCCACTGCTAAAAAGGCGAAAGCTATTTCCATGTTATCCACTCTGTTTCACTCCTTTCAAGCTGGGTCGGCCACAATACACCAGGTGCCTAATTCTTTGTCGAAATAAGGGTGGCCCAAAGCTCTGAAAGTTATAACATCTTGGTGTGTTTTCACCACTTCACCGTCTGGTTCATAAAGCGTGAACAACTCCCCAGGATTTAAGTCTTCGAAGCGAATGTTTTCCCACTCTCCAGTGTCAGCGTTATACTTTTTAGTGTCTCTGTCGTTAGACATGGCTTCTTCCTCCTTCAGAGGTGATAATTTTTTCAATAATTAGCTGTCTCATCTTCAAGTTCTACAATTAGAGTGGTGCTGTCTGTTGCGGGGTTTCCAACGTTTTTCACCCTTTTTCCTGTTAATTGACTATAAATCTTGTTATTTCTCAATATGAACATGGCTTTTTCTCCTTTTCTTCAATGTGCTCCCTGCGTAATCTGTCATACCTTAGCTCCCAACCTTTTATCATGTAAATGAGTTCTTCTGCTTGCTCTGGTGGTGCGTTGTTAAAAACTTCGTGAAGCTGTCGCAAGACTTCAGCAGTTTCCTGTAGTTCAGTTTTCATAGTTCCACCTCCACTCTAACTTAAAATTTCGACACTGCCTGAGCTTTTTTACCCACGAAGGATTTCCACCGTTACCACTATTAGTTATGTTATGTATGTCGAGTGCAAAACTGTAAGCTTCTTTAATTTCTTTCAGCGTGTGTTCCTGAGACACCTTAACTAAATCCTCCGTGCTTTTAGATTTTTTGACCTTTTCGATTATGGCCTTTCGGGTTTCGGTTTCTACCTCTCCCATTTTTACTCTACCCCCAATTCTTCTTGAAGGTTCTTTAATGCTGTTTCTGAAGAGATTGCCCCTTCTTTTGCTTTCCTTAATACATTTTCAATTTTTTGGACTTGTGTCGTCCTGAAATTTAGTCTTGCTTGAATTATGGGAATGTGGTCTGGTTCGATAGAAGTAAGCTCTCTTTCTGACAAATTATAGTCATAATCGTAACGGTCTTGACGAAAAGAAGTCATTTTATTCCCTCCTCTTTTAATTGTCGTCAGGTTCAAAACCTTCAAATATACCGTCCAGAAATTTTTCTTGATTTCTCTCAATCCAGAGCACGGTTTCATAATATCCCAGGTTGTGTGCAACTCTCTGGACGTTAGCGTAATCGAACATGTTTACGCTTCCGTTTTCCATCACTGCTTCAATTCCTTCGAACACCTTTTTAGGAACCTTCACCTGACACCTCTCCTTTCAGTTTCACCCTGACAGAGGCCCTTAACGAGAGAACCCCTGCCAGGGTTAACCTTTTTACCTTAGCAAATTACTAACACAACTTCTGCAGACTTTCTTTCCACAATATTCAGAGAATGCGTCAACTTCTTCCTCCAGCATTATTTCACAGATAACACAGTGTGGTTTTTCTTCGTGTTTTCGGACCACCACTTCCCAACGGTTTAGAATGTAAATTTCAACTGGGTCTCCGTTTTTAACGTCAAGATGTTTTCGAATTTCTTTAGGAATGACTAACCTTCCTAAACTGTCAATGTGTTTAACTACTCCTACCAATTTCGTCAGCTCCTTTATCTGCTTTACCCAAGTCACAATGACAAGCAAAGCAGTGCCACTTTGAGTTCATGTTGCCTATTTCATCTTCAACTGCTTCAACGTGTTTAT